>Ga0136643_10001223_pt1 | contig 30819 bp, 34 predicted proteins | sample TergutLab28metaG_FD_96883 | JGI IMG/M metagenome (GOLD analysis project Ga0136643, IMG submission 96883) | Labiotermes labralis P1 segment gut microbial communities from Petit-Saut dam, French Guiana - Lab288 P1 (version 3) (version 3) | ecosystem: Host-associated > Arthropoda: Insects >...
GATATACTCTCAATTTTAGACGAGATGGAAGCAGGCGGGCTTGATATTGCACGCATTAATTTTGGGTATCGAGTGCCGTTTTTAGAAAAAGATGAATATGGCAAACAGCTTGGTTTAACTATTGGTATAGTTGATATTTATGGGTATGAAATATACCTAGCACCAGCCATAATAAACACCGAACCAGAGTTTTAGTAATAAATTTTTAAAGAGGAGGGAAAAGTCGTGCAATGGCAAAAAGCTAAAAATATTGTTGTATTATTTTTAATAGCAGTCAACATTATTTTGTTTTTTTTAATACAAAGTGATACGGCTAGAACTAGGCTTTCTTCCTCTCAAGAGGCGGCTATTGTTAGCGTTCTTAATAGAGAACAAATAAGCTTAAATACAGATATAGGGCGGATTAATTTTTCGCCAATGAGGCGTTTGACATTAAGGCCTGTAGAAATTAATCACAACGAAGTTTTAGCAATTTTTTTTGACAGTGCTGAAATAAGCCACTTAACAAGGGTTATAGATGGTGATAGAATTATTTACCATACCCCAACTAGCGACAGAGTTTTAACTCTTAGAAATTCGGCATTTGAGTTTGATGATTATAATAGAGGAGAGATAATAGATTTTACACAATCTACTGAAGAAATTCTTTTAGAAGCAAGAAGAATTACTGATGAATTGGTTGAAAGAATGGGTCATTTTTCAGATGGTTTTGCTCTTGATATAAAGCATTACAGAATTGGCGATTTCATAAATGCAGTTTATAGATTTTCTTATAGAGGCATTATTATTCAGCCAAACGAGATACGTTTTACAATAACACAAAGTGGAATAAGAGCAGTGGAATATAGGTTTTTTGAACCCATTGGGCATGATGGTGAAAGCCGTGTAATTTTTGCTCCCGATGAAATTTTATTAAGATTTATGACTGATCCGATTATAAATAATCTAAAACCTGTTATAATTAATAGTATAGATATAGTCTACGACTTTAAAGAGGAGGACTTAAACGGCGATGTTGTTTATGCAGTGCCGAGCTATAGAATAAATTATAGCGGAGGTGCAAGAGTGCTTGCAGAATTTTTAATTGATGCATACTCCAATGAAGCACGATAAAGGGCTTGCTAATAATTGTGGCTTGTGGTATAATGTAATAACGTTGTCCCGAAGGGCAACGGCATATCAGTATTAATATTTTGGAGGGACACATTGCCATTTTGATACAACGAAGTGGGCAAAATATTTAATTTTTAGGATGGTGTGTTTATTTGGAACGTTTTTTAATAAATGGACAAACACCCTTATCGGGTGAAGTATATATAAGTGGTGCAAAAAATGCGGCAGTTGCAGTTATTCCGGCAGTTGTTATGGCTTCAGATGTTTGTGTGATTGATAACTTGCCAAATATTGAAGATATAAGAAGTTTAAAAGATGCTATGGAGAATATAGGGGCGAAATGCGAATATCTTTCAGAACATTCTTTGAGCATAAACCCTACTGCAATTAAATCTTATATCGCAACAACAGATTCAGTTAGGAATATGAGGGCATCGTATTATTTGGTTGGGGCACTTCTTGGTAGGTTTAAAAAGGCCGAGGTTGCTCTTCCAGGTGGTTGCAATTTTGGAAATAGACCCATAGACCAGCACTTAAAAGGCTTTAAAGCTCTTGGTGCAAAGGTTTCTATCGAAAATGGCATAATAAAAGCTTATGCAGACGAATTAAAGGGTGCCAGTATTTATTTGGATGTTGTTTCGGTTGGAGCAACAGTAAATATTATGCTTGCGGCTGTGTTTGCCGAGGGCATAACAACTATCGAAAATGCTGCAAAAGAGCCGCATATTGTAGATTGTGCAAACTTTTTAAATATGATGGGTGCAAATATAAAGGGTGCTGGTACTGATGTTATCAGAATTATAGGTGTTGAAAAACTAAACGGTGCTAGGTACACAATTATTCCAGACCAGATAGAGGCAGGCACATATATGATTGCTTCGGCAGTAACTGGTGGAGATGTTGTTGTTAGAAATATAATTCCAAAACATATGGATCCGTTATCGGCAAAGCTATCAGAAATGAACTGTGAAATTATAGAAGGCGATGATTATATTAGAGTAAAATCTAATGGCAATTTGATAAGCACAAATATAAAAACTCGTGCATATCCTGGATTTCCGACGGATTTGCAACCGCAGATGACGGCACTTTTAAGTGTTGCAGAAGGCACAGGCGTTATAACTGAAAATATTTGGGAAAATAGATTTCAATATATAGACGAGCTAAAAAGATTTGGCTGTAATGTAACGGTTGAGGGCAGAGTTGCCGTTGTTGAAGGCGGAGCAAAGATTACAGGTGCAACAGCTAAAGCTACAGACCTTAGAGCGGGTGCGGCACTAATCATTTGTGCACTTGCAGCAAAGGGGCAAACAATTATTGAAAATACAAGGTTTATTGACCGTGGATATGAGTGTATAGAGCATAAACTTAGAAATCTTGGTGCGGATATTACGAGGGTTGACAAAAACGGAAAAATATCAGAAAATACCGTCCTTATACAAAAGGTGAATTAATGAGCGTTAAATTTTGCCCTATTGCCAGCGGTTCAAGTGGCAATAGTGTTTACATAGGTAATAAAGATACACATATTTTAATAGATGCGGGAATTAGCGGGAAAAGGATTGAGGCAGGGCTTAGTGTGGCAGGCGTTCCTTGTGAAAATTTAAGTGCAATTTTTATAACCCACGAACATACCGACCATATTCAAGGTGCAGGCATACTTTCGAGAAGGTATGATGTGCCTATTTATGCTACGCAAAAAACTTGGCATCGTTTAGAGCATAGCGGTGCCATTGGAGCAGTTAAGCATAAAAATAAAATGGTTATTTATTCGGGCGAAAAATGCGTTGTAAATGATATTCAGGTAATGCCGTTTGATATTCCGCATGATGCTACAGAGCCTGTTGGATACTCGGTTTTTATGGAAGACTATAAGCTAACAGTTGCGACAGATATAGGTTGCGTAACTGATAATTTGAAAGAGAATATAGTAGATTCTGATATTTTGTTAATTGAGTCTAACCACGACATTGAAATGCTTAAAAATGGACCATATCCGTACCACTTGAAAAAGAGGGTTTTAAGCGATGTTGGGCATCTTTCTAATGTTTCTACGGGGCATTTGCTTGGTGAAATTATAACAAATAGGCTAAAGTATATATATTTGGGACATTTGAGCGAACAAAATAATAGGCCGCTGATTGCTCTAGATACTGTAGGAAATATTTTACAAGCAAAAAAGGTTGATATGAACAAAACAAAGCTTATGCTTGCGAACCGTTCGGTTACAAGCGAAGTTTTAAAATTGGCGTGATTTAGATGATAAAAATAAAAATCGTATGCGTTGGAAAAATTAAAGAAAAATATCTTGTAGATGCAATACTTGAGTATTCTAAAAGGCTAAGTAAATATGTAAATTTAGAAATTATAGAGGTTTCGGAAGAGCAAACCATAGAAAAAGAAGGGCAAAATATCTTAAAAAGGATAGATAAGGGCGATTTTTGCATCGCTCTTGCGATAGAAGGTAAAATGCTTTCAAGTGTAGAGTTTTCAAAATTTTTGTCTGAAAAAATGGTGTTTGGCGAAAGCTCTTTTTGTTTTGTAATTGGAGGTTCTGAGGGGCTTTCTTCAGAAATTTTAAAGCGGGCAAATTATAAGCTAAGTTTTTCTAAAATGACTTTTCCACACCAGCTAATGCGGGTTATTTTGGTTGAACAAATTTACAGGACACAAAGAATATTAAATAATGAACCGTACCATAAGTAAAAAGGAGCATTATTGTGAGTAACGAGAAAAACGTTAGAAAAATAGTAGTGTCAACAATCCCTAAATTTAAGCTTTATGTTTTGGTTTCGTTTGTTTTTGCATTAATAATTCAGTTTGTGGGGCTTATTCCGCCGCTGCTTATGCGAAATGTTATAGATATTTATATTCCTGAGGGCGATTTAAGAAATACATTAATTTATATCATATTTTTTGTTTCGATACCAATATTTACAACTATTGCCCGAACTTTTTACAATTATTTAACAACCGTTTCGTCACGAAAAGCAGGGCAGCACCTTAGAATGTTGGGAATTGAGAAAATAATCTATCAACCTGTGTCTTATTTTGATAAAAATAATTCGGCAGAAATTGCGGATTATTGCCGGAGCGATTCTATGAAATATGTATATTTCTTTACGGTTGAATTGCCGCAGACTATTGCCAATATTTTAAGTGGATTGGTTGCGTATGTATTAATTTTTAACGAAAATATTTTTATTGCATTAGGGCTTTTGTTATATATTCCAATTTGTGTGTTTCCAAGCAGATTTTTTGCCAAATTATCGGGCAATCATATTAAAAAGGTTATAGAAAACAATGCAAAAACGGCACAAATTGTGAACGATACGTTTAAAGGTATACGTTTTGTTAAAACCATGCTTTTAGAAAAAATTCAACTAGCGAAGATGAATGTTTTGAATACAGAAATCGTTAAAATATGGGGCAAAGTTGCTGTTATTGATAATTTAAACGGAATGTGGACGAGTAATTTTGTAACTAATTTATTCACAGGCGTGGTGTTTTCGGCATCGGCGATTTTAGTAATAAACGGTCAAGGCACACTCGGTATGCTTGTTATGATTTTGGGATATCTGCCGAATTATTTTAGTGCAGTTTCAACTGCAACGACGACCAATTTCGACTTTAAAAGACGTCTTGCTGAATACGACAAATTTTTTGAAATTGTTATGCTTGAGGATGAAAGGGGTGAAAGCGGGCGTTCTTTTGAATTTAGTGATAGAATAACATTTAATAATGTATCTTTTGCATATACCGAAGAACGTGGAAACGTTTTGACCAATTTTTCTATTGATTTTCTCAAGAATGAGTGGACGGGGATTGTTGGGGCTAGTGGTGCAGGCAAAAGCACCATGTTCGATTTGCTATTAAAGCTTTATGATGGTTATGATGGCGACATTCTTATTGATGAGGTAAGCATTAAGAACATAAATATACAGAGTATTAGGCAAAACATTACTAAAGTTTCACAAGAATTATTTTTATTTCCTGGGACATTAAAAGAAAATTTATTATTAATTAAGCCAGATGCAAAAGAATTGGAGATTATGGCAGTTCTTGAAGAAGTGGGATTAACGAGCTTTGTTAGAGAGTTGCCTGATGGGCTAGACACTAACGTTGGTGAAGATGGAGTGGCGATTTCTGGCGGACAAAAGCAGAGGATTTGCTTAGCAATGGGACTTCTTAGAAATAGTAAGATACTGCTTCTGGACGAGGTTACGGCAAATGTTGACAATCTTTTGGAAGAAGAGATTAAAACCAACATAAAAAAGCTGATGGAAAAACGCGATATAACGATTATAGCTATTTCTCACAGGCTGCAATTTTTGGATTTTTGCGATAGTGTTTTTATTATAGATAGCGGTAAAGCTATCAGACAATAAGTTGACATTTTCGTATAATTAATATATAATGGATTATATGATTTAAGGAGGAAGTATTATGGAATGTTCTAAACATGCTGGTCAACAAGCATCAGGTATGTGTACATACTGCGGAAAAGTTTTTTGTAGCGAGTGCCTTGTTGAGATTAAGGGCAAAATGTATTGCAAAGAAGATGTAGAAAAAATGTTATCAGAGCCACAAGCAAACGAGCAAAATGCAAATCAAGCTCAACCACAGCCGCAAATAATTATTAATAATCAAAATACAAACCAAAATAATCAGGGAGGTCTTCAACCGCCATATAAAAGCAAGGTTGTTGCCGCTATTTTATGCTTCTTTTTTGGGTATCTTGGTGTTCACAGATTTTATGTTGGCAAAACAGGAACAGGGCTTTTGTATTTATTTACAGGCGGGCTTTGTGGAATAGGCTCTATTGTTGACTTTGTTCTTATTCTAATTGGTAGCTTTAATGATAATTGGGGCAGACCACTTGTGTAGCGTAATTTGTAGAAATGAAAAAAAGTGCGGATTTTAAATCTGCACTTTTTCTAATTCTTCAAGCTCGGCATAAAGCCCTAAAAGCTCTTCTTCCGTTTTTTCTTTTATCTCGTGGTATTTTGCAAGTTTTTCGTAATCTGCTTGCAATTCACTGCTTTCAAGCTCTTTATTTACTTCTTCAAGTTTTGTTTCTAAATTTTCTATTTCTTTATTAATATTCTTAAGCCTGTTTTTAGATTTTCGTTCTAACGCCTCTTCTTCTTTCTTTTTTAACCAAGTTTCACGGGTGCTTGTTTCTTTGGAAGCTTCTAAAAAAGTATCAGGGTTTTTCTTTTTTTCAAGATAATAGTCATAATCACCATAATACACCACACATCCGTCAGGAGTAAGCTCTAATTCCTTAGTTGCACAGCTATTTATAAAATATCTATCGTGCGAGATAAAAAAGGCAGTACCCTCAAAATTATTTATAGCCTCTTCTAAAATTTCTTTAGAGTACATATCAAGATGGTTTGTAGGCTCATCTAAAATAAGAAAATTAGCACCTTTAAGTATTATTTTAGCTAAAGAAACTCTGCCCATTTCACCACCAGAGAGCGAAGAAATTTTTTTATAAACATCATCACCCCTAAAAACAAATGCAGCGAGTATGTTACGAATTTCGCCAGATTTAAGGGTTGGGTATGCATTGTGAATTTCTTCAAAAATAGTGTTTTCAGGGTTTAGGTTTTTTTGGGTTTGGTCGTAATACCCTATGTCAACTTTAGCACCAATATCTATAATTCCTGTAAAATCAATCTGGTTTGTTATCATTCTAAAAAGTGTTGTTTTACCTATTCCATTTGGCCCGATAAGTGCAATTCTATCGCCCCTTTTTATTTCAAAATTAATGTTTTTAAAAAGCAATTTATCATCAAAGCTTTTAGATAGGTCTTTAACAATTAAAACATCGTTGCCGCTCACGGCTTTTGGCGTAAGGTTTATACGCATTTTTTGTGGCAGGTTTTCGGGCTTGTCTACTCTTTCAACTTTATCGAGCTGTTTTTCTTTGCTAAATGCACGCTTCATAGATTTTATGCTGCCAAATTCTTTTAATTGTGCGATAGATTCTTCTTGCTTTTTTATAACCTTTTGCTGATCTAAAAAGTGCTTTAACTGAATTTGCCTGTTTTCTTCTTTTTTCTTAGTGAAGGCAGAATAGTTTCCATTGTAGAGCTTGGCTTTTTTGTTCTCAATTTCAACCGTTTTGTTTGTAATTTTATCAAGAAAATACCTATCATGCGAAATTATTATTATAGTGCCAGAAAAACTTTTAAGATAATCTTCAAGCCAAGCGATAGACTCAATGTCTAAATGGTTTGTGGGTTCGTCTAAGAGCAGTAGTTTGGGGTTACTTAAAAGTAGTTTACCAAGGGCAACCCTTGTTTTTTCGCCACCAGAAAAAGAGCTAACGGCTCTATCGCCATAATCTCTAAACCCAAGCCCGTTTATAACGCCATTTACACGGCTTTTATATTCGTATCCGTTTTTAAATTCGAATTCTTCGTTTAAGCGAGAATATTTTTTCATGGCTTGTTCAAGCTCTTCGCCATTCATTATTGCCATTTCTTCAAAAAGGGTAGCAATATCTTTTTCGAGGTTAATAATATCCTCAAAAACTGTTAAAAATTCATCATATACATTATTATTTTCATTAAAGTTAGAAATTTGCGACATGTATGAAGGTTTAACGTCTTTCGCAAAATGAACTTCGCCAGCATCTTTAGAAAGCTCACCCGTTATAATCTTAAAAAGTGTTGTTTTGCCTGCACCGTTAACGCCAACAAGCCCCAGTTTATCGCCCGTTTCTATATGAAAGGTTATATTATTTAAAATTTCTGTAACGCCAAAAGATTTGTGAATATTTTGTAAAGAAATAACCATATTGTTTACACCTCTGTTTGCTTTATGATATAATCATAACAGAAAGTAGGAAGATATACAAGAGATATATAAGGAGAATGGAGGATATTGCTTGGAAAATAAAAATATTTCAATGGCAGTTATAAAGCGAATGCCTAGATATTACAGGTATCTCGGCGATTTATTAGATAATGATATATTAAAAATTTCTTCCAAAGACTTAGCTCAAAAAATGGGTATAACCGCCTCACAAATACGGCAAGATTTTAATAATTTTGGCTCGTTTGGGCAGCAGGGGTATGGTTACGATGTTAGGCTTTTATATCACGAAATTAAAAGAATTATAGGTATTGATAAAGTTTATTCGATTATAATAATAGGAGCGGGCAATATCGGGCAAGCTCTTGCGAATTACCAAAACTTTAAAAGGCGAGGTTTTAACATTATAGCAATGTTTGATAAAAATCCTAAGCTTATTGGAGAACTAATAGGTAAACTTGAAGTTTTAGATATAGAAACTTTGCCAAAGTTTTTAGAAGATAACAGTGTAGATATTGCTGTTTTATCTATACCAAAGTTAGAAGCCGAAAAAGTTTCGGAAACAATTATAAGCGGAGGCGTTAAGGGAATTTGGAATTTTTCGCCTGTAGATATAAAAGCACCAGAAGGGGTTATTGTTGAATCAGTGCCGCTTACAGATAGTTTGATGACGCTTTCTTACAGATTATCAGAAGAGAGCATTTTAGAAAGAATAAATTTACACAAATAGGAGTAGATAAATATGAGAAAAATAAAGTTTTTAGGTCTGGTACTTGCGTGTGCTATGGCTTTTGTAGCGTGCACATCAGGTTCTGCTGATAATGTGCCTAGTAATCAAACAACTCAGACTGAAAGAGTGGAAGGTTCGGTATCAGAATTTTTCCCATTTTCGCCAAATACACAGTATGTTTTTAGCAGAAGTGGAATGATTTCTGATAGGGAAGAAATTTATGTAACATTTATAAATGGCAACATAATGCAAAGAAATATTACCGTTGCACACTTAGAGGCCACAGAGGTTCTTGAATATAGAGATGGGGCGATAATTTTAACCCATGCTATAAGTGGTGGGCATGAATTTCGCAATTTAACTAACGAACCTGCCAATATAGACAGAGTTATGTTAAAAGCACCACTTGAGGTTGGAAATAGTTGGCCTGCTTTTACAGGTGATATATCTTTAGGCAATTTACAAGGTACCAGTACTATTACGGATGTAAATGTTCCTGTTTCTGTGCCATATGGTGATTTTTTGGCAATACAGGTTACAACAGAGTTTCCTGGAGGTAATTTTTCTGTAGAATACTTTGTTCGTGACATTGGAATAGTTAAGGTAGAATATTTTACAAGTGCTCAAAACCCTGAAGGTGCGGCAAATACTGTAGATGAAACAATAATGCTTGCAGAAATTAATAGAAATGTTGCAAGAGAAATTACTTTTAACAAATTTGCACCAAATATTGATGACTATTATTTTGATATTGATGAAATGGCTTTACAAATGTATACAAATGATGATTTGATTAGAAATTTAGAACAAGCACTAAGAGCTATGCCGGCAATTTTTTCGGCTGATACTGTGATAAACAATATTGATATACAAAGAGGTGAGATGCCGACTGTAACCCTAGATTTATCAGCAGAATATCAAAGTTTTATGAGAAACTTTGGCTCAGGGTTTGAAAGTGCAACTTTAAGTGCCTTAGCAATAACAGTTATAGACTTCTTTGGTGTAGACGCTTTTAGGGTTACTATAGATGGTGGAAATTTAGAAAGCGGGCATATAGTTTTTGAAGATGGCTGGATACTTCAAAGAAATGAAATTATAGAAGCCTTTATAAGATAAGATATGTAGAAAGTTGGGAGGCTAAGGCTATCGATTATTTAGCAAATTACAAGAGAACTAGAGAAATTATTGATAAGCACGGTTTTTCGGTTAAGAAAAATTTTGGGCAAAATTTTTTAGTCGATGGGCACGTTGTTTCTAAAATAATAAGAGGCTCTGGGATTACAAAAAATGATTTGGTTATTGAGATTGGACCAGGTCTTGGCTCATTAACGCAGGTTCTAGCAGATAATGCGGGTAAAGTGTTAGCCATTGAGATTGATAAAACTTTAATACCTATTCTTTCTGATACTCTTTCGGGCTATGATAATGTAGAAATTATTAATAATGATGTGTTAAAAATTGATATAAATTCGCTTATCAAAGAGCAAGGGTATGAAAAGGCCAGTATTGTTGCCAATTTACCTTACTATATCACAACCCCAATTATAATGGGGATACTTGAAAGTGGCACAAATATTAATAGTATGACAGTTATGGTGCAAAAAGAAGTGGGCGACAGAATGAGGGCTACGCCATCAACCAAAGATTATGGCTCACTTAGTTTGGCGGTGCAGTTTTATGCCGATGTAGAGTTGATTGCCAATGTGCCGAGAAACTGCTTTATCCCAAGACCTAATGTAGATTCGGCGGTTGTTAAGCTCTCTATTCGTCAAAATAAAGAATTTGATGTTTATAATGAAAAACTTATGTTTAAAATTATACGTGCAGCTTTCGAGCAACGCCGTAAAACCTTACTTAATTGTATTTATAATCTTTGTGGTTTTGGGTATTCTAAGGATGAACTTTCGGAAATTTTAACAAGCTGTGGTTTTGATGTTAATGTACGCGGAGAAAGCCTTTCGCTACAGGATTTTGTGAAGATTTCGAATGTTTTTTGCAATTCGTCCCCCGAAAGATGCAATTCGTCCTCAGAATAATCTGAGGGCGTTTTTCTGTGTTATGATATATTCATAAGACAGAGAGATAAAAACACAGGGGGAAAATAATATGAAAAAAGAAAATATAGCAATATTAAAAATGTTAGAAGAAGGTAAAATTAGTGTGGAAGAAACAATGAAGAGAATAAATATTTCAGACGAGTATAGAAACTACATGAATTTAAGATCACAATATATGATTTAGAAAATAGGAGGAACTAATATGAAAAAGATTTTAAAAATTAGAAAAGAAGAAATGATGAGAAAGATAGCAATGTCAGACGATTACAGAAACTACATGAATTTAAGATCACAATATATGGTTTAAAAAATATAGGAGATAAAAAATATGGATAGCGAAAGAATGACAATACTAAAAATGTTAGAAGAGGGTAAACTTACAGCAGAAGAGGCGATGGAGAGGCTTAGTGTTTCAGAAGATGAGTTAGATGAGCTTGAAAGTGAGATGGATGACTTTGAAAGCGAAATGGATGATATTGTAAGCGAGCTAGAAGATATTTCAAGTACGCTTGAGGATTTAACTGATAGAATTGTTGACTTTACAACTGATATAAAAGATAAATCTTATAAAATTAACGAACAGCTTGAAAACAGAGTAAAAGGATTTGTAGATGATGTAACTGGCGAAGTATCAAATATAACAAAAAATATTTCGAAAATTTTGAGGAGGAATTAATTATGACAAATAATAATGGTAATGAAAAAATAATGATTTTAAAAATGCTAGAAGAAGGTAAAATTACGGCAGAAGAGGCAGCAAAATTATTAAGTTCTTTGGGTGAAGAGAAAAAAACTGAGCCTAATAAAGAGTTTGACGAATCTTTCGAGCAATCTTTTAATGAGCCTTTTGGCGAAAATGTAGAAGACTTTGCAGATAAAATGGAAAACTTTGCGGATGAAATGTCAAGAAAATTCGATGGATTCGCAAAAGATTTTGAACCTCAAGCAAGAAACCTTGCAGATAAAATTGCTGAAAAAATTTCGGATATAACAAAATCGTTTTCAAATGGCGATGGGATCAAAATTTATACAGATTTTTCTTTCGGTAAAGATTTAAGTAAAGTTTTTGAAATGAATGTTGAAAATATGAATAGTATTTTAAATTTAGAGGGCAAAAATGGTGCTATATCAGTTTTAGGGCATGACGATGGAAACGAAATGATGGTAAAAATAAAATATCGCCCTAAATTTAATGAAAATGAGCCTATTGAGTTTGTAAAATCGGGCGACGCATACGCTTTAATATACGAAAAAAATCGCTTTAAATATGTTTCAGTAGAGGCTATTGTTCCAAGAGGCATGTTCGAGCGTGTAAAAGCAGATACTTCTAATAGTGCTATAACTGCTAATAATTTAGCAACTCACTACTTTAAGGCAGATACCTCTAATAGCTCAATAGTTGTAAAAAATGTTCAAGCAGATGAGGTTAAGTTTGATACATCAAATGCAAGCATAAATCTTGAAAATGTTAAGGCGAGAATTGGCAAAGCTGATACATCAAACGCCAAAATAATTGTTGCAAACGATGTTGATATAGAAAAATTTAAAATGGACACATCAAACGCAAGCATTGTTGTAGATATTGGTAAGCTAAGCCTCTTTGAGGACTATGCATGGACATTAGACACATCAAACGCAAAAATTGCTGTTAGTATCTTGCAAGATGCTGATTTTGGATATCACTTTAAAGGCGATACTTCTCGTGGAAGAGTTAATGTAGGTCTTGAAGGCATGAATTTTATAAAAAGTTCACCAACATATGTAGAGGCAATGAGCCAAAATTACAACGAAACTAGAAAGCGTTTAAGGCTTTTAGCGGATACTTCTAATGGGTCTATTATCATAGAATAAAAATTATAAAATCAAAGCCAAAGAAATTTCTTTGGCTTTTTTATTGACAAGGTTTAAAAACTGTGGTATTATTAACTAGTATGTTTATAACCGCACGATAAGGTCTTAAATCTTGCTTTGCTACTAAATAAGATACCAACTTCGGCGAGTTCCATTTTTAAGGAGGTGTACGAATGTACGCAATTATTGAAACAGGCTCGAAACAATACAAAGTTTCTGAGGGCGACATTATCACAGTTGAAAAACTTAACGTTTTAGAAGGTGAAAGCTATACATTTGAAAATGTTTTAGCTATTAACAAAGGTGATGACATTAAAGCAGGTGCAGACGCTAAAGGCATTAGTGTTACAGCTACAGTTTTAGGTGAAGGTAAGCATAAAAAAGTTATCGTTTACAAATATAAGCCTAAAAAAGGTTTCCATAAGAAAAAAGGTCATAGACAACCTTTTACAAAGCTAAAAATCGAAAAAATTAACGGATAATTATGATTAATATTCACATATTAAGAAATAAAGACGGTAATATATATTCTTTTAAGATTGAGAATCACGGTAAACGTATTGTTTGTGCCGCTGTTTCTGCTTTAACATTAAATGTTATTAATTCTATAGAAGAATTTACAGACGAGGACTTTGTTTTTGAGGCTTCGCCAGATGGCGGATACTTCATGTTTGAAGCCGAGAATATCAAAAATAACGAATATAACAGTGATGTAGATTTGCTACTTAAAAGTTTTTTTCTGGGAATTTCGGGAATTAAAGAAGAATATAAAAAACATATTTCTATTATCGAGGAGGTGCTGTAGATGTTAAGAATGAATCTTCAGTTTTTCGCAAGTAAAAAAGGCGTTGGTTCGTCTAAAAACGGTCGTGATTCTAAGTCGAAAAGATTAGGTCCTAAGCGTGCTGATGGGCAAGTTGTTCGTGCTGGTAACATATTATTTACACAAAGAGGTACTAAAATTCACCCAGGCAACAACGTTGGTCGTGGCAATAACGACACACTTTTCGCACTGGTTGACGGTCGCGTTAGATACGAAAGAAAAGGCAGGGATAAAAAGCAAGTTTCTGTTTATCCTTTAATAGAGGCTTAATAATTCTTTGCTATTAAGGGCTTTCAAATATTAATTTGAAAGTCCTTATTTTTAAACAAGGGGCAAAACTATGAATGATGATAAGAGATTTTATTTTGCGGCTAAAGCCTTTATTGTGCATGAGGGGAAATTTTTGATTGTACAGCGTTCTGAAAGTGAGAGGAACCCGTTATTCTGGGAGCTTGTCGGTGGCAGAATGGAATTTGGCGAAACTGTTTCAGCAAACTTAAAACGCGAAATTATGGAAGAAGTGGGATTGCAAAATATTGAAATAATTGCACCTATTGGCGTGTGGAGTTTTATGCTTGATGAAAATAACCAACTTGTTGGCTCTACATTTTTGTGCAAATCTGCCACAAATGAAATCAAGCTATCGTTCGAGCATAAAAATTACGCATGGATTGCAAAAGATGAATTGGGAAAATATAATGTTTTTCCTGGTATAATTGAAGAGATGAACGGTTGGGATTGGGAGTATATAGAAAATGTTTGTAGATAAGGTTAAAATTAAAATTAAAGGCGGCGATGGTGGAAACGGGCATGTTTCTTTTTATCGTGCGAAATATGTTGTAAATGGTGGGCCTGATGGCGGCGATGGCGGCAAAGGTGGCGATATTATTTTCGTTGCCGATACAGGGCTTAACACGCTTATGGATTTTAGATATAAACGCATATTTAAGGCTGAAAACGGCGATAATGGCGGCAAAACTAACATGAGCGGAAAAAGTGCACCAAACCTTGTTATAAAAGTGCCTGTTGGCACGATTATACGCGAGGCTAAATCGGGCAAAATTATGGCAGATTTAACAACCGCAACTGAAGAAAAAGTAATAATAAAAGGTGGCAAAGGTGGCAAAGGTAACCAGCACTTTGCAACGCCTACAAGGCAAGCACCGAGATACGCCGAAAGAGGGCGAACGGCAAAAGAATACGAGGTTATTTTAGAACTTAAGCTAATTGCCGATGTTGGGCTTGTTGGCTTCCCTAATGTTGGCAAATCAACATTTTTGTCAATGGCAACAAACGCTAATCCTAAAATTGCTAATTATCACTTTACAACGCTTGCACCAAACCTTGGTGTTGTTAGAAGTAAATGGGGCGAAGATTTTGTTATGGCTGATATTCCGGGCCTTATTGAAGGTGCGAGCGAAGGTGTTGGCCTTGGGCATGATTTTCTTAGGCATGTAGAGCGTACGAAGGTTTTTGTGCATATTGTTGATGCTGCTGGGCTTGAAGGCAGTGACCCTATCGACAATATCGAAAAAATTAACTTGGAGCTTGAAAAGTACAATCCTGCACTTCTTGACCGACCGCAGGTTATTGTTGCTAATAAAATGGATATTCCTGAAGCGGAAGAAAATAGGGCAGAAATTGAAGAGTATTGCAAAGATATGGGCTACTCAGTGTTTTTTGTTTCGGCGGCTTCAAATCAAGGAATAGATGGTGTTTTAGAGGCAGTTTCAGACATTTTGAAAAATTATCCTGAAGATATAATTTTTGAAGAAGATTTTGACGAATTTGTTGAAGCACCAATTGATTCAGAACCGTTTACAATAACCGTTGGTGAAGATGGTTTGTATACAATTGAAGGTGTTGGTATTGAAAAAATGGTTGGTAATACAAGTATCGACACAGAGCGTGGTTTTGCTTATTTCCAAAAATATCTTAGAGATAAGGGCATAATTGATGCATTAGAAGAAAAAGGTATACAAGAGGGCGATACTGTTCTAATTTATGACCTTTACTTTGATTATTTTAAATAGGAGGTGGTATTATGATTACAACCAAACAAAGAGCTTATTTAAGAAGCATTTCAAACAAACTACAGCCTGTTTTTCAAATAGGCAAAAGTGGTATTACGCCAGAAATTGTTGAAGCGATTGACAGCTATTTAGAAGCAAACGAGCTTATGAAAATTACAATGCTTAAAAATTGTGATGAAGATATTAGAGAAGTTGCAGGCATTGTTTCTGAAAGAACTCATTCGGAAATTGTACAAGTTATCGGCAAGAGAGCCGTGTTTTATAGAGAATCTAAAAAGAAACCTGTTATCACATTACCAAAAGCATAGTTATAGGAGGTATTTTTATGGAACTTAATAAAGTTAAAGTTGTTATAGATAAAGAAACTTATATTCTTTCAAGCCTTGATTCGCAAAAGCATATGGAAAAAGTTGCAAGATATATTAACAACAAAATTGAGGACATTTACACAAAGAAGCATGATGCCCAGCTTAACTCTAGGCTAAAAACTTTGTATATTTCTTTAAATATTGCGGACGACCTTTTTAAAGAGCGTCAAAAAAATAAAGAGCTTTTAGAAGAAATCGAAAAGCTTAAAAAGGAACTTAATAATAATGAACAGAGCAGAAATAACAAAAAGAATGCCTGAGATACTTTCGCCTGCGGGCAGCATTGAAAGTTTTTACGCAGCAATTAATAATGGTGCAGATGCGGTTTATCTCGGTGGGAAGGCATTTAACGCCAGAAATTCGGCAAATAATTTTTCTGATGAGGAAATCGAAAAAGCGATTGACTATGCCCATAGGCGTGGTTCTAAGGTTTATATAACACTAAATACTTTATATAAAAATAGCGAAGTTACCGAGTGTCTAAAATTTGCCGATAAAATGTACCAAGCTGGTGCAGATGCTTTTATTATGCAGGATATTGGGGTTTCTCAAGAAGTTAAGAGACTTTTTCCTAAAATAAAACTCCACGCAAGCACGCAAATGAGTATACATAGCTTAGAAGGTGCTAAATACCTTGAAAACTACGGATTTGATAGGGTTGTTTTAGCACGCGAACTTTCGCTTTTGGAAGTAAGAAAAATTAACGATAATGTTAAAATAGAAACAGAAAGCTTTGTTCATGGGGCGTTGTGTATTTCGTATTCTGGGCAATGCTTGATGTCATCAATAATTGGTGGAAGAAGTGGAAATCGTGGGCGTTGTGCCCAGCCTTGCAGAATGATGTATGATTTGGTTGACGAGGATGAAAATATAATCAAAAAGGGTCATCTTTTAAGCCCACGAGATATGATGACGCTTGAAATTTTAGACGAAATTGTTGAAAGTGGAGTTGCTTCTCTAAAAATTGAAGGGCGAATGAAAAGCCCAGAATATGTGGGTGTTGTTACAAATGCCTATAGTGTTTATCTTAATAACAAACAAAAAGACAAAATGTTTATAGAAAATGTAAACAGTATTTTTAACAGAGGCGGACATTCGACATCGGGATACTACAAAAACAATTCTTCAGTAGAAATGATGAGTATAGAAACACCAAAAGGCACAGGGCTATATATTGGTGAAGTTTTAAGCTACGAAAAACCAAAAGGAAAAAACCAAAAAGGAAGATGTGTTATAAAAGCCGAAAGAGGGCTTGTTCCCGGTGACGGCATAGAAATTTGGACGGAGAGTTTGCCGCATATTGGCACAAATATTTCGCAAAGCATTGAAGCGGGCGACAGATTTTTTGTAAACATAACAGGCGAAATTAAGGTGGGCGATAAGGTTTTTAAATCGTATGACAAAGCTCTGGTTGACAAGGCTAAATGGCAGAATTCACAAGATAGTAAAAAACTTATAATAGAAGGTTCTTTGCACATCAAAAAAGATGAACCTATGAAAATAACGCTTAAATTTAGTGATATTTTAGTAGAAAAATGTGGAGAAATGGCATTAAAAGCACAAAATCAGCCTCTTTCTGAGGAAAAAATTGTTTCGCAGTTTTCAAAAACTGGGGGAACTACTTACAATATCGATTTTAAGAATAATGTTATTGATAACGATATTTTTGTTGCCGTAAGTAGTATTAATTCGCTAAGAAGAGAAGCTTTGGAGCAGTTTGACGAAATTTTTGTAAATAGCTTTAAGCGAAAATCTGTAAATATTCCTAAATATAGCTTTGAAGCTAATATTGAAAACGAAAAAGAATTTTCTGCACAGGTAAGTAATTTGGCACAATTAAATTCGGCTTTAAATGCGGGAATTACAAGGGTTTATTATCCGTATAATGGTAAGAATGTTTCCGAGGTTAAAAAAGCTGTAGAGTATGCTTCTAAAAATGATGCAGAGATTTATTTGGCATTTTCTAAAATATCAAGAAATGAGTTTTTAGAAAAAATTGATATAGAAAATCTTGAAAATACAGGAATTAAAGGGTATTTAGCTTCTACTTACGGTCAGCTTAATATTGTTCGTGAAAACAGTGTTTTACCAATAATTTTGGATTATACGTTTAATATGCTTAATTCGCTTTCGGTTAAATTTTTTGAAGAGCAGGGCATTTACACAACTTTATCGCAAGAATTAACCCTTGCTGAGGGCAGGGAAATTAATAATTCTTTGGGTGAAGCTATTGTTTATGGCCGTCAAATTATGATGATGTTAGAAAATTGCCCTGTTGGGCTTTATGCAGCAAATAAAAGCGGCAGTAAAAAATATTGTAAAAATAGAAAATCGCAAGAAAAATTTTATTTAATTGACAGAAAAAAAGCTAAGTTTCCGACATATAATGACTGTGAGCAATGCGTAAGCTATATTTTAAACACAGCTACATTGTGCATGAATGATAAACTGCACGACTTGCAAAGAATTTCGGCTAAATATTTAAGGCTTATGTTTTTTGATGAGTCGGGAGAAGAGGTTTACGAAATAGCAAAAGCCTATTTGAATGGCGAAGAAGTAAATCACGAAGAAAAAGAAAAAACACATGGTCATTATTACAGAGGTGTAGATTAGAGGGAGCGGTTAATGCTCCCTCCTTTTGCTTATTGTCGCCGTGATTGTAACGATTATGATGATTTTTTTTATAGTAAAATTACTTTGAAACAGTATCATAAGAGGGCAGCAAAACGCCGTGGGCGGCTTTGCGTTTTGCCCGAAGAATGATACTGATTGAAAAGCATTTTACTATACATTCTCGTATGTAGAATTTTGGAGATGCGAAATAAGCAAAACATCTACAACACATTATATTTTTAGATGAGGTAGTTTATGAATAATTTCTTTAGCGAAGTATATAAAATTGTAGAACAAATTGAATATGGGCAAGTTATGTCTTATGGTCAAATTGCAAAGATTTTAGGGCGGCCACGTGGAGCTAGAGTGGTTGGATATGCTATGAGGCATTGCCCTGAAAATCTTCCTTGGCATAGGGTTGTTATGGCGGATGGTTCTATTACAGGTGGAGAATATGCAGAAATCCGCAAAGAGAGGCTAAAAGAAGAAGGGGTACACTTTTTGCCTGATGGGCGAGTTGATATGAGCAAGCATTAAAAAAGCAGAGAATTTCTTCTCTGCCCTGTTTTGTGTTTACTCCCATGTAATTTCGTAACTACCAGTGTGAGAGCGTAAATCAAGCTCAATTGTGTACTCACCATCTTCTGTTGCACTAAAGCTAAATGTTGAAGGATGAACTAAGTTATCACCTCGAAAAATTATAGTTCCTGCTTCATTAAAAACAAAAAGCCCTATCTCGCCTCTTCTTGTGTTTATGTCGACGCTAATTCTATCGCCTTCAAACAATGCAACATTATGGGTTACTGTTTGTGTAAGGTTTGCTGTATCCCCTTCCATGATGGTGGAAGAATGAACATAAGTATGAAGTGCATCATTATTTCTACATCCAACTAAAGTACTTACAAATATCAATGCCAATATTAACGAAAATCCACCTTTTTTAAGCTTATTAACTTCTTCTGTGAGTTTTTTCATATAACGCTCTTCTCTGCCGGCTATAGTGATAATATTGCCATTCCAAACATATTTCTTGATGATATAGCAAGCGTGAATGATAAATGCTGTTGTCCATGAACCAGCCATAAAAGCAAGGAATACACCGCGGCTTCTCCATGCATTATCTAGAAAAAGAAAAAAGAAATACATAGGAACAAATGCTACTGTGTGAAGTATAAACATTTTTCTTTCACGAAGCCTTTTTTTAGCAATTTTATAAAGTGCCGCTTCTTCTTTTAACTTGTTAGCTTCAGTTGTCGCTACTTCTTTTTGTTCGGGAGATTCATTTTCCCAATTTTCTTCTAAGTCTTTAAAAAACTTAATTGCTGTGTGGCTTTCGTCAACCCATTCGGCTCTTTCTTGTTTTACAAGCTGTTTAGCTCTTCTCACAAATGTTTCGCCCATTTTATTATTGTTTGAATCAAATAACAGAACCTTATCTTCCATTTTATTTACACCTCTTATAATTTTTTATAATTAGCGAAATTTATGGCGATTTACAGCAAGCAATTGTGTAGCATCGCCGTAAACTTCTATGTAAATAATTAAATCGTATTCAGCTGTTTTTACGCTATTTAAAGCGTCTATGGGTGCCTTTTCCCCCATACGCTTTATTACCCACTATAATATAATAACAGTAAACTTTATAAAAGTCAAATTTTTTACAAACTGGTTTGACTATAGCTAAAGTTTAGTGGTATAATATTAATATAGATTATTCTGAGAGGTTTTTATGGATATAAAAAGAAAAATACTAAGTTTTGATTATATATTATTGATACTTGTTTGTGCGTTATCTGTTTTTGGAATTGTTGTTATTGGCAGTGCAAGGCATATATATCAATTCGGGTTTTTAGAGCGTCAAATGCAGCAATTAGCATTTGCATCTGGTCTGGTTTTACTTATTATAACAAGCTTTATAAGTACTAAGTTAATAGCAAAGTTCTTTTGGCTGGCGTATATTATTAATATAGGCCTTTTGGTTTATGTTCTTTTTAGGGGCGAAACTATGGATATGGCAAACGTTACCCGTGCAATTAGAGTTGGGCCTGTTTCTATACAGCCATCTGAGTTTGCTAAGGTTTTTATGATAGTATATGTTGCAGGCTTTATCAATAAATTTTCTGATAAGCTTAACAATTTTTTTGTTATTTCTGGGTTTATTATAAGTATAATTATTCCAACTGTGCTTGTGCAGCTTCAACCGTCAATGTCGGCATCATTAGTTGTTTTAAGTATTTCTTTGATAATGATTTTTTTAGGAGGCATTAGTTATAAATATATTCTTGGGGTGGTTTGTATCGTTGTGCCTTTAGGTGCTCTTTTTATAACAGATGTTTTGCGTGAAGTTCCTATGTTCGTTACGAGAATCCCTGTTCTTAGAAATTATCACATCCAAGATCGTATAATCCCATTTATACGCCCAGAGTATGCCTCACCTGATGTTAGGCGCCAAACTCTGCAATCTGTAAGTGCAATAGGTTCGGGTCAGCTCACGGGCAAAGGGCTTTTTAATGGCTCTGTAAACCAGCTTAATTATTTGGCGGCAAATCATAACGATTTTATTTTTGCCGTGATTGGTGAAGAGTTTGGCTTTATTGGCGGCGTTCTTGTGATACTTATATTATTTTTAGTTATATTAAAATGTATGATGATAGCCTACAGAGCAGAAACACAGGCTGGTAGGCTAATAGCCTCTGGTGTTGGGTTTATGCTTGCTTTTCAAACCTTTGTAAATATAGGTGTTGCAACAGATATTTTGCCAAACACGGGCATGGCTTTGCCATTTATAAGCTATGGCGGTAGCTCGATGTGGGTTAATATGATTGCCATTGGCCTTGTTATAGGCATTGGGATAAGTAATAAAAAAGAAGATACAAAAACATTTTTAGGAGGAAGCAAATAAAATGAAGAAATTAAAAAGATTTTTGATTTATTACAAGCCACACAAAAAAGTTTTAGCTATAGACCTTTTTTGTGCAGTTATATCATCGCTTGTAACGCTTGTATTTCCGCTACTTATTGGATTTATCATGACCATTGTTGAAAATAGAACAATTGACATGAACACAGTTATGTGGCTTGGAGTGGCATTTATCGGGTTAATGATTGTTGAGTATGTTTGCCAGTATTATATGACTTACATAGGGCATGTTATGGGTGCAAAAATGGAATTTGATATGCGTAAAGACATATTTGGCCATCTGCAAAAACTTTCTTTTAGTTTTTTTGATAATCAAAAAACTGGCCAACTTATGAGCCGCATAACGAATGATCTTTTTGAAATTACCGAGCTTGCACATCATGGACCGGAAGATATTTTAATTTCTATTGTTAGGCTTATTGGTGCGGTGATAATTTTATCGTTTGTAAATGTGCCACTTATGCTTATTTTAGTTGCGATGATTCCGTTTATGTTTTTATTTGCGAAATTTTGCAATAAGAGAATGCGAACGGCATTTAGGGCAAATCGCTTAAGAATTGCAGAAATTAATGCCCAAATTGAAGATAGCATTTCGGGTGTTAGAGTTGTTAAAGGCTTCGCTAATGAAGATCTTGAAAATAAGAAATTTCAAGAAGGCAATATGAATTTTGTTAAAAGCCGTGCAATGGCATTTAAAACTATGGCTAGTTACCATGGTGGGCTTAGGTTTATTATGTCTTTTATGAATATAACAATAATAATAGTTGGTGCATGGTTTATAACAAGAGATGTTATTGGTGTTAGTGCACTTGTAATGTTTATACTATACATAAATACTTTGATGGACCCTATTCGCAGGCTCATCCAGTTTACCGAGCAGTTTCAAAATGGGGCAACAGGATTTGAGCGTTTCTTGGAGATTTTAGATATTGAGCCTGATATAAAAGACCGTAAAGATGCTATAGAACTAAAAGATGTTAAGGGCAAAATCGAATTTAAAAATGTTACGTTTAATTACAAAGATGTAGAGCAAAATGTTTTTGAAAATGTAAACCTTAATATTGATGCGGGTGATTATGTTGCACTTGTTGGGCCTTCAGGTGTTGGAAAAACTACGTTATGTTCTTTGATACCACGTTTTTATGAGCCTTCTAGTGGAGAAATTTTGGTTGACGGTGTGAATGTAAATAGGTTTAAACTCAAATCTTTACGCCAGCATATTGGCATCGTTCAGCAGGATGTGTACTTATTTACAGGCTCTGTTCGCGAAAATATTGCATATGGCAAAAAAGATGCAACTGATGACGAAATTATAGCTGCGGCAAAATCTGCAAATGCCCACGATTTTATTATGGAACTGCCTGATGGGTATGATAGTTATATCGGTCAGCGTGGTGTTAAGCTTTCGGGCGGGCAAAAGCAAAGGCTTAGTATTGCAAGGGTGTTTTTGAAGAATCCACCAATACTTATTTTTGATGAGGCAACTTCTTCTCTTGATAACGAATCGGAGCAAGTTGTACAACAAAGCCTAGAAACTCTTGCTAAAAACAGAACAACTTTATGTATCGCACATAGACTTTCGACCATCAAAAACGCAAAAATTATACTTGTTTTAACCGAAAATGGCATAAGCGAGCGTGGTACGCATGAAGAGCTTATTGCACTTGGCGGTACATATGCAAAATACTATGAATTAACTTTGCACGGGCAGGAGCTTTTGACGTAGGAGCGTAATTAGGTAGTTGTTAGGTTATAAAAGAACTTATCGGAGGCAAAAAATGTTTAAAGAATATGGCGAGTTAAGTGCAATGTTATACGAGCATACAAAACCGATAGGTTATTCTGTTGGCGGTGATATTGAATATTATTCTGAAAAATTGAAAGCTATTTCAGGTGATATTCTTGAAGCAGGAGTTGGAACGGGTAGGATGCTTATTCCGTTAATTAAGCAAGGCTTAACGGTTGATGGGGTAGACTTATCTGCCGAGATGTTAGCTAAATGTAGACTCAATTTAGATAAACATAAAATTTGTTCAAAGTTATATCAGCAAGATTTAACAAGCCTTGATTTGCCAAACAAATATGGTGCAATAATAATGCCAACTGGGAGCTTTTGTTTGCTTCCTAAAAACTTAGTTAATGATGCTTTAAATTTATTCTATAGTCATTTGGATGACGGTGGTAAAATTATAATCGACTTAGAGCTTCCAATGGATTTTAAAAGCGGAGAAGTTAGGTCTTATAGCTATCCGCTATGTAATGATATAGGTATTTTATTCACAAGCAGTAGTCAAGATATTGACTGGATTGCACAAAAAACATCATATATTCATAGGTATGAGCTTCTTAAAAATGGCGAAGTACAAAAAACAGAAGTTTCTAATTTCACTCTATATTGGTATGGTATACTAGAATTTGAAATGCTTCTTAAATCGGCAGGGTTTGTTGATATAAGTTATGAGCTTGGGTATGGTACCTCAAATAATTCATCTCTTATAACATTTTCAGCAGTTAAAAAATAGACTTTTTGCGAGGTGAAAGAAAAACTATGGCAAATCATAAAATTTTTGCAATGCCTTTTGCAAATGTATATCCTTTATATATACAAAAGGCTGAGAAAAAAGGCAGAACAAAGCAAGAGGTAGATGAAATTATATTTTGGCTTACAGGGTATAACGAAACTTCTTTGCAGCGGGTAATTGAGCAAGAAGTAAATATGGAAGCATTTTTTAATTATGCTCCTGATTTTAACTATAATGCTTCTCTTATCAAAGGAGTAATTTGTGGATATCGAGTTGAAGAAATAGAGAACGAAATGATGCAGAAGATTAGGTACCTAGATAAATTAATTGATGAATTAGCAAAAGGCAAATCAATGGATAAGATATTAAGAAAATAAAAATTTATGGTTATTATGTAAGGGCGAACGGTGTTCGCCTTTTGTCTATCTCAACACTATATTTGCACCTAATTTTTTCAAGTCTTTTTCAATATGCTCGTATCCTCTTTCTACAAAAGAGGCATTTTGCACAATTGTTTCTCCTTCTGCACAAAGTCCTGCAAGAACTAGAGATGCCCCACCACGTAAATCTTTTGCCATAACAGTTGTTCCGTTAAGGTTTTTAACGCCTGTTATTAAAGAAGTCATGCCGTCTTTTAATAAAACTATATTTGCTCCCATTCGCATAAATTCGCTTATATGCTTATTTCTGCCTTCGAATATGGTTTCTTCAACTATGCTGTTACCGTTTGCAATGCTTAGAAGCGTCATAAATTGCGGACCCATATCTGTTGGAAAGCCCGGATAAGGGTAGGTTTTAAGTCTGTGGATTGCCCTTAAGCGTTCTGGAGCTTTAAGCCAGATAGAATTTTCAAAAGTCTTTATATCACAACCCGTTTCTATCAATTTACTTGTAATTGCGTTTAAATGCTCTGGAATAACATCTTTAACCAAAATCTCGCCATTGGTGATTGACGTGGCAACCAAATACGTTCCTGCAATTATTCTATCGGGCATAATTTTATACTCAACAGCCTTAAGTTTTTGTACTCCACTTATAACAACCATATCCGTGCCAGCACCTTTAATACTAGCCCCCATCGCATTTAAGAAGTTTTGCAAATCAACAATTTCTGGCTCTTTTGCAGCATTTGAAATTATTGTTTCGCCTTTTGCAAAAACGGCTGCAAGCATGATGTTTTGTGTTGCACCTACGCTAGGAAAATCTAAATTTATTCTTGTTCCAATTAGCTTTTTTGCCTCACACATCAAAAAGCCTTGCTCTTCGGTAATTGTTGCCCCAAGCTGCCTCATGGCCTTTATATGAAAATCTATTGGCCTCGCCCCAAGCTCACATCCGCCAGGGTATGAAATTTTAACCTTTTTAAATCTACCTAAAATTCCACCAAGAAATATTATTGAAGAACGCATTTCTCGAACAGGCCCTGCAGGCACTTCAATATTATTAATATCTTTAGAATTTACAATTATCGTGCTACCTTTTAGCTCAACTTTACAGCCAATAGATTTTAAAATATCAATAGCCACAAAAGTATCAGAAATCTTAGGCACATTGTGTATAATACTTTCGTTCTCGTTAAGAACTACCGAGGCTAATATAGGCAAAATCGAGTTTTTTGCACCGCAAATATCAATTTCGCCAATTATTTTATTTCCACCTTTAATAAGGTATTCACCCACGGGATACACCTCCAAAAAAATAAAGGGCATAAAGTTTTCATTTATACCATAAAAAAATCATCATGGTGTATAGTATGTTTTTTTAAAAAAATTGTGCAAACGGCAGAAACAATTAAGTTTCTGCCGTTATTTTTACTGCGATGTAAAATTAGATTACAACTATTTCTATTGTATAGACTATGCCACCTTGAACGTAAACGCTATCGCCATTATAAACTCCAACTGCACTACCTTGACCAAGAGGCCACTCCATGCCGCCAACAAAGAATATAACTGTATCAGTGTCGGCATCTAAATGCGTGATAGTACCTGCAAGCCTTGCACCTGTCATGCCATAAGCTGGAACAAAAAATGTTATTGTTGCATTTTCTTGATTTACTATACCTTCACGTGTGCCTATTGTTAAGCCACGGATTGCTTGTGTAGGAGCATGGTCATTATCTACATTAAGGATAATTGTGTAAACCGTTCCACCTGCTATATAAACTTGGTCTCCAGTGTGAATTCCAACAAGATTGCCTTCCATAATTGGCCATTCAGAGCCACCAACAAAGAATATAACTGTATCAGAATTTGCATCAAGCTCGTCCATATTACCTGCAAATCTGCCATTTACAACTAAATGTGGAGGAAGATTAAATGTTATTGTTGCATTTTCTTGATTTATTTCACCAACATGTCCGCCGATAACAAGTCTTGTTATGTCGTATGGAGAAGCTTCTGGTTCCCATTGTGCATATAATATTCGAAAAATGCCCCATTCGCTATGATAGTTAAATAAATTATCATATGTAACTATATCTTGCCCATTAACGCTCCACCCTTTGAAAATATAACCAGGGCGAGGTGTTATCTCTGGGAACCAATCGTTGAGGTTAGGGTATGCAAAAGCGTTATCAAAATTAGGCATTCCAAATGGAGGAATTGGATGTAATGGACTAGCATTATTTGGGAATATTCTGGTTGGAGATACCCAAAGTTCTGCCCAAGGTGTTAAATTATTGTGGTTAAACCACCATGCACTAAACTCGCGTCCATCGTCATGAAATATTATATTCATAACTGGTTCCCAGAGTGCATGTAAATCTATTTGTGTATCTCCCCAGTGTGCTGGTGGAATTATGTCAAATAAATTATCAGGAGTAACAAATTGTCCGTTCCACACCCAACCTTTAAATACATGACCTGGGCGACTCATTTCTATAGGGAACGCCCACGAAAAGTCGTGATGCCCATCAAAAGGGACTGATATAAACGCATGTTCAATAAAATCATACATGCCAAAGCTCGGCATTCTAAATACGCCTCCACCTCCCCAGAACATTAAATTTAAGGCATCTGAGAACTCACGATAACTAATATCAAAGTTGTTAAACAAATGCCAAGGTATGCTTGGGTGGCCTGGTGCAGAAGATGGGCCAAACATTTGAGATGCTTGGTTGCCCCCAAATATTACATTGTTTCTAAAAACTAAGTAATAAGAATTAAAGCAAATGCCACCACCATCTTCTTGTGCAGTATTATTTAAAATTTGAGCATTTTGAATATCAATTACACTACGAGAGCTGCCAAACTGCCAAGGGTTATATTGATGCATATGCCTACTAAGGCTATTTATGCTACCTATGCCGCCGCCGCTATGTGCAATGTTATTTTCAATACGACCATTTAAAATATGAACATAAGCTTCAAAACCTACATAAATTCCGCCACCGCTTCCAGGATTAATTCCGCCAACCATATGGCTATCAAAAGCTTGACCAAAAGCTGTGTTGTGGCTAATTTCTGCAAATGGCGTTCTCATTCTTAAAACAGTTAGAGGCGGGGCATCCATATTGTCTTGGTTTAAATTAGGTTCGTGATGCCCTAAAGCAACGCCACCACCGCTTATAGCGTGGTTACCTATGATTCTAGGGGTACCGAACATCTCTATAGTTGCAGGGTGTTGACCATGCACACCAATTCCGCCACCGAGCCCATTAGCGACATTATGGCTAATTGTGGACATACCAGCCATAACAACTGTGCCATACTCTAAATACACTCCGCCTCCTATGCTTGGCATGTGCCAGCCAAGACCCTCTGCAACATTGTGCCTAATTGTCGCATTTCCAACCATAGTAAAGTGTCCGCGGATTATACTTACACCGCCACCATAAGCAGGGCCATGCCAGCTAGAAATAGCAGTGTTTTGTTCAATCACAGAAAAGTCTGCCATAAAGAAAGTACCCATACTATTATATACACCACCGCCGTTTTCTGCTTGTACATGGCGAATAGCAGAGTTATGGAACATAGCAAACGTATTAGCGTTGAATACGCCACCGCCAAGTTCTGCTTGCGTATTTTCTATAGAAGCATTGTTAAACATAGCAAGCGTGCCTTCGTTATGTACTCCGCCACCGAAACTGCCAAGTGAAGTAAGCACGGTATCAGATAAGTTTAATCTAGCTCCAAAGCTTACTTCAAAATGTCTAACACCATAAGCATGAATTAAAGTTCCAGAAGTTAGTGTGATGTGTTGGCCGGTCTGAATAATAATAACATCTTCAAACTGGATAATGTCATTGATTATAATTTGCGTTACAAACCCTACTTGAGAGTTAGCTATAGCCTCTTGAAGTTCTATAAAGCTTCCAACCTGCACCGTTAAATTTGGCATTGGTAATACTGCTGATATTGGCGGTGACATTGGTGGAAGTGGTAGAAGTGGTGGTGGATTAAAGTTTAATGCTGTTGGTTCGGCAATTGCCAAAGTGTTAGTTTCTGCGTTTTCACCAAAATCTATAAAAGATTCTGTTAAGGAATGTGCATCACCCAGTGCAGTTGATGCTGTTAAATGTAACGAGTTGACTGATAAAAACATCACACCAGCCAATAGTGTAGCCAAGACTTTCTTTGTAAATAAACGTTTCATTAATTTTCCTCCCCATCTGTGAGTATCTTCAATTTCTAAATAGCCTATTTTAAAATTAAACTATTTAGTTAATAAAAGCATATCATATTATGTCATAATTTGCAAGAGTGTTTCAAAGGTTAATATGTTTTTATTGTATAAAAAAATTTTTTTATGGAAAAATAAAACATGTAATAATAAATTTTAGAGGAATGGTGCTCTTGAAAACAATGATTTTTTTAAAATTATGCTGTGTTCTTGCTTTTATGTTAGTAATTGCTATAGCTACAACTATTTACATGGATTTTACAAGCATTATAGAAGAAACAAATTTTTCTGGTACGTTTATATAGGGGGAGAAGATTACGGACATATACATCAAACCAAAACAAAAAACTACTATTTATGGCAAAGAAGTTGCAAAGCTTAGAGATATAATGGATATAATTGCTCCAGAAGATGCAAAAAACAAACTTTTAGAAACAGATATTTTGGTAAGAAAAGATAAAACTCAAACTTTTCACCTTGTTTCTATTACAGATATAATTAATAAAATCTTGTCAAAATATCCAAATGCAAAAGTGAATAACTTGGGAGAAAAGGATATTTTAATTGAGTTTAAGCCAAAGAAAAAAGAAAAATCTGTGTGGAAGTTTTTAAAAGTTACTTTTGTAGTAGTGGTGCTTTTAACCGGTTCATCTACCGCAATAATGAGCTTTCATTCGGATGCACAAATGACACAAATCTTCAGAAACTACAGCAAAATTTTGTTAGGCGAGGATAAAGAAAAGCCACATATTATAGATATACCTTACTCCATCGGCTTAGCTGCTGGAATAATTATATTTTTCAACCATTTTGGGGGAAGAAAACTCACAAAAGACCCAACACCGATTGATGTTGAGATGAACCTTTACGACAAAGATGTAAACGAAACACTTATAGCAAACTTAGAAAAGAAGGGCAAAAAAGATGATTAGAGTTTTAGTTTCGGCTATTGTTGGCTTTGGCTCTGGAGCGGTTATTTCTGGAGCGGTATTTGCGTTTATTGCTGTTATTGGAATTGTTCAACGCATTGCTCAAAAAACAGGCACTGTGCGGCAAATAATGCTTTATGAAGAAGCAATAATAGTAGGTGGTATTTTTGGCACCTTAACAATGATATTTGATTTTAATCTTCGTGCAGGAAATATAGTTGCTGTTATATTAAGCTTTTGCATTGGTGTATTTTTTGGCGTTTTAGCTATTTCATTAGCAGAAGTTTTAAATGTAATTCCCATATTATCAAGGCGAGCAAATATTTATAAAACTATACAGTTATTAATACTATCAATAGCTATTGGTAAGTTATTAGGGTCATTACTATTTTTTATTATACCAGGATTTTTTAATCCAAATAATTCTTAGGAGGGTAATATGCAGCAAACTAAGCAAAATAAAGATAGGTATCAAAAAATGGTGAACGAGGTATCACCAAATAGCAAAACATTTACAAACTGCATAAAGGCATTTATAATTGGCGGGCTTATATGTGTTTTTGGGCAATTTTTATATAATACCTTTGAAAACAGAGGCTTTTCTAAAGAACATACAAGTGCATATGTGGTAATTATATTAATTTTTTTAGCTATTCTTTTTACAGGGCTTGGTTTATATCAAAAGCTTGGAAGGTATGCTGGTGCAGGGTCTGCTGTGCCTATAACAGGGTTTGCGAATGCGGTTTCGGCTCCAGCGATAGAGTTTAAAAAAGAGGGTATGATTTTAGGCATGGCAGCAAAGATGTTTGTTATTGCGGGGCCTGTAATTGTTTACGGTGTAGCTACTTCTATGCTTGTTGGACTTATTTATTATTTGGTTGGGGTGATGTTTTAATGAGTAAAAAAATTGGCGAACAAAGCGTAAAATTTGAAAACCCTATCTATATTAAAGCTACGGCATCTATAGCAGGGCATAAAGAGGGAGAAGGGCCTTTAAAAGAATATTTTGATGAAGTTTTGCCTGATTCATTAGATGGAGAAAAAACATGGGAAAAAGCCGAATCTAGGATGATAAAAAAATCTTTAGACTTAGTTGTAAAAAAATCTGGACTTAGTATGAATGATATAGATTACATTATTTCTGGCGATTTACTTAACCAGTCTATAAGTTCAACTTTTGGAATAAGAGATACAAATCGCCCGTTTTTCGGAATTTTTGGGGCTTGTTCCACTATGGGCGAATCCATGATGTTAGGATCTATGCTTTTAGATGGAGGATTTGGGAAATATATACTTGCAAATGCTTCGAGCCATTTTTGTGCGGCTGAAAAGCAGTTTAGGCTACCACTTAATATGGGAACACAACGCCCACCCACATCTACATGGACAGTTACAGGTGCAGGTTCTGC
>Ga0136643_10001228_pt1 | contig 30788 bp, 33 predicted proteins | sample TergutLab28metaG_FD_96883 | JGI IMG/M metagenome (GOLD analysis project Ga0136643, IMG submission 96883) | Labiotermes labralis P1 segment gut microbial communities from Petit-Saut dam, French Guiana - Lab288 P1 (version 3) (version 3) | ecosystem: Host-associated > Arthropoda: Insects >...
CCGCACCCCGCAACTATATTTTAGCAAGTACGCCGCCACGCCAATGCTTATAGGATTGCTGCGCCCCACTATCGTACTGCCAAACAACGAATATACTCACGAACAGCTGCACAGCATTCTCTTACACGAACTGGTGCACATGCGCCGCTTTGATATTGCCATAAAATGGCTAACCCTTATTGCCTGCGCTATACACTGGTTTAACCCCATCGTATGGTTTGCGCGCCGCGAAATAGACCGCGCTTGTGAGCTTGCTTGCGACGAAGCGGTAATACGGCACATGGATAGCCGCGCAAAACAAAACTACGGCGACACATTAATATCCGTGGCAACCGACACAAAAATCCCATTACCCGTTTTGTCCACCACCATGTGCGAAGAAAAACGCGCCCTTAAAGAAAGGCTTATGGCTATTATGAAAAGTAAGCGGCATACGAAACTAGCAGTTTTCGCTTCGGGCGTTATCATTTTGCTGGTAACCCTTGTAGCATGTGGGCTAGGTTCGGGACGTACCACAACAGAAGAATACGAAGAGGAAACCTACATACCAACCGAAACCTCCGCCGAATACAGCGCGTACACCCCATTGCAAATTGCCCAACAGCATATAGACTACGTGGCACAAAACATGCACCCAAGCCCCTACGTGCGTGTAACTGAGACAAGAATCAATACTTTTGAAATGATAGCATCTTTCGACCACATACTGCCCCGCAATCTGGAACTGTGGTATCTAGACTTTGCCATACACGTAGAAGAACTAAATGACCAAGTACGCTGGGGTACTTTCACCCCCGACGAGGATGGATGGGTACACCAGTACACGGCGTTTAACGAGGCGCGGACATTTATGATATTTTCGAACGACGAATACGGGATGCATTATTTTGGGCACACCCCGGTATGGTTTAACTTAATGTTATCATCCCCACATACGCCATGGGGTGCGGAGCTTTTCCTTCGTGCGTTCTTGGAATCGGAAGGACTACTACCGCCCGTAACTTTCCCTGACAGCGACCATTTACTTATATATATGGATTGGGGCAGCCAGGGCTTTCACATCGACAGGCTTTTGCTATCACAGCCATTTGGCGCAGATGGCATTTGGGTGGTTGACCGCTGGCAGTCGCTTACCAGCCAAATGGGGCATATGGGTGAGCAGAACATTGGCCATTGGTTCCCGTTTTGCGAGACTTCCACCATGATGGAATACTATGCCTACCTGCAGCAAGCATTAGAATCCGGCAGATATCATTTTGCCGACCCTCTAGGTGCTGCGGAATGGTTTGTGCAAAACTGGCAGCCAGACAATATTTTGGGAGTGTTCCCCGCAGTATCGTCAGACAACCCGCTTGCAGACACACCGTTTCACGTAGCACCTGTTACACCGGAATTTCAATGCTGGGGTCCAAGGGACTTTTGGGGCTACGAGCCGCTTGACTTGCTGCGCGAGCAACTTATCGCTGAGCACAACATAGGCTTCGACCAAGCCTATCACTTCCGCGTAGAGGGCTATGACAATTTTAACTACGCCCTTATCACAGGCTGGCGGCATCTAACCACCGCAGAGGAAATAGCCCGTTACGTACCGCACTCCGCTGTGCCCGAACAAGTAGGCAATTACAGGCTGGTAAGCCTAAAAATCGATGATCGCACACGTAATAGCATAATAGTTTGCCACGAGCCTATTCACCCAGACATGTACGGCATGATGTCTTTCTTCCACAACGAAACCAATCTGCAATTTCACGGCTCAGTGGAATATGGATATGAAGGGCGCACTCTGCCGCAGGACGAAGTTTTCACCCGCTTCCCATGGCAGTTCTCGTTTCTTGCCCTGTATGCGAACGATGACGGCAACCATGTAGCACTTGGCTTGTATAGCCCGATGGGGAGAGATATGCCTTCTACTTGGGAATGGTGGGATAGCCCATATGCACTACCGAGATTGTTTAGAACCGTAGACATGGGGCAGTATGGCACAATCAGCTTTGGCGGAGAAGGCAGAGACTACCGCGTAGCAATATATGAACGCCCAGAATTTGGAATAGTGGTAGAGCTGGCATATGTAAATCCCGAATATATACACTTGCTGTCGACGGCATGGTGGTTCTGGCCGGGCGGCATAAGCAGTACGCCGCGGAACGCGTCGAGAGAAGATTTGGAATATCTAGTACGCCTATTCGACCCTGCGGGATTGTTTAGACAAAATAGCTGGCAGATGGCAGGCCGTAGAAGTTTTTAGTAAGTGCCAAAAATACCCAAGACAATGAGGAAATGAAATCATGCATTACAAAAGACGGCCGCCAAAACCACAAAAGAAAAAAATCAGACTTCGAAAATGGTTTATATTTTTGGTTTTGGCGGCCACTTTATTTGGAATAGACAGATTGTTTACGTCTATAGATATATCACAGTCTGATGTGATTGGAGCAATACTTCCGCTGCAACTCGGTTTTTATGAAGACCCAACGCCGGAGATTCGTATCCCACCGCCCATCCACGCTATAAACGAACTTGACGAGATGCTTCGCCGCCATGGGAACTACTTGTCGGTTTACTTTGAGAACCTTGAAACCGGCTTTGTGTATCAGTATAACGCCGACCGGGTCTATTTTTCCGCAAGCGTACCTAAGGCATTTTTCGCGCTACATATCTACCTGCTTGCCGAAAGAGGCGTTGTGGACTTGGACAGTGTCCACTCTTTTACATATGCCGACTCCAACTGGGGGTCGGGTATAATACAGCGTGAGTATAATTTTGGTGCAATATTTCCGGTACGAGAGTTGCTTCGGCTTAATTTAAGCAAAAGCGACAATGTAGCAACGCTTATGCTACGGCGTATTTTTGGTATAAACGGATACATAAACTTTGTGGAAGAAAGCGGCGGCACCCCTAGCTTTGTGAGAGACCGAGTTATGAACTCCGACATTACAGCAAACGAAGCAGGTCTTTTTGCAAGGCTAATTTTTGAGTATATCGAATCTGGCGGAGTGTATAGCGAGGAGTTTCGGGCGCACTTGCTGGATAATCAATTTCCCTTTATAGTGTCAGACTATCCAGTGGCAAGCAAGTCTGGCTGGACATCGCCCGTTGCTTGGCATGACATGGCCATTGTGTACGCGCCATCGCCGTATGTACTAGTGATTTTGTCGGAACGAGAAGGCTTTACACAGCAGGATTTTACAGATTTTGAAGAAATTTCAATGATGTTTCAGAGGTTTAATGACAGGTGGTTTTAGACGGGTGGTGAAGCAAACACCTATAATACTGAATATATCCGTCGCAAATAGAGTATAATCTAAGCAGGCTACTTGAGAAAAAACCTCAACAATATTGCGAAAATGTCCAAAGTACGTTATAGTAATTCATGGAGGTGTGCGTATATGCTACTACGTTTTACTTTTGAAAATTTCCGAACATTTAGAGATAAGACAACTCTTTCAATGATTGCATCACCCCAGACAACACATAATCATATTTTAATCCGCGAAAGTAGCCACAGGATATTGCCTGCAGCTATACTTTATGGGGCTAATGCAAATGGCAAGAGTAATATTGTATTGGCTATGCAAACGCTTTGCGCTATAGTTCGAAATGGCACGATATCTCGTGTAAATAACTCTGTTCTTTCGACACTGGAATTGTTTCCATTTGTGCACGATGGAAACAGCGAGCCTATTTCTCTTGAAATAGAATTTATTGAAAACGGGACACAGTTTATCTATCGGATTGTATTTCGCGTTGACCCTCTTAACCAACGAGGACAACGAAGTATTGAAGAAGAGGCACTGTTCCTAGTGACACAAAAGAAAAAAAATGTAAAACTATTTTTACGTACCAAAGATAATGTCGAACTGGGGTATGACAAGCCTGCTTTAGAATGTTTAGGGCACAACGATACTGAAATTTTACAAAAACTTGTCGCAAACATTGTGCACAATATGGATGAAGTTACTCTTTTTTTAGCCGGAGGATTTAAGTCTACTATATCAAAGTCGATTGCGGATATCATAATAAATTATATGGACAACAAAGTTTTTCCTGAGCTGGATTTATCAGTAATGGAACTTGATAGAATAACTCTACAAACTGATGAGAACACACCAACTGGCAATTGGATGCTTCGCAATGAGTTGTTTGATATAATTTCAAAGGCGGCTGATTTTGGCCCTCAAGTTATCGGATTGCTTCCAAAAGAGACAAATACACTAGAAATGCATGAGCTGGAGCTAGGATCCATTTATGAATGTAGAGATTTTAAAAACATCATCCCTTCATCATTAATGGAATCAGCTGGAACCACCAGATTTTTGTATTTTGCTTTGCGCTTGCAAGAAGTCCTCTCACTCGGGGGAGTATTTCTGATAGATGAAATGGACAACTCCATCCATCCCGAAATAACAAAGGCAATACTAGCAATCTTCTGCAACCCAGACATAAACAAGCACGGTGCACAGCTGGTCTTCACGTCCCACAACCCTATTTTCATGGATCGTGACCTACTACGTCGCGACCAAATCCTTTTTGTTGAAAAAGACCCCGACACATACAAGAGTAGCCTCTATGCATTAAGCGATTTTGGCTCTGTAAGTGTACGCAACGACCAAGACTTTATCAAAAACTACTTCAAAGGGCGTTATGGCAGGCTTCCTTACATCGATTTAGAAGGTATACTTACCGCCGCCATGGAGGAAAAAAATGAGCAAGCAGATTAGGTACCAGTGCTTCTGTGTCTGCGATGGACAACAAGAAGATATGTACTTCCAGCACTTGTCGCGCTTGCTAAAAACGGAATCTCGTACTGTCACATTTGACACTAAAATTGGTAAGCCCGAGTCAGTGTTTAGGAGTGTTGTCGGAAGAAAAACCGACAAAGCCGCCGTGTTTGACCATGATGGAGCAACGGTTGATTTTGAGCGTGCTCTAAAGGCGTGTGCTAGTTATGGTGGCTTCGCCGCTTATAGCAGCCGTAATTTTGATTTATGGATATTGCTGCACAAGCAACCTTTTGCAAAATCTGTAATTAGAAACGACGGTTATGTAAAGCTTATACGCAATGCTTATAGTCTCGAAGGGGATGCAGACATCAAGGAGAAAAAGGAAATCGAGCGTATTCTAGCACAAGTGACACTTCAAGATGTAAAAACCGCAATACATAATGCTAATGCAATACGTGATAACAAAATTAACAGTGACGCAAAAAAGATAAGCAAAACAGATACTTACAACAATCCAGATTTGCTGATTCATCAGTTTATTGAGTATGTGTTTGTAAAGTGCGGCGAGCCTATCTGATTTTAGCGACACTATAGTCTATTAAACTCCACAACCACATCAGTACCTACCCCTAACTTGCTTTTGAGCGACAACTTCCACCCATAAAGAACACAAATATGCTTGACAATAGAAAGCCCAAGCCCCGTACCGCCGCGCCACACTGCCCGGCTTTTATCCACACGATAGAACCGTTCAAATATTCGTGTCTGGTCTTTTGGCGATATACCTATACCATTGTCCAAAACAAGAAGCCTTGTCTTTCTCTTTTTACGCTCCACAACCACGGTAACTTTGCCACCGTGGTTGTTGTATTTTATAGCGTTCTCGATAAGGTTTTTTACAAGCTCGTATACATGCTCTGGGTCTGCCAGCACAGTGGCATTGCCATGGGCTTTAAAGTTAATAGACTTTTCCTCAAGCGTGGTAGATACGGTTTCGTAAACTTCGGAAATAACATTGCCCAATGAAATCTGAACAGGTTCGAAAGTTTGTGCATTCTCCATTTCGGACAGTTTTAGCATATGTCCTATAAGCGACATTAGGCGGTTTGTTTCACGAGTTATGCCGGCAATATATTTTTGATTACTTTCGTCCTTGTTGCCGAGGGACATTAATTCGCTAAACCCCTTTATGGCCGTTAGAGGTGTTTTTAACTCGTGCGACGCGTTTGTAAAAAACTCTTCCCGTCGTTTTGCGTTTTCACGATTTTCAGTTACGTCTGTCAATACTATCATTGTTAAATTTGTATCCGGCAATCGCCTTACCGATATCAAGTATATGCTTCCTTTAAGCTTGAGCTCCAGTAAAGTTTCGCTGCCACTGGATATACAATTCGTTATTGCTTCTGTTAATTTTTTCTTATCGGTCAAGTAATTTAGGCCTTTGTTAATAATATCGGATGTGGCATCAAAAATCCTTAACGCGGCAGAGTTTGCCAATGTAATATTTCTACTTTCGTCAACAACAAAAAGCCCATCTCCAATACTGTTTAAGATGTAAGCCAACTTGTCTTTTTCGCTTCCCACTGTCACTTGATTTACCGTGCTCCGCACCAAAAAGAAGCAAGCGACCGCAAGTACCAGCAGCAGGATAATAAGCAATGGCAACGATTGATGTAAGTACGCGTTTATTTCCGTTACGGAAACGGATACTCGTACAAAAACAAAACTATCGCCGCTTTCTACTTTTAGGGCGTAGTAGACGTAGTCCACACCAAATGTATTTGAGCGGCGTGTAAAAACTGTGGGTGAGCCTTCTGCCGCGGCTTGTATTTCGGGGCGGGCTAAACGGTTTTCGGGAGTGGGAAGCGGACGGCTGTCTGCCAAAACATAGCCGTCCGATGATATTATCGTTATTCTCAAATCGCCGCCTGCGCTTACAAATTCGGCCAAGTCTACACTGTTATTAAAAAGCCCGGCGTAAATTTGTGTCATTTCCACCAACCTATTTTTGGCAATGTTCAAACTATTATTATGCACAATATAAAAAGACACAGCAAAAAAACTGATGAGCCCTACGAACAATATTAGGATTGTGTAGATGAACAATCGCTTTTTCATATCAGCATATATCCTACACCTCTGATAGTTTTTATGGCGGTGCCACTCCCCGCATCCGCCAACTTGCGCCTTAGTTCCTTTATATGAATATCAAGTGTTCTGGTTTCGCCCATAAAATTATCGCCCCATACCTCGGCAAAGATAACATCACGCCCAAGCACTTTTTCGGCGTTTTCGCAAAGTAAGCGTAAAAGGGTGTATTCCTTTAGAGTTGCTTGTATTTGGTTACCGTTTACCGATATTTGATGCTTTTGCAAATCCATGTTTATATCGCCAAAGGAGATATTATCTACGGGTTTTTCATTTTTTCGCAGGTTGGCTTTAATTCGTGCTACAAGTTCCAAAACACTGAAGGGTTTTGTTATATAATCGTCTGCACCCATGTTAAGCCCCTTGACCTTGGAAGCTTCGCTGTCTTTTGCCGATACCATTACAACGGGGATATGAGCGGTTGTTTTGCCGGATTTCAGCTGAGACAAAATAGAAAAACCATCGTTGTCTGGAAGCATTACATCCAGCAGAACAAGATCAGGCTTGTTGGCCAATGATTCAAAGAAAGACCGCCCATCGCTAAAACAATGGCAGTCAAACTCGTTTTCTAGCGTGTAGGTGTACAGCTCCCGCAGAGCTGGATCGTCTTCCACTACATAGATTGCTTGCTTCATTAGATCACTCCGTTTTGGAAGCCATGCGTTTAGGATGTGTGCCTGTTATCGCGTATTCTACCCACTCGCCTATATTTTCGGCATGGTCGCCTACCCGCTCCAAGTATTTTGTTATCATCATTAGCATTATAGCATGTTCGGCGTAGTTTGAATCTTTTTTTATTAAGGCGACAATGTCAGACTTGATAATTTTAAACAGAGCATCGACTTTGTCATCAATTGTGCCAAGCGAACGCGCAAGCTCAAGGTCATTGCCGGTACACGCCTGTACGCAGTTTTCAACCATTTGCATGGCCGCTACTGCCATCTTTGATACATTGTCAAGCTCATGGATAATATAGATTTGGTCAGCTTGATGTACTAATTTTGTGATATCCCATACCTGCTCGCCTATGCGCTCCAAATCGGCTATTATCTTCATTATTGCGGATATTTTACGAAAATCCCCTGCCACAGGTTGTTCCATAACCAGCAATTTCATACACGCTTGCTCTGTTTTACGTCCTAGTTTTGATACGCGCTTTTTTTCTTTACGTATTTCCGGCACAAGATTTAATCTTCGCTCTTTTTCAACTTCAATTGCAATGTTAAAATCTTTTTCCGCAAGCAGCTTGACGCATTTTTCCATAGCGGATTCTACATGTATGCACATTTGCGTAAGTTTGATATCAATGCCCTGCAGCTTTTTTTCGTATTTTGTTCGTATTTGCATCAACCAAACCTCCCCGATATATAATTTTCCGTCCGCTTGTCTTTTGGGTTTTGAAAAATATCTACCGTTTTGCCATATTCAACTACTTCACCTAATAAGAAAAATGCTGTCCTGTTGGAAACCCGCGTGGCCTGCTGCATATTGTGTGTGACTATTACTATGGTGTAGTTCTTTTTTAGCGTACCAATTAAATCTTCGATAACCCCGGTGGAAATCGGGTCAAGCGCACTTGTGGGCTCGTCCATAAGCAAAATTTTAGGCTCTGCCGCAAGGGCACGGGCGATACATAGCCGTTGTTGCTGGCCGCCGGAAAGACCCATGGCACTTTTCCTTAGACGGTCTTTCGACTCTTCCCACAACCCGGCCTGTGTTAGCGACCGCTCGATAATTTCGTCAAGGTCTGCTTTTTTCTTTATACCAAAAGTCCGTGGCGCGTAGGCTATATTGTCGTAAATACTCATTGGAAATGGGTTTGGTTTTTGAAAAACCATGCCGACATTTTTGCGCAGTAGTGATACATCTGTATCTTTTGCAAAAATATCTTGCCCGCCTATGCGTATGTCGCCTGTTATGCGACAGCCTTCTATCAGGTCATTCATACGGTTGAAAATACGCAAAAAAGTAGACTTGCCACACCCCGACGGACCGATAAACGCAGTTACTTTTTGCTCGGCAATATCCATGTTAATATCCTTTAGCGCATGGAAATCGCCATAATGCAGATTGCAGTTACGTACCGCAAGATTGTAGTTGGAGACAGGGTGGCTGCTGTCAGACACCGCATTTTGGTTAATTAAACTCTCCGTTGCCGCAGCCACATGACGCGGCCACGGCCATATTTTACTTATACTCATGCTACTCTCCCCGGGGCAAGCGCTTTAGCCACCGCCGCCGCCACTGTATTTACTATCAAAACTATAACAAGAAGCACCACTGCCGTAGCGTAGGCTTCGTTTATATGGTGCGCTTCGCCCGACAACACCCACATATGCACTGCCAATGTGCGCACAGAGCTGTACAGGCTTTCCGGAATATTTGGTGCGGTACCCGCGGTAAAAATAAGAGCCGCCGTTTCGCCTACTATTCGCCCCGTTGCCAAAATTACACCCGCCAAAACCCCCGGCACGGCACTGGGCAGCACGGTGCGAAATATAACACGCAGTTTACCGGCTCCAAGTGCGAAAGCACCTTCCCTATAACCATCCGGCACAGACTTTAACGCTTCTTCGGTGGTGCGAATAATAAGCGGCAAAACCATAATCGCAAGTGTAAAAGCCCCTGCAATAAGGGAACGCCCCAGCCCCACAAATTGTACAAAGAACAAAAAACCAAACAAGCCATATACAATTGAAGGGATCCCAGCAAGCATTTCTGTGGCTTGACGTATGACGGCTACGTACCGGCTGCCTTTTTTTGCGTACTCCACCAAGTAAATGCCTGTAAACATGCCCAAAGGCACTACCAAGCATAGCGTTACTGCAACCATCGCCACCGTCGCAATTACGGATGGCATCATGGAAACGTTTGCGGTGGTCCAGCGTATTTCAAATAACGATGACGTAAGATGCGGAATACCGTTTGCAAGGATGTGAACAACAATAAACAGTAATGCCGTTAAGGTAAGCGCGGCAAATGTCCATGTAAGCACGAGAAGAATTATATCGGAAATTTTCCGTTTGCCTGTTTTTATATTCATAAGCTACCCCTATTTCCCTTTACGGCGTGTAACCAAAGTAAACACCATATTTATACCAAAAATAAACACAAAAAGCACAATACCTGTAGCAATTAAGGCATCGCTATGAAGCCCTTCGGCGTATCCCATTTCAAGAGCCACATTTGCGGTAAGTGTCCTTGCCCCACGAAAAAGGCCGGCTGGCATACGCGGCTGGTTTCCCGCCACCATAAGCACCGCCATAGTTTCGCCAATGGCACGCCCTATCCCCAAAATTACAGAGGCCAAAATTCCAGACTTTGCCGCGGGCACCACCACAAAAAATATCGACCGTATAGGGCTTGCCCCCAACGCTAAAGCCCCCTCGTAATAGGACGTTGGCACGGCACGGATCGCCGCTTCGGAAATATTTATAACCGTAGGCAAAATCATAATACCAAGCAGCAAAGACGCGGAAAATATCGACCTTCCCTGCCCACCGCCCGGCAAAAACATCGCAAAATTTGCAACAAGCGGCACAATTACAACCATTCCAAAAAAACCATAAATAACAGACGGAATACCCGCCAGTAAATTTACGGCGGGTTTTAACGCGCTATATAGTTTCTTTGGGCAAACAAAGGCTAAGAAAATTGCTGTAAAAATCCCAATCGGTACCCCAATAATTATCGCGCCAACAGTCATATACACACTGCCTGCAATCATTGGAAAAATTCCAAACGACGGCGGCGTGTTCATTGGTGTCCAGTTACGTCCGAATATAAAGTTTATCGGGCCAATTTCCATAATCGCGGGAAAGCCGTTTACAATCAGAAACAGGAATATCATAGCCAGTGCCAAAATTGATACTATGGCACATAGCATAAATACGCCTTTCATGAGTTTATTCATCGTGCAATTGACCCCAGCGTGTAACCTCTCCCGCAAACACCCGGCGAATTTGTTCCACCGTTAAATTTGGCAAAGGGTTGTCGCTGTTTACAATAACCGCCAAACCGTCAAACGCAATTGTGATACTAACCGCTTCCGCGAGTTCGTCGGCCGTAAGTTCTCGTGATGCCATGCCTAGCGCCTCGCCGCGTCGTGCCGCACCTATACCGGCAGAGGTTCCGGCACTTTGTACTTCTATTGTAACATCGGGGTTTAACGCTTCGTATGCTTCCATCAAGTGCTCCATAACAGGCGCAACGGATGTTGACCCAAGCACTTCTATCGTACCCGAAAGACCACCGGCGCCCACAAAAGCAGCAGAGTTTGAGTTCACAGGAACCAGCCCGCGCCCTTCTGCAACCGCCTGTCCTTCCGCGGAAAGTATAAAACTTATAAAATCATCCATTATTTCGCATGTTTGTAACGGAACAGCCAGATTAAACGCGCGGAAAAGCGGATAAGTACCGGACTGCACCGTCGCAACCGTTGGCATTACACCATCTATTGCGACAGCACGAACCGTATCATTTAGCGACCCTAGGGATATGTACCCGATTGCATATGAGTTAGTGATAACACCGCTCATTACAGAACTTGTACTGTGCGCAATTTCCGCGTCAAGTGTAGTTGTGTCTGAAGTATTGCCGGCGGCATCTCTTACTTGCAAGCCTGTCAGTTCGATAAACGCGCCTCTTGTGCCGCTACCATCTTCGCGCGATACTACATTGATTTCTCTGTTGGCAAAGCCATCGCCGTTTCCATTTCCGCCGCATGCGCTTAGCGCAACCGCAAGCAAAATTAGGGCAGTTAAGCCAATTATTGTGATACGTCTGTCTTTTTGCATGATTTTTATTCTCCTAGTTTTTTATTGTGCTGCGTTGGGCTCTCAGATTAAGTCCCGCGAGCTATGCCGCTTCTGCGAACGGCTGACTTAATCGGCAAGTTCCATGGGCATACTTTATCAAAAATAAGGAGTGGGAAAAATCAATGTTTTGTATGAGGAATGTAAAATGTATGTAAAATGCCTATTTTGATTTTTTTAGATTGCGGAGAATTTCAACTGGTGACTGTGAGTCACCAGTTGAAATATTTTACTTACCTCAAAGTTGTTTCACAACAACTCAAATAGCGGGATAATGGCGCAATATGGGCATTCCGCTTTTTTTAACGCTTGATATTTTATCAAAATTCCGATACAATAATTATACAATAACGACAGGAGATGAGACGATGATAATCAAACCCTCAACATCCCTCCGGAACGAATACACCGAAATATCCCGCATCTGCAAAGAAAGCGGCGAACCCATATACCTAACCAAAAACGGCGAGGGCGACTTGGTAGTTATGGCAATTGCGGCGTTCGAAAAGCAAAAGCGGTTACTGGAACTTAAAGCAAAAATACTTGAAGCCGAAGAGCAGCGGATAAATGGCCTGCCCACGTACACCCACGATGAAGTCAGGCAAAAATTCGTCCATAGAGATTATGCGGAGGCCTAGATGTATAAATTGCTCTATTTACAAAAAACTTTGGACGACTTGGAAGAAATTCACTTTCATATATCAACCGACAGCTTACAAGCGGCGGATAATGTAATTAACAGTATTTTAGACGCCTTAGACAATTTGGAAGCTTTCCCCTTCAGCGGCCGCTCAGTTGCGGATAAGCTTGACGCAAAAGGCGATTATCGAATAATTATCATAAAGCCATACTTGGTTTTTTACCGAGTAATAAGTACACAAGTAACAATATATAGAGTATTACACGAAAAAAGATATTACAACGCACTATTTACCTAATTTCGAAAGGAACTACCAACATGAAATCCCTAATCCTGGCAGAAAAACCTTCCGTAGGCCGTGACATAGCACGCGTACTAGGCTGCAAAAGTGGCGGCAACGGCTATATAGAAGGCCCAAAACATATAGTAACCTGGGCTCTCGGCCACTTAGTAACCCTAGCAGACCCAGAAGAATACGACAAAAAATATAAAACTTGGGACATAGACCACCTACCAATTATGCCCAAGGAACTAAAGCTTACTGTAATCCCGCAGTCGTCCAAGCAGTACCGTACGGTTAAGGATCTCATGCTGCGCAAGGACGTATCAACCATAGTAATAGCTACGGACGCGGGGCGCGAAGGCGAGCTCGTTGCTCGCTGGATAATAGAAAAAGTGGGCTGCCGCAAACCTATCAAGCGGCTATGGATTTCTTCGGTAACGGACAAAGCTATACGAGAAGGTTTTGCCAACCTAAAAGACGGCAAACAATACGAAAGCCTATGCGATTCCGCAAAAGCCCGAGCCGAAGCAGACTGGCTGGTGGGCATAAACGCCACCCGCTGCCTTACAACCAAATTCAACAGCCAGCTATCCGCGGGGCGTGTGCAAACACCCACGGTTGCAATTATCGTAAAACGTGAGGAAGAAATCCGCCGCTTTGTACCCGCCCCGTTTTACGGGATGGCAGCGGACGGCGGTACTTTCCGGTTAACTTGGACAGATGGGAGCTCGTCGCGGTGTTTTAGCAAAGAGAAAGCCGAAGGCATCCTCTCACGGATAAAGGGTGCTGCAGATGGCACGGTGGCAGAGGTGGACAAAAGTATAAAATCTAAGCGCGCGCCACAGCTTTACGACCTTACAGAGCTTCAGCGGGACGCAAACAAGCGATATGGATATTCGCCTAAGGATACACTGTCTATTATGCAGCGGCTTTACGAAGAACATAAGGTTCTAACCTATCCTCGTACAGATTCGCGTTATATCTCTTCCGATATCGTACCAACGTTAAAAGATCGCCTAAAGGCCTGCTGTGTGCCGCCGTACGCAAAAATGTGCATGCACGCGATGCGTTCAAATTTCCGTTTGGGAAACAGCTATGTAGACGACGCAAAGGTAAGCGACCACCACGCGATAATCCCAACAGAGCATCCGGTAAACCTGTCTTCACTAAACGAGAAGGAGCGCAAGGTTTACGATCTAGTTGTAACCCGCTTTCTATCGATTTTCTACCCACCATATGAATACGAAAACGTAACAGTGAAAATAAAAATAGGCGGCGAGACATTTACCGCCCGTGGCAAAACTGTGCGCGAACTCGGATACAAAGCCGTATACATGGGTGACTCCGATGATGAAGATGACGATTCGCAGTCCTTACCAAGCCTGCAACGGGGAGCGCGTGTACCTATCCGTGGCATTCGCTTAACAGAAGGCAAAACAAGCCCGCCGCCGCCGTTTAACGAAGCAACGCTGCTTAGCGCAATGGAATCTCCCGCTAAGTACATGGACAGCCGCGACAAATCCCTGGCCGACACACTGGAGAAAACCGGCGGTCTAGGCACGGTTGCCACACGGGCGGATATCATTGAAAAATTGTACGACAATTTTCTGATAGAAAAACGCGGGAACGAACTCTTTTCCACATCTAAAGGGCGGCAATTGCTTACCCTTGTGCCAAAAGATTTGAAAAGCCCGGAGCTTACGGGCAACTGGGAGACGCGGCTGCAGAGTATCTCCAAAGGTCAGGCGAGGAAGAGCGAATTCTTGCAAGGCATCCGCAAATACACCACTGAAATTATCTTGGAAATTAAAAACAGCACCGCAACCTACCGCCACGACAATCTTAGCTCCACAAAATGCCCCGAATGCGGGATGTTTATGTTGCAGGTAGCGGGCAAAAAGGGCGAAATGCTGGTATGCCAAGACCGAGAATGCAACGAGCGTATTAATGTATCGCTGTCTATCCGGTCAAAATGCCCTAAATGCCACAAGTTTTTGAAAATTGTAGGCGAAGGCGACGCGCGCAAAGTCGTATGTATTTGTGGGCATAAGGAGAAGTACGAATCGTTCGAAAAGCGCAAACAAGAAGAGAAAAACTCAATGAATAAGCGCGATGTGCAAGCCTACATGGACAGCGTGAAAGCAAAGCCCAAAGGCAACAGCGCGTTTGATATACTCAAGGGAAAATTGTAGTGGTGCCATTCCTACAGTAAGGGGTTAATTCACAAAATGCTAACATTTGAAGAAGCAGAAATTGTTCTCGAAGAACTAATGGATGAGCTGCCACAAGAAATATTTAAGGGGCTCAATTGCGGTGTATCCCTGCGGCACGAAACCCTCTACGATGCCAACGGGCTGCTTATTTTAGGGCAGTACCACGTCCAGCCTTATGGCTTGGGTCGGTTTGTGACAATTAACTACGGCAGCATGATGGCAGCACATGGATATCGCACCCCGCAGGAATTTCGCGAAGAGTTAAAGGAAGTACTCCATCACGAGCTAGTCCACCACTTGGAAAGCCTTGCAGGCGACCGTTCGCTGGAAAAAAAAGACGCAGAGGACGTAGCGGAAATGCTGCATAAAAGGCATAACTTTGACGGCGGGCAGTGGTGATAGTTTGCTATATATCGAAAGGAGAATCCTAATGCTAACAATCGGAATCGACATTGGCACATCTGCCGTTAAACTGCTGGCCATGGATACCACAGGCCGCGTGCTTTATACTACAAGCCGCGACTATCCGCTGTATATGTACGACGATGGCCGCAGCGAGCAAGACCCAGCCGACTGGTGGACACAAACCGCCGACGGCCTTAGAGAACTATGCGCCGCCATCCCCGCGGAGGAAGTGGCCGCGGTAAGCTTTAGCGGACAAATGCACGGGCTAGTAGCTTTGGACGAAAACGATAACGTCTTACGCCGGGCAATTCTATGGAACGACCAGCGCACAAGTGCGCAATGTGATTATCTTAACAATGTTATAGGCCGCGAGGTTTTGCTGGAAAACGCCGCCAATGTAGCACTAACGGGATTTACCGCGCCCAAAATCCTATGGATGAAGGAGCACGAACCCGAAATTTTTGCAAAAATAAAAAAAATAATGCTGCCCAAAGACTACATAGCATACAAACTATCCGGTGTTTTTGCCACTGACTATTCCGATGCGTCGGGGATGCTTCTGCTTAATGTACAAAAGCAGGATTGGTCCGATAAAATGCTTGAAATCGTAGGAGTAGAGCGTTCTAAGCTTGCGGCACTGTATCATTCGTATGAAGCGGTTGGCACCGTTACCGCACAAGCCGCAAAGGAAACAGGCCTGCCCACCACCGCAAAAGTAGTAATTGGCGGTGGCGACCAAGCTGTGGGGGCTATAGGCTCTGGAGTAGTATCCGAGGGAATGTGCTCTGTCTCGCTTGGTACATCCGGGGTGTTGTTTGTGGCAGCGGATAACTTTGCTGTAGACAAAAGCCCCGCCGCAATTCACGCGTTTTGTCACGCAACAGGGCGGTATCATTTTATGGGAGTAACGTTATCTGCCGCGGGATCCGCAAAATGGTGGGTGGAAGAAATTCTCGCTACCACCGATTACACCGCCGAGCAAGCAAACATCAACCGCCAAGCCACAAACCCAGTGTACTTTCTACCATACTTATCCGGCGAACGTACACCACACAACGACCCACTTGCGCGCGGCGCGTTTGTAGGCATGAACGCCACCACCACCCGCAGCGATATGACACAAGCTGTGCTGGAAGGTGTAACATTTAGCCTGCGGGACGTTCTTGTACGCGTACGCGAGCTTGGTGCGGATGTACAAACCGCTCGTATAATAGGCGGCGGCGCAAAAAGCCCTTTATGGTGCCAAATGGCAGCAGACATTCTTAACTTAAAGGTAGAAAAAATCCAAACGGGAGAAGGCCCGGCATTTGGCGCGGCAATACTGGCAATGGTGGGTGCGGGCGCATTCGAAAATGTCGAAACCGCGTGTGCGGAATTGATTGCTATAACGGAATCCTTTGCGCCAAATCCCAAAACGGCCGCCCTCTACGACAAAAGCTACCCTATATACAAAAACCTCTACAACGCGTTAAAAAACAGCTTTCATGCCATCGGAAATATATAAGTCATTCCACCCGAAAACTAACCCTTAAAACGCAGGAAATTTTTCGCAAGACAAGAAGCCGCATTAGGCGCAGTGAGCGTAGCGAACGTTTCCCGCGCCGCGCACTAGAGTGTGCACAAGGCTTTTAGCGACGCAGTATTGCGGAAAATTTACAAGTTATAAGGGCTGGTTTTCGGGTGGAATGACTATAATAACCGTGACAAAAATCTCATGCATATTAGCAAATAACAAAGGGTATCTTACTACGGTAGGATACCCTTTTTAAGATATACAAGGAGATTTTTTATGCGTAAATTAATTATACTTTTCTGCTTGTTCATGCTAAGTCTCGCCGGCAGCGCTACTGCACAGGAATTGGACACCGAAGTTTTCTTCTTTCGTGAAACGGAAGTGGAAGTACCAATTATCATGTACCACTTAATAACCGACAGGCCAAAATATATCGGTAAACATGGCATTACACCAAAAGAACTTGAGTCGGATTTCGTTTACTTGCAAGACAACGGCTACACCACCGTGGTTATGCAGGATTTGATAAACTTTGTAGAACGCGGCAAGCAGCTCCCCAAAAAGCCGATTGTACTAACCTTTGACGACGGTAACTATAGCGACTACAGCTATGTTTTCCCGCTGCTGCAAAAATACGATATGAAAGCCGTAATAGCAATAATTGGCGAAGCATCTGACCGTTATACCAACGACGCACACGACAACCCCACAGCAAAGTACCCAAACATGACATGGCCACAAATAGCAGAGCTACACGAGTCCGGCCTTGTTGAAATACAAAGCCACGGTTACGACGTACACGGACGCGGCGGCAGCGGCAATAAAAAAGGCGAAAACGCGGATGTATACCACGCTCGCCTAACCAAAGATTTGCAAAAATTGCAGGACGCCTGCGAAGCCCACTTGGGGTGGATACCTAACACATTTGTGTATCCGCTGGGTATTGTGGGCAAGGACTCGCGTCGGATAATAGAAGACCTGGGCATGGTGTCAAGCCTCGGTTGCGAAGAAGGCATTAATATACTGCGCCAAGGCGATAAAGATTGCCTGTTTAAGATGCATAGATATAACCGCCCCAGCGGCAAAACGGTGGAGAGTATTTTGGCACGAGCGAAGAAAGCGTAGTTATGCAAATGCTCACCCGGATGTGACCGTTGCATTATTCCAAAGTCAATAGAGCAATCTCTCCGGCACACTCGCGGCAAAGATTTAAACCTTTGAAGCTGGTGTACTTTTCTTGTATCTTGCATATTCCGCAATTTGCCTCGTTAACTTCTGATCGTTTTAAGATAAGAGTATCGTCGTCGAAGGAATAATGCACGTCCAGTGCATCCCCTGCCGTCACATTAAGCAACCCTCTAAGAGCCGCCGGTATTACAAACCTGCCCAGCTCGTCGATTTTTCGTGTTTCGGTAAATTTCATAAGCATGTCTCCCTTTTTAAAGTAACCCAGCCAGGGAAAATAAAAAAGCACGCAGGGGGGGCTTTAAAAGCCGCATCACCTACGTGCTGTAATATTTATACATGCACAAGCAACACATTCTACCATGGCCAGAGGTACCGTAAGCAAACTACCACCAGCGCGCCCTCTCCTTGAAAAGAAGAAGTTAATGGTGTAGAATGTGTGGGTACTACAGTGGCAGGTTTTCCTGTGTTGTGTAGGTTGATGGTCTTGCATCCCCTATACATCGCCATGAGGTGGTGAAGGACCTCACGGACTCTGTAGTATTTTATTTTGTTTTTTTACCAAAATTTGTACCGTGCAAGGGCTATGTTGGCACCCCGGCTGGCTTGTTGTGATTATACCAGTATAATTGAGAAGTTTCAACAAGAAAAGCTGTAATTCTCTACACTTTCATGTAGTCATTATACAATTGTTCAAATGTTTCGTAAAGCCTCACCGCGCGGCCTACTTTTTTATACTCTTGCAAATAATCATCCATAGCTTGTAGAAACGCATTTTCGAATTTTTCGAGATTATCCGGGTCGAAATGTTGCATTAAGTCAATCTTCTTTGTACCACAGAGCTCAAAAGTCATTTCATCAAAATAACTTTGTGCTCCCATTGCCGCAAGAAAAGCATATGACTTATCTTTTTCCGCAACACTGTTTCTCACTTTATTTTTTATATTGCACCATGCTTCTTCATATGTCCCTTCAAGATTTTCATAAGTAGGGGTAGGCTTATTTACATACTTTTGATGCAACTCCTCGTAAAGTTCTATTACACCAGCCAAAAACGAATGCGATGCGATCCTTATCTCTTCAATTGTTTTAGCTTCGATAACCGACATATAAAGGCATTTAAAATTTGGTGGCAAATACTGATACGCCAACAGTTCTTCCAAGTATCTTTTTATGCCACGTTTAATACAGGTGTTGTTAATATTTACAATGCAGTTAACCAGATTATATAGAAGTTGGGACGACGCGTATCTAACCGTATTGTTGTCGCTTGATAGCATCATATCGGCATAATTTTGCTTGGCAATTTCTATATGCTTTTTTGCACGAGTAAGACATTCGATACCTATTGGCTTTGCCATCGCGTCAAGGGCTTGCTGCTTTAGAGCGTTAAACCGCTCTAAATATTCGGGCTTTACGCAATATAAAATTTGCAAATCTGTTAGGCTGGAAACACCGGGGTTATCAAGCGTTGCCTGCTGCGCCAGCCTTGTTTCCCAAGGAGTACAGTAAATGTCATATCCAACATCGTCATAAATAAAGCAAGAACTAATTTCCCAGCCCCTATCGGTATTATTTACTATGATCAAGTCTAGGTCGCTTTTTTCGTGAAAATCACCTGTGCTAAACGACCCTGTTAGCCCAATTAATGCAATATCCTCTGGGAAGTCCCGCTTTGCCCGCTCGATGACCATGCTAATCAGTTTATTGTTTTTGTCCTCTAATCTTTGCTTGAGCTCATTATTCACTTGTGTTTCTTACCCCCTTAGTTAAAAAGCGTTTGGAAATGTGTGATTGTATTAATCCCACTTACCAAAACGCTCTAAATACTAACGGAATTATCCCCTCACGTACGGCATATTAAAACGATTGCTGTGTTGGCGGCGCGGGAAACGTTCGACTTCGCTCACTGCGCCTCGTCGATTATTAATCGCCCGCAGAGACCAACATATGCAATACTTTCAGACGGGCGAATACTATTCGCCCCTACAATATGCAATAACATACGTGGAGGGATAGTTCCGAATACTAATAGTAGTCCTCAATTTTCTACCCACATAACAGAATTAGACAACACCGTAACCAAATCCCCGGTTACACTGGCGATACCACCGTCTATTTGCATATGAGTTTCTGTTTTGCCTTCAAAAATGCGCAGTTTACCCTTGCCTAACACTATGCTGCATGGCGCGCGGCCGGGTAGTATTCCTAATTCGCCGTTTACACAACGTAGGATTATCATATCTGCTTGTGTGGGCGGCATTTTTTCCAAGTTCATACTTGGCGCAATTATGCGCAGCTCCAGCCTCTTATCCATTTGACGCCTCAAATTCTGCCCGTACTTCTTCAATTGTGCCTTTGTTTAGGAACATCCCTTCGGGGATATCATCGTGCTTGCCATCAATTATTTGCTTAAAACCTTCGATTGTGTCGGACAGTTTTACATATTTGCCGGGGATGGATGTAAATTTTTCCGCAACGGTAAACGGCTGCGACAAGAAACGCTGGATACGGCGGGCACGTTCTACCGTCAAGCGATCTTCGTCAGATAGTTCGTCCATACCTAGGATAGCTATTATGTCTTGCAAATCTTTATAACGCTGCAATATACGCTGCACTTCGCGGGCTACACTGTAATGGTCTTCGCCCACAATAGATTTTTCCAGCATACGCGAGGTCGAGGACAACGGATCTATCGCGGGATAAATTCCCATTTCAACAATGGCACGAGATAATTCGGTTGTTGCGTCCAAGTGAGCAAAAGTTGTTGCCACGGATGGGTCGGTATAGTCGTCCGCAGGTACGTATATTGCTTGTATAGATGTGATAGAACCAGATTTTGTTGACGTAATACGCTCCTGCAGCGCACCTACTTCCGTCGCAAGTGTAGGCTGATAGCCTACCGCGGACGGTACGCGTCCAAGCAAGGCCGAAACTTCCGAACCGGCTTGTACAAAACGGAAAATATTATCGATAAACAGCAGAACGTCTTGGTTGGATACATCGCGGAAATACTCCGCAATGGTAAGTCCCGCAAAACCCACGCGCATACGTGCCCCGGGTGGCTCGTTCATTTGCCCGAATACCAACGCCGCCTTTGACAAAACAGGCGAACCATCCTTTAGGGTGGAGTGCTTCATGTCGTTGTAAAGGTCGATACCCTCGCGGGTGCGCTCCCCTACCCCTGTAAAAACGGATAAACCGTCATGCGCCGTTGCAATATTGTTAATAAGCTCCATTATTATAACTGTTTTGCCAACACCCGCACCGCCAAAAAGGCCTACCTTACCGCCTTTTGCATATGGGCAAAGCAAGTCGATGGCCTTGATACCTGTCTCCAAAATTTCCGACGTGGCAGTTTGATCCGCAAAACCGGGTGCTTTTCTATGGATAGACCATTTGTCGCGAGCTTCCACAGCTCCCGCATTGTCTATAGGGCGCCCAAGAACATTCATCATACGCCCAAGTGTTTCGGGACCTACTGGAACGCTTATTGGCTGCCCCGTATCCACTGCGGTCATACCGCGCACCAAGCCGTCTGTGGCTCCCATGGAAATACAGCGCACCACGTTGTCACCCAAGTGCTGCGCTACTTCCAGCACAAGAGACTCCTGTCCGTCGCCCCGTTCAATTTCTACCGCGTTGTACAGCGCAGGCAAGCCACCCTCGAAACGAATGTCAAGTACCGCGCCTGTTATTTGTAGAACTTTGCCTGTGTTCATGTGAATTTCTCCTTTTTGCGGGAAGGTATCGTTTTCAACTGGTTACCCACAGTAACCGGTTGAAATTTTACTGCAATGCATTTGCACCGCTAACAATTTCAGTAATTTCCTGCGTAATGCTGCTCTGCCGCTGGCGGTTGAACATTAGTGTAAGCTTATCTATAATTTCGTATGCGTTTTTGGTAGACGCATCCATGCTAACCATTCTTGCGGCATGTTCGCACAGTACGGCGGATGTTAACGCGCCGAACATAAACATACTCAAATACCACGGCACCACATTGTTGATAACCTCTTCCAGCCCAGGTTCGAACTCGATATGGTTTGTAGCAGACGGCTTTATTGTTGGACGCGGGAAAAAACCCAAGTCTTCCCATTCTTCGTCCTCTGCTAAGTTATCTGCTACAACGCGGCGTACATATTCCGGGTCTATGGGAAGGACTTTGCGTACAATCGGCATTAGATTAAGCACGGTAACAAATTTTGTGTATACGACATAAACCTCGTCTACCTCGCCTCGGTTGTACATATCCATAAGCAGCTCGGAAATAGCGTTGGCATTCTCAAACGAAATATCCTCCGACGAGAAAAGCGTATCAGTCAGTTCGTACCCACGACGGCGCATATAGTCGCGCCCCTTTGTCCCCACCGGAATTACTACGGGGTTTTTGCCATTTTCCCGTGCGTGCTTTAAAAGCTCTTTGCACGCGCCGGAGTTGTAGCCGCCACATAGACCGCGTGTGGATGTCATTAAAATGTAGGCAGTTCTTTTCACGGGCCGGGGCTTTATTAGCGGTTTCTCCAACGCGTCCGGGTGCTTTATTGTGTTGTAAACGATATCAAAAGTAGCGCGAACAGGATCACCAACCGCCGCAAGAGCATTACGTGCCCGTTGCAGCTTACTTGTTGCCACCAAGTTCATCGCCTTGGTTATTTGCGATATATTTTTTACGGTCAAACGTCTGCGTTTTATTGCCTTCATTGATGGCATTTATGTCACCTCGTTAGCCATTTCTTATTGCGATAATAGCTTATATCCACTGCTTTTAGACTTTTGTTCGCATATAGCAAGTCTAGTTTTTGCCATAGCCAGCTCCGGATTTAAACGTGTTTATAGCATCCTCGATATCTTTTTCGAGCCCGTCAATCTTCTTCTCTGTACGGATTTTAGTCAAAATATCGTCATGGTTGTTGATAAAATGCTGCAGCATACCACGTTCGGCTGTCTGCACATCTTCGACAGGGATATCCGAAAAATGCTTTCGTGTAATAGCAAACAGAACCAACACTTGCTGCTCCACAGGCATTGGCGAATTCTGCGGCTGCTTCAACACTTCGATTATGCGCCGTCCGTGATCCAGCCTTTCCAGCGTATCCGCTGTAAGGTCTGACCCAAACTGCGCAAACGCTTCCAGCTCGCGGAATTGCGCTAGTTCCAAGCGCAACGGCCCAGACAGCTTCTTCATAGCAGAAACCTGCGCCGCGCCACCAACACGCGACACCGACAACCCAGGGTTTATAGCAGGGCGAATACCCTTGTTAAACAAATCGGACTCAAGGAAAATTTGCCCGTCCGTGATAGAAATTACATTAGTTGGAATATACGCGGAAATATCACCCGCCTGCGTTTCAATAATAGGCAGTGCCGTAAGTGTCCCGCCGCCGCGCTCCATAGTCAAGCAAGCAGCTCTCTCAAGCAAGCGCGAATGCAAGTAGAAAACATCCCCCGGATACGCCTCACGCCCCGGTGGACGGCGCAACAGCAAGCTAAGCGCGCGATACGCCACCGCATGTTTGGAAAGGTCGTCATAAACAACAAGCACATCGCGGCCGTTTTCCATCCACTCTTCGCCAATAGCACATCCCGCATATGGCGCAATATACTGCATTGGCGCGGTATCACTGGCATTGGCCGATACAATACATGTGTACTCAAGCGCACCGGCTTCTTCCAAGTTGCGAGCAACACGCGCCACTGTAGACGCTTTTTGCCCAATAGCAACATATACACACAATACGCGCATGTCCTTCTCGCCCGGCGCGGGTGCACCAATTCTATTGTTTATCGTAGCTTGGTTTATAATTGTATCCATGGCAATAGCGGTTTTACCCGTTTGCCTGTCACCGATAATAAGCTCACGCTGGCCGCGCCCTATAGGTACCATGGAGTCGATGCCTTTTATACCAGTCTGCAGCGGCACGTTAACCTCACGTCGCTCGATAACCCCTGGGGCAATACGTTCTACCACTCTGGATTTTGTGGTTAAAATAGGCCCTTTATTGTCCACAGGCACACCCGCGGGGTTTACAACCCGCCCAAGAAGCGCGTCACCAACGGGAATTTCCGCAATGCGCCCTGTACGCTTAACGGGGTCGCCTTCGCTTATATGGCTGTCCGCGCCAAGAAGCACCGCACCAATACTGTCCTCGTCAAGGTTTAGGGCTATGCCATATACGTCGCCTGGGAACTCCAAAAGCTCACCACTCATGGCATTGTTTAGACCAAAGACACGGGCAATACCGTCACCCACATGGATAACGCTCCCGGCTTCCGCCACATCCATTTTTGAGGAATATGCTCGTATCTGCTCTTTTATAATGGAGCTAACTTCGTCCGGTCTTAGAATCATGTGGTCATGCTCCTTCTCTTAACATGAAATTTCAACTAGTTTGAATGCTGCTTTTTTAAATCATCATTCATATTTTTTAACATCGTCTTCACGCTATGGTCAAGAAAATACCCATCTACATGAATGCTTATCCCCGCAATAAGTGACGGGTCTACAACCACGTAAACATCAACTTCCTTACCAAGCCGTGCAGACAGAGTTTGCGAAAGCCGCAGTTTTTGCTCATCACCAAGCGGCACGGCAGAAGTTATCTTTGCCGTAATTTGGTTACGATGCAGCTTTATCATTTCCACCAACCGAGTTAAAGCAGGCAGAAGAAAACTTTCGCGATTTTTTGCAATGGTAAGTTTTATAAAGTGAAATAAATCAGAATGAATATTGCCGCCGAATATTTTATCCGCAAAGGAATTTTTGTCGGCGGTAGAAATTAGCGGATGTGTTAAAACCTGCAGTGCATCCGTATTTTGAAATGTATCACACAAAAACCGCGTCTGAGTTAGAAGTTCATCAAGATTATTATTTTCTCGATATAACTCGAACAAAGCGGTTGCATAACGCGCGCTTAAATTTGACACGACAACGCCACCTCCTAATACGACCTAAACGCTGTGGCTTCAAGTTCCCGCAACGCGTCTGCAAACAGGTCGTCGTGGTTGCGCTTGTCTATATTGGCGGCAACCAATTTTGCTGCCATATCTGTAGAAATGTCAATTATCGCTTGGTGAACTTCCGCCTTAACGCGCTCAAGCTCTGTAGCAATATCGCGGCTTGCGCGGTCACGTGTAATTTGAGCCTCGTCCTTTGCGTCGCCTATGATTTGATTCAGACGCGCGGTTGCTTCCTTACGGGCTTCGTCCAATATTGCAACGCGTTCGAGCTCTATGTCCTTAACTTTTTGCTCATACATAAGCTTCAACTCTTCCGCCGCGGCTTTATTGCCCTCAGCTTCCTTAATATCAGCCTCTATACGGTCGGCACGTTTTTGTAAAATTTCCTTGATAGGCTTGTACAAAAACCGCGCAAAAACAAATGCCAAAATAGCAAAGCTCAAAATATTTGGCACCATGTTCAAAAAAGTTTGCGGCTCTAGCGTAAACAAAGGCCACGGAGCCCAATCAATGGGGCCGTCGGCACACAATAAAATCAACCATTGAGGATTCAACAGAATCATCCTCTCTTAGCCCCAAATACTTAATGCGATGTTTACCATCGGGTTAGCAAACAACAACAGCAACGCGATAACAATACCGTAAACGCCGGATGTTTCCGCAAAACCCAAACCTACAAACATAGTTGTGGTAATAGAGCCGCGTGCCTCGGGTTGACGGGCGATACTTTCTATCGCGCTTGCGGCAACCTTACCTTGACCAAGGGTGGTTAACAAACCATTAAGTAGTGCAAGTGCAGCGCCAATTTGCGCCATGGCTAATACAAACGCCAAAGGATCATGCATGGTGATTCCTCCTAGATTATATTGTTTTTATAAAAAACACGCTTCGTGTGCTTTTTTATGCTTTAGGAAATTGCTCGGTATGAAACGCGCGGCTTAGCTCACTGCATAACGCGGCAGAGCCGCTTTTAATCCTCTACAGCCAGCCCAAGAAACGCAAGACTTAGCATAGTAAAAATAAACGCCTGCAAAAGCCCGATGGCCAAATCGAAATAGGCATGCAAAAACGCGGGCAACCCAATGCGGAAAACAAACGGCGCCAGCCCATACAATAACGAAATAAGAACAACGCCACCCAAAACATTACCAAACAGACGAAAACTTAGCGAGACGGGCTTTGCAAGTTCTCCTAAAAAGTTTGGCAAGAAAAACAAAAACATAGGCTTGAAAAAGCCCTTGATATAATTTTTGGGACGATACCTAAGACCCGCATATTGGAACATTAAGAAAGAAGCAAACGCAAGCGGAAACGTAAGCCCCCAGTCCGCGGTCGGCGGCCTTACACCAATAACTCCAACGATATTGGCAAAGGATAAAAACACAAAAAGAGTAAAAAACCAAGGTGCTAAGTTAGACAGTTTTTCGCTGGCATTGTTTTTAAAAAAAGCATCAAAAGTGCCCACTGCGAATTCTGCAATATTTTGCAATCCGGTGGGCTTTCCCATTGCCTCCCATTTTTTTGACTTAATTTTGACAACTACCGCAAAAGCTATCAAAACAGCAATTAAGACCCATACTACTACCAGAGTTTCCGTAAGGTAAATCGCGATATTGTCTGTAATGCGAAGGCGGCCAAAAATCTGTATGCCGAAGTCCATAGCTTACTCTTCCCCTTTGTTTGTAAGTTCGTCCATTTTGCTTATTGCGCCCTGGACTGGATTTGTTGGCGTAGGAATTTGCACGGTCACATCTTTAGGGACATAAAATTGTATCAAACGCATTGCCACAGGGAATGTAAAAAGCCCTATTGCCGCACCCCAAAGACTAACAACTTCGTCAGGGGCAAGCGCGGCTACCAATAAAATTGCAATGGTAAGCAGCAAGCGTAAAAAATATTGAACTTGATGGTACGTTTTTGCAGAGTGAGGCGCATCCATATCAACAGTTTTGTTGACGGTACGCTTGAGCCACACTACTTTGGCAATATTAAGCATCGTGGACAAGGCCAAGCCTACCGCAAAAGGCAACATTTCACCAATTTGGGAATTCCCGTTAATGTGAAAGAACACAGAAGCACATACGGCGATAAGTAATGTCAACACGATAATAAGAAAAATCATTTTATTTGCTACCGCATCCAATGAAAACTCCATTTACTCGCCCCTTTAAAATTTTTTGGCGATATCAATCATGGCTTTAATGGCCGCGGCGCACCCACTCAAGGATAGTAGCAGTATAAAAACAGGCGCGGTACCCAATAACCTGTCGGCCCAAACCCCGAGAAAAACACCCAGCGCGATACAAACGATAGCCGTTATACCAATCTGCGACATCATCATCATGCAGCGGACTATATATTTACGTTCTTCCTTGTCCATTCCCATGACATTCTCCTAAGGTTTTGTCGAACAATACTATAGATGAAAAAAATTGCTTTGTCAACAAGCCCTCTCACCAAAAAACCAGGGCATGCTTTCTTATCATGCTTGCGGGACTGCAAAACTTGACGCGACATGGGAATAAAGTGTACATTAAGGCAGTGCAAAGAAAAATGCAGCGAAAACTAGGCGGTGTCGGCACTGCCTAATATGAGAGGAGCACTGTAAATGCAATTAGAGCTTTCAAAAATCAAATTGGCAATATTTGATATGGACGGTACAATGCTGGACACAGAGGCATTGGCAATAAAGGGCTGGGAAGCCGCAATGCAAGCACAAAAGCTAAGTGTGTCACATGAGCAGTTTACTGCCTTGCTTATGGGGATGACAGGTGTAACATATGAGCGTGGCCGTATGGCAATGGCCGAACATTTGCCGGAATGTGATTATGACCGGGGATACATAGATGTTATAGCCTATGTAGACAATTATTTCGCAACCAAAGGCGTACCAACAAAGCCTGGGCTGTTCGAACTGCTGGACAAACTTGAGCAAGCAGGTATAAAAAAATGCGTAGCCACCTCCACAGCAAAGGAAAGAGCCACGCACAAATTAACACTGGCAAATATTGCGCATCGTTTTGAAGTTATAGTAGGCGGAGACGAAATTGCGGTAAGCAAACCCGCTCCCGACATTTTTCTAAAAGCGGCGGAACTTTGTGGTGTTGCGCCAGAAAACTGCCTCGTGCTGGAAGACTCTGCCGCTGGTGTAAAGGCAGGCTACCATGCGGGAATGCAGGTTATAGCCATCCCGGACATTTTGCAGCCATCGGAAGAAACAATGGCAATGACGCGCCTGGTGTGCAAAGATTTACATAAAGTCGCGTCACTGTTTTAACCCTTAATTTTTGCTAAAGCTTCTTTAGCAGCGTTCTGTTCGGCTTCCTTTTTGCTGCGTCCTGTTCCTTTACCAAGGGATTTATTCTTGTGAAACACTTCCGCGGTAAACTGCTTCTTGTGTGCAGGGCCAGCTTCATCTACAGTTTTGTAAACAGCCGTTTGTCGGCTGTTTTTTTGCAGATATTCCTGCAAAGATGTTTTTGCGTCCTTTTGTTGCTTTGTTGACTTCTCCGCTATAGGAGCGAATAGGCGCATAATTACATTTCGTACCGCGTCCAGTCCTCCGTCTAAAAATATTGCACCAAATATAGACTCCAGTGCGTCAGACAAAATCGAGTCTTTTTCTCGGCCTTTTTCCCTTGCCTCGCCTTGGCCGAGCAATAAATAACTGCCAAGTTTTAAGCTGCGGGCAATGTCGGCCAGCGTACTTTCGCAAACAAGGCTTGCGCGCCGCTGTGTCAATTCACCTTCCGAAAGCTTAGAAAACCTGTGATACAAAAAATCGCTAACGCAAAGTTCCAGTACCGCGTCGCCCAAAAATTCGAGTCTCTCGTTAGATTCGTCCGGCCCAAGTGCCTGCTCATGTACGAAAGAAGAATGCGTAACCGCTTGCCGCAGAAGCGCGCTACGCTTAAAGTCATAACCTAATTGCGTTTGTAATACGTCACTCATGAAAATTTACACACCCAAGGCTTTCTGTACATATTTAGCGGCATCTCCCACTGTTTTGATATTTTGGGCATCGTTGCTGTCAAATTCCATGCCAAAAATATCCTCAAGCTCCGATATAATTTGAAATACGTCTAAAGAATCGGCGTTTAAGTCTTGCTGAAAAGTAGTCTCGGGCGAAATACTGTCTTTGGAAATGCCCATTTGTTCTGCGATTACGTCTCTGATTTTTTCAAATTCCATTTTGAATTTCTCTCCTTAATTTTTAGATTGTGAATACAGCACGCATTGCCGTATGGCGTTTTTTATTGCAAGTACGTCGGATGAGCCGTGAGCTTTTACTACCAGCGACTCCAGTCCTAAAAATGGCGCGCCGCCTACCTCGCGGTAATCGAATTTTTTCTTTAGCCTACCAAAAGCACCTTTTGCCAAAATCGCACCTAGTTTAGATATCTTAGAAGCCATTAATTCTTCCTTTATCATGCCCATTAGGGTTTTGGAAAGGCCTTCTGTTAATTTTAGCACCACGTTACCCACAAAACCGTCGCATACCGCCACATCCACTTCCCCTGCGGGTATACCGCGGCCTTCGATATTGCCAACAAAGTTTAGATCAGAGTTTTCCAGCAGTTCGTAAGCTTCCTGCAAAAGCGGGGTGCCTTTTTCTTTTTCGGTTCCGATGTTGACCAGCCCTACGCGTGGGGTTTTAACGCCCATCACGTTTTGCATATAGTCCGCGCCCAGTTGGCCAAATTGCAGTAGGTACGCAGGTTTGACCTCTGCGTTAGCACCACAGTCCAACAACAGCGTCATACCTGTTTTTGTTGGAAGAAGTGTGCACAGTGCCGGCCGGTGAATACCCGGCTGCCGTTTTACAAACGCAAAAATCCCAACCAAAAGCGCACCGGTACTTCCTGCGGAAACAAAGCCCTGTGCTTCTCCGGATTTTAGATGTTTAAGACCCATAACCATGGAAGAATTTTTCTTTTGCTTTATAGCAACGGTAGGTACTTCGTCAAAACCGATTACTTCCGGAGCATGTAGAAATTTGAATTTGTACGGGGCACCTTGTGGATATTTTTTTGCGATGTTTGCCAACGTTTCTACCATAACGGCTTCATCGCCAACCAGAGTTAAATCTATTGCGGGAAACTCTTGTGACGCAAGTACCGCGCCTTCTATTACGGCGGAAGGCCCGAGGTCGCCCCCCATGGTGTCTACAGCTATGGTTAGTTTTTCCATTTGGTTGCCTCCTGTTTTGCGCAAACTTAAGCACTGCAAATATAAGGATAGCCGCTTTCGGCCTCTTACACTTAGGTAACAAAAAAAGACGGACTTCGACACAAAAGACCATGTACAGAACTCTCTGATTAAGTCATTCGCTCGCATATGCCGCTTCTCAGAAACGCGCCTACTACCGCACGTTTCTTGCGATGCAGCACAGCTCGCAAGACTTAATCAGAGAGTTCTATGGCCTACAAATCGGTAGTCCGCCCTTAATTATTCTGCAATTTGTAAAACTTCGCGTCTCTTGTATGTGCCGCAACCCTTACATGCACGGTGTGACTGTACAGGATCGCCGCATCTGTCGCAGGTTCCTATGGTTGGCATGGCAATTTTCCATGTTTGTCTGCGTCTTTTGTCGCGTCTTGCTTGGGATGTTCTCCTCTTTGGACTAATCATTTTATCGTTCCTCCTAATTAAATGACATTTGTATAAAATAATTTTGAGACTCTACGCTGTTACATAGAGAATAAATCCCCATATAGGGAATCTACTGCAGGACATTATACCCAATCCAAGATTAGCCTGTCAAGATAAATTCCTAATATGTTGCCGGATTGTGAATAGCAAGTTTAATTGCCCAAGAAAAAACCAGTAAAACTAAGCCGATAGTTGCAGAGGTGTTTTGTACCCTAAAATCTTTCTGGGATAATTGTTCATCCAATGCTGAATGC
>Ga0136643_10001230_pt1 | contig 30762 bp, 28 predicted proteins | sample TergutLab28metaG_FD_96883 | JGI IMG/M metagenome (GOLD analysis project Ga0136643, IMG submission 96883) | Labiotermes labralis P1 segment gut microbial communities from Petit-Saut dam, French Guiana - Lab288 P1 (version 3) (version 3) | ecosystem: Host-associated > Arthropoda: Insects >...
GTAATCAATAAGTGTGTAACAGCTGTCAAAGTTTCAAACTTCTCTGGCCATTATCTCCGTAACCGTTCAACTTTGGATATAGGTGTTTTGGGTTATATCAGTATACTTTAACATAAGGAACACCCTCCCGAAGTCTGGCACATTCCTCCTGGGACACCTTGTATATACTACAGGCCCCAAGACTTATTTCTGGCAAAGATCTGCTTCTCATTTTTTAAGTCAGTAACCTTTCTTTATAGCAGGAGAGAGAAAGTAAAAATTAATAATGCTCCGTTGTTATTAATATTCGAACATTGCCACAGGCTGAATTTTAAGTTTTTATAAACTACTTCAACCACAAGTTGTATACTGCCAACTGAGGTGAAGTATGCAAACTGCCAATCAAGTATAGCTACGTATGTTAAATCTGAAATAATAGGTAAATCTAATAACACATCTTTCATCACAACAATCACGTACTATTAAAGGTATATGTATGGATACATACATTTCTTTTAGCTTGCTGAATTCCTTTGTAGGACCATGCCCTGAGTTAGGTTCTGTGAATTCAGGGTAAGCTCCAAGTCCTGCCATAGTGCAGACACATTCTGATAACACCATTCCAATGTACAATCGCATGCGGAAAATAAAAAAGGTTGGGTTGATGTACCAGATTCTGTACAATAATGACCGCTCATTATAGAACTCTTCTGACTCAGCATACTGCAATAACAGTACTGTAATAATTAACAAATAAACAGAATAAACCAAACAAATTCATGTAATATGACACTTAACACTGTATTACCATTCATATCAGTATTATTTCATGTAAGTTAGGTTGTGTGTAGAGATGATTTGGAAAGGTACGTTTAACGGAAAGAAACACATGCGTGTAACCACCAATGGTCTTCACGATCATTCTATTCACTAAGAGTACGGGAGTGTGCTCATGAACATACATGAAAATATACCATATATGTAAGTGTGTAAGATGACGTCCCCCTAGTTTTGGGGGCCTCATGTTCACCTTCATGCCAGCATATATGGTAACTCCTCTTAGATCTACCTGTACACACTTGTACAGCTGGATCTAGCTGTCCACGCATATAACAGCAAACACATACACACATGAAAATGAATGTAAAGGCTACCAAATACATTAGTCTTAGTTGGACAGAAAAGTAATCAGAAATCAATGTTCAAATAAGGGGCACTTTTCACAAAGAGGTAAATCATCCCCTAGGATCACAATACACAGTAAGGTCTTCCCTAAATTCACAATCAATTTCTTCAATGACCCCATAACAATAATCTCTGTAACAATTTTCTTAGCTTACTATTCAGATCCACTGCTTCCACAACAAATACGAAATGAGGGTGTCACTGTATATGTATATATATATATATATTACATGTTAGTATTCAAGAAATGGTGGCTCACTATGACATAAGAAGTTAGGCACATTAAATATTACTAAATTAAGAAATGCTGAAGGTAAAAGACACTGAAACCTGTGTGCAAACAATCACCCTATCAGATACAAAGACGTAAGAAAACTGTTTATTATGGACACAGTCAATGATCATGTGATACGCAATTTACAGTGTAAACTATACATTCAAAAAACATATATCACAATGGAACTCACTGATACATGTATGTTCTGTTTGTAGGTACCATACTTGCATTTGGAACATAAACAAGCTGCTCCAAAGATTTCAGTGCATCCATTACTGTACATACATAAGATCCATTTCACACAGAATACCTCATCAAAGCTTACACATCTACAGCACCAATATCAAGACAACAAATGATTTTAATACAATTTTAAACTACTTTAGCTATTTATTATCTAAATTTTATACAAATACTGATGAACACTCTCCGAGGATGACCCACAAGAAAGGGTACAAACTTGCTGGAATTCTAATGTTTTAATTGTAAAACTTTATATTGTAACATAGCACATTTGTTGGTATATTCTGAAATCTGGTACAGACATAGTATTCAAAAAGTTGTAAATTTCAAGTTTCACAACTTTTGTCATATCTGACACCATTTACTGGCCAAATTATCATTTTTTAGCTTACCTTCAGTGGAAATATAGCTGATACAATAAGAAAGAGGACAGCAAACATTGGTACATATTTTATCTTCTGAATTGTTGCACTTTTCCATGGAGCATATAACATGAATTGGCAGTCCAACCAGTCACGATATGTTTGATATGTATAGTATGGACCTGGAAAACAAGGTTAGAAGCAAGTTCATTACCAGTATCCAAAACATAATTAACGTCACCACCTTCTAGAATGTGACAATGTATAGAATTTCACCAAAGTTTCACATTAGTATACTGCCCCAACTTCCAGCCCTGAAGATGGAAACAGCATGCTCAAACCTCAAAACTCATACCCAAAAACAATGTTTCTAATGTCCAGCTACCTTAAAACTAGCAACATACTTTCATAAAAAAAACCACCAAAGTTTTGTTTGTGTTTATAGCCATCAACATATTCATACCCTGTGATTACCCAGTCATGTAACAGGACTGCTAAGCTCTGGACCTCACCTTTAGTCATATAATTCTAATGAAAACCTTAAATAGGTTAAATATGTAGCACAATTTGTGTCCTCAGAAGCCAGGAGAGTGACATCAGTGTTGTGAGTACACTGTGGTTTGGAGAAACAAGGAATCATGATTCAACTCCTGGCAACGGCAAAAGATTTTTCTCTTTTCTAAAAAAACGCAGATTGGTTCTGAAGACCACCCAACGTAACATTCAATCACTCCTGGGGGATTATTCCATGGGACGTTTAAAGAAGACCACTCATACCTATTTACTACTGATATCAAGCATGAGTGAACTAAATCCTCACCCCTCCATATACCATCATGGCATATACAACAATATCACCTTTATAATACATGTACTTGCAATATGTAACCAACAACAAGCAAAAGGATAATAAACGCCAATATGAAGTAATTATTAAATTTCTAAAACACAAGAGACCAACAATATGTTACAGTAACCTCTCAATTTACAATATGTTACATGTTGTATTCTCTCTTTTGGGCGATTCCCCAGTGTCTGAATTTTATGTGCCAACAGTTCGGAACGATCTGTCTGTTCCATCTTACACCATCTATGAAGACTGAACTTACAGTGTTCCAAAACCTCAGCAGATAAAGTCAGACGCCAGGGAATCACCCTAGAGAAATAATATAACATTCAGAACATGGCAAAAGTTTAAAATCAAGAATATGTTACCTGCAGTGAAATGCACACTGCATCCATGACAACTTCAAAGTAACAAATTACTGCTCCACACCTTGTCCTTCCCAACAAGTACAGCAAATGAGAACATTCTCTTCAATAAGCAGGTCCAGTAAAATTGTACTATGAACACATTATGCATCCTGCCTACAATTTCTTATATTTTTCTCATTTTTTTGTGCTAAATTTACCATGCTGTTGATGTTATTAAGGAGCCAAGACATCAAACACCCAATAAATTTCAAAATGTCAAAAGCAAAAGCAACACTGTCACTACACTTCTTACAAGTAGCAGCAATATTTAATATATTTCCCAAGCAAAAGTAAGTCAGCATGAAAACCTGTCAAAATTCCAATGTAGCAAAATGTGTAATGGAAAACATCTAGGAAGCTTGGGTGAATTTCTGTAGCTTCTAATTCTTGATCAGCTACAGTACTACCATGTTCTCTTTTGTGTCTGGCTGCATTATGAACTTCAAATGCTAGACCTGCAACCTAAAGGAAAGACAAAACATTATTGACAGCACCTGAGCATAATTAATCATGCCACACCATTATGTACAGAACAGACACTCTGAAAAATTACTGTTAGGACTAAATGAGAGAAATAATAACTACTCAGGAGCAATGCCAAAAATAGTGCTGTGAATTGAAACACCCAACATAATAGAGGTAAAGGTAAAGGTAAAGCAATCCCATTACAGTCCTGGAGAGGCCCTATGGGTACCATGAGGTTGACGCTCCCAGATTTCAAGAGTCGGCACATGACGGTGGTAAGGTTGTCAGCCCTATGCACTGGCTGCCTTTACCCCCAAGGAAATATTCCTGGTACTCAACTCCTACATCTTGAACTTAACCTTCTGTTCTCCCAATTCAACACCCGTTTCAATTTATGCATAAATTCAGTATGTACATCACAAAATCCAATGCATCAACAACTCTCCTACACCATTCCATTTATTAATTAAATTTTCTCAAGTTACTATTTTAATGAAAGTCTGATTCTAAATTATTGGTACAGTAACTACGCTAAGGCTAAATGATCTGGCATTTGATTTCTGTTACAGGCAACAGATTTTCCTCTTCTCCAAATATGTCCAGACCAGGTGTGGGAACCACTCAACCTGTTATTCATTGAATCCTGGGATTCTTACCCAAGCAAGTGGCCAAGGAGTGTAGCTGACCACTCAATTCCATCAAGTGCTGAGGTTAAGAATGAGTAGAGCCACATCCCTACTCTCCCTGCAATGTGTGAACAGGCACAACTTTACCCTTTAACATAATTCATGTATACCCCACAGTACCAGTTATTAAATTTTATCTCTCCATCACAACAGTGAATAACAGAAAATCATCTCTTCTTAAAGCATAACTACATGTACTGTTTTAGTGATACAGTGAATGATTTTCACTTACAGCACCGTATTATATTTTATTTTTTACCTACATGCTACCAGCTCCAACCAACATGTTAAAAAGAAATGCCACAAAATACCGTTGTCCATAAAAGTAACAAACAGAGCAATGGAACAAAAATGTATACTCTCCTTGAACTTTCTTCTGTAATTTTTGTTACCATCATCACCCATACAGTCCATAGGCTTTCACAAATGTTCATGTAGTTCCAACAGTGTGTCACAGCGTGCTGGCAAAATAACATTTTCACTTCATCTAAGTCATTACCTCACAAATATTCCTTCAGTTTCAGGATGAGATGGAAGTTACGTGGAGCCAAGTCTGGCTTCTGTGAAAGGTGGTCCATGACAGTAACATGACTCCTCTTCTCCTTGATAATTTAATTAACATTATTTCTGTATGCTTCATTGGTTTTCAATTATGGTATCCCACTTCATTATGCCCCTTGATTAGTCAACATAATTTTGACTAGTCTCAGGTGCTGATCAAGTTTTTCTGTCACACTACTCACTTTCATCATTTAACCAACACAGTTCTGATGTGCTATGCGTGCTGTTCAAGGTCCTGCATCCTGCAATGTTCCTACACCATTTCATCAACACAATGTTGGTATGGCGTGGTTGCACTTCAAGGTAGCCTGCTACGCTGTGCACCTTCATCATTTCATCAACACAATGTCAGTTGTTTGACATCTTCCATAATAATACTTATTACTGAGACTGGGCTATGTGATGTTTGCATCAGACATGTGAAGTCCAAGTGAAAAGTACAGGTGATGATACAATCATCCCAATACTTATCTTTCATTCATCAATGAATATCAATCAATGAAACATTTTTGGTGGAGGGAGGGGGGAAACTTCCACTGCACACTGTTTCTATTGCACCTATATTGTGTTCCTGATACTGTGCCATTTTCATAGCTGTAATTCAGATACTGAAAATATAAATCTCACACAAACGTTTGGTAAAGTCTAACTAATGGGCGCAGTTAGTTCACATAGCTATACTGATCTCCAGCCTCACTTATTATTATATAATACATTGACATGTGTTCCAGATATAGATGTAAATAGTATCATAGAGTATATACAGAAACAGCATGCAAATTAATCAAAATTTCAAGACTGGAAAATAACTTAAAAACCTCTGAAGACTGGTTACATCTGGCATCTTATGCATCAGTGTCACAGCTTGTTCTAATGCCTGCCATCTGCATAATTAGTGAAATTTCTATCAAGAAAAACAACAACATAAATGTTGAGTATAAAAACATTATTTACCTTTAATGTTACCATCATCTGCACCAGGTTGGTATGTGATGGAGGATAAGGTATTCCAAAGAACTCAGTCATACGGAAGAAGAACAAGTAAGCAAATGTAAAAAAGAAGCTCACAATATGGCATTTTCTGTAACAAGGCAAAATTATACGGATATGGAAATTTTTTACTTTGCAGTACTCTCAGCTGCTGAGATTTTATAGCAGAGGTGGCAGATGAATACAATGTGAGTAAGAGCACTGGTGCAATGCCATTGACAGGATAAAAGTGAAGTACCAGTAGAGAAGCCTGCCCCAGTGCTAATTTGTCACAAGAACAATTATAGAACCACATATATGTCATACATATACAAATAGGGATTCAAAATGATGTAGCAAGCTTGTGGTGGCAAAGATTGGCAGGCGACACTTATTATGCATTGTTGATAAGTGTTCTGCTCAATTCAATGGTAGTGTGCTTATGGGGATGAAACTGAGGAAACAAAATACCTTTATTACTTCACATTAATCATGAGTGTCCACCTCATCAAATACTTACACTTATTCCATGGTGCAGAGTCCTTCTTGAGCAGCTAACTGGTTTGCAGCTAGTCAAGAAATTCCCCGCATTTCATGAAACCCGAAGGTTCATTACCGCACTCACAACCGTCCACCACCTGTCTCTATCCTGGGCCAAATACATACACCACATTTCATATTTCATGAACAGATATACGAAATGTTTCCACATAATATTTGGCATTCCTCACTCATGTTTTGAATATGCTGGCATCTATGGTTTTCATCAGTTCCAAACACTCATATACAGAGTTCTGTTCATGCTGCAAAGTCCTTCTTTAACAACTGGGTCACTTACTCGTCAAGGACTGCTTCTTTTATGAATTTTAATCACTAACTGTACATTAAACATATTTTAAGCCATTGTTATATAGACCACTGACTGTAAGGAAGTATTTAACATTATGGCCCATTAGTTTTAACAGTTGCAAATTTATCACCAATTGTATATTAATTGTTTTTGATGTTCTTGTCATACTAACCAATGATTTTACATGATCATGTTTTGTGTTGGATGACTTGTTTCTTATCTAGTGGCTGTTGTGGCTGAATGGTTGATTAACAAAACATATGTATGTGTTTATGTACAAATATAAAAATTAAAACTGTATTCACAGGAACCTATTCTGACCCAGCTGTCAGTCCACTGCACAAAAATACTGGTTATCCCACTAACTCTCCCACAATCTATTCTCAATATTCAAGAAGACCATTACATAATACTGTCCTGGTAAGTTCCTCGAGAATAGTGAAGATATAGCAATCCAGACTTAATCATGGCACTTTCTATATCCCATGGTGTATGACCCTCAGTGGACTTTATGAAAGTATACCTATAATATGGACATAAATGGTTGAAATAAATTTGGGGGTATGTCAAGGACAATGTAATGTTGGGTTAATTATGTTTCACTGAGTATGTTTGTGTTCAAATCGCCACGTGTTCAAATGGCGTTAACACAGTAACATGTTGCATCGTCATCTTGAAGTAATATTTCTCAAACTCTGGACTGTGAACCGCAGAAAATCCGCCAACCTTTTATCATTGGTCCTCAACTATTATAATTTCTTCTTTATTTTTGTTGTACTTTTAGCATTAAAACGCACCAAATTTTGGTTAAAAAGTACCACGTTTTGCACGCACGGAAAGGTCAGTCCACCGCAAGTTTTAAGCGGAAGTTGGCCAGACCGTAGAATCAAACTCAAGAAGCAATGCCTTTTACACTTACACCAAATGAAAACCGTCCCACTTTACTACAGTTAGCGTATAAATTAAAAAGCGTAATATTATTTTTAAAAAGTGTTCAAATTTTGTGTATTCTAACCTTTGATTTTACCTTCGGTCTGTTGCAATGATGATAAATGCATTTACAAGAGTACATATTATGGGATGTAAAATATGTCTCCCTGATACAATAAACACTAAAAGGAATCCCAAACCAGAACTCAGCCACTTTCTTCTTTCTTTATCTTCGACTTGCCGTGTGACATAACCAACTGCTACTGAAGCGAAAAGCAAAAACAAATACATAACATCGTCCCATTCCATGTTTGTATCACGACACTAGATGATCTGTGATCAATTAATATCACATACGTCTCTACTCGACTGCAGTTTAGTGGGCCAAAAATGAAGCAGGCTGACACATATGTCGCTGTGAAATGTGTTGCAGCACGGATGGCACCAACTGCACGGATATTTTACTCCAATAGGGTAGAGGTTCTACCACTCCTTTTCCGCCTAAGCGACAGTTTCTGAGACAGAGGTTAGATATGGTTTTAGGTCATTTCTATCACAAAATTTATTACTACTCTTTCGACGATGGAGATATGATCCTCTTTCTTTCTTAAAAATTTGCCGTAGTGGGTTGGAGGTTTTACCGCCTTTTTCGCGTTACGCTGCTTTCCCACGTCTAGATGATCTGTGTTCCCAACGTAGTTCGGTTTCGTTGTTACGTTCTGTTGGTTGTATCTGTTGCTAAGTAACCAATGTGTGTGAATATGGTGCAACACATTAGTAACATGATCAAGGAATATCAGGATATGCTACGCGAGAAGCCTTACGTCCCAAACATAGCTTTTCAACGGAATTCGATGGGATTTAGCGGTAATGCGAATGAACTTTTCCTGACCTTATTCAGTGACCACGCTGTCGGTTTACAGTTCTTTAAGGACGTCGGATTAATTTGCAGTATCGTGCGGTCGTGATATGACCTCGTACGCACACCACTCCAATAACAGTGATCATCTTTAGGTTAGAAAAGTTTTGAGCTATTTTTTTTATAGCCTGACATTACTAACACGTGTTTTATAACAGCTATGCTTTCCAGTACTAACGCGCAAACAATCGTCTGCTACAACTTCACATCCGTTACGTCACATTACCACCCTCCCCTCACGGAAATAGCGCTGTCGCGGATGACTTCGCATGTCGCCGCCATTTTGGTCCACAAATCTGCACTCGATCCAAGTTCCCTTGTATGTTTCTTCTCTGTAAAAGATTCGAAATGGATACCACTTAAAATACAGTAATGTCTATCGAAAGAAAGCGTAATAATTACTGAGTATATTTCTTCATAATAAGACGTTTTAATTCGTTTTAGGAGTTCGATGTAGCGTGGTACCGGAAGCAGTATTCTATTGTGCATGATTGTATCTAAACAAAGGAAATAAGGGTTAGGATAGGTTAGAGTAGAAGTATAATCCGGTTATCTGTCATAACTTTCTGTGCACGGTTATGATTTTGGAGTGCCTAATACCTACAGATAAGTTACAAAATTTCTGAGATGAAACCGAAAGATCTGGCAGTCATTATCCGTTTTACGGTAACCCAAATTGCTAAATCCTAACCTCGCATCAGACTGTCAGATCCACAGTGTATTACTACACATCGAATGTTATGGATAATAATGAACACATATGTATGTCTTGTAGTGTATAATAAGAAGACACTCCAGTAAGTAATTCGATGGATACGTTTGATCTAGTGGCCGAAGAACTAGGGATTCCTCGAAAGTATATTAAAACTACAACCATAAAGGACAGAGTGGTGATACTCGTCAACAAGTCCTGGACAAAGTAAGTCAAAGAGTGATAGTGTGCGTGTAATTGTAAAGGATTGTTAGTAATCGGTAAAATTGAAGTGCGGTGGCTTTCTACAACTGAAGCCCTCTCACAACATAAGGTCAGGATGGCCTGACACAACAAGATCTGGATAGCGTAGTCAGTATAGTAACTAGACTACGGGCTGGACGATCCAAGGTTCGAAACGCGGCAGGGGCAAGAGACATCTTTTCTCCAAAACGTCCATTCCGGCTCCAGGGCCCACCCAGCCTCCTATTCAGCTCCTACCGCAGGCATTTTCCCCGGGGTAAAGCGGTCAGAGCGTGAGGATGGCCCCTTACCTCCATCCATGTTAAGAATAAGTACCACTGTACCCACACTCTCCCCATATTCATTCATGGTTTTTTTATCACCACTTCTTCGCAACTTCACTTTAGAATATGTCATTGGGAAAATTCAAGTACTAGGAGGGACTGAGAACAAGTGGCAACATCAGTGTCTGATTTATGCTGATTATCTTAATTTACTTGGAGAAAGTGAAGATACTATTCATTCATTCATATTTATTCACCTTCTGTGGATCTTTTCAGATATGGGATCAGTCACATAATCTACATAAAATTACATAACATATACAGAAAAGTGTGCAAAACATTTTTCATAATATAACTAACAAGTTTGTATTGATACATAAGATAAAAAAGATATTGAGTAAAACCATGTACATTGGAATGTTAATTGATAATATTCATCCAGACTATAGAATGTACTATAAGATTACTCCTTAGTTTGGATGTAAATATCTTAGCAGCCTTAGATAACACTTTAATATTTAATGGTAAGTAGTTATAAATCATACTTCCAGAATACAAGACTCCTTTCTGCACCAATGTTAAATTTGTGGAAGGCAAGTGTAAATTGTGGTTATAAAGTATGTTTCTATCATGAATTTCAGAATTGGACAAAAACAAACTTCTATTTTTATTGACAAAAAGAAGTAATGAAAAAATATATAGAGATGGACGTGTCAATATTTTAAGTTGTTTATATAATTGGCAACATGAGTCCCTTTTACCAGCATTTGTAATAATTCTTATTATTCTTTTTTGAAATTTAAAAATTCTGCCACTAAGGTGAGAAATGCCGCAGGAGATAATGCTGTAAGACATGACTGATTGCACATAAGAATAATAAACCATTTTCATTAGATCCAAGGACATAAATGGCTTTATTGCTCTGATAGCATAACATGCCTTGTTTAATTTAGATGTTAGTTCAAAAATGTGATCCTTCCATGACAATGAACTATCAATAGTTAATCCTAGAAATCTAGTGCTTTTAATATTAGTAATTATTATAGTGGAAGAAATTGTTTGCATTTTTATTTTGTTGTTGTGTTTTTTTAAGAATTGCAAAAAGTGTGTTTTGTCACAATTCAGTATTAAAAAATTACTCTGAAACCAATTAATTGTTTCAATCAAAACTGTGTTTATATTATTTTTAAATTCCTCTGGATTAGTATGTGATATAATAATGCTGCTATTGTCCGCAGATAATACAGGGTTAGCTATTTTACCTATAATTGATTAAAAATCATTTATATAGATGAGAAAAAATAACGGGCCCAATACTGAGCCTTGTGGCACTCCACGTTTTATATGTTCCCATTTAGAATATACTTTATTAAACTTACTATCATTCATTGTTGTTCTCTGATATCTGTTTTCTAAATATGATCTCATCAGTTTGTTTAATATACCAGTGATCCCATAAAACTCCATTTTGGCCAAAACAGAAAACACACATAAGCTTTTTTACTTGCTAGTAAGCAGGCTAGTGTAAACGTATGTAATGAAAATATAAGGATATGTTCATGTCTCATGAACAGAATGTAGGACAAAATTACAACATAAAAATAGCTAATAGACACTTTAAAAATGTGGCAGGATTCAAATATTTGAGAACAATACTAACAAATAAAAACCCTATGCATGAAGAAGTCAAGAGCGGATTATATTTGGTAAATGCCTACTGCTATTCAAACCTGAATCCTTTACATCCAAACACATCAAGACTAAAATATACAGTACTATGATTTTGCCTGTTATTTAATTTGGTGTGAACCTTAGTCTGTAACATTAGTGGTGGAGCATAAGCTGAAGCAGCAAGAATAGGATCCTGAGAAAGATATTTGGGACTAAGAGGGAGAAAGTAACATTAGACTGAAGAAAATTGCATAATGAGAAGCTTTGTGATTTATACTCCTCATCAAAAAATATTCAAGTGATCAAATGAAGGTGAATGAGATAGGCAGAGCTTGTGGCATACATGGGGGAGAAGAGAATATGGGGTTTTGGTTGGTAAATTGAAGGAAAGAACCACTTGGAAGACCTAGACACAGATGGAGGATAATATTAAAATATATGTTCAGAACCAGAATGGAAGGTTATGGATTGGATTCATCTGGCTCAGAATAGGGACAAGTTGTGGCATCTAGAGTAGATGGTAATGAAGCTTTGATTTCTATAAAATAGGTGGAATTTCATGACTAGCTGAGGAACTCTTAACTTCTCAAGAAGGAATCTGCTCCATAGATTTAGTTATTTAGATAATACAAGGAGGCTGATATGCATTTTTTAAATTTAACCATCATAATTTGACTCCATAATATAGGACATTGCTGAGGGCTCAACAGATCCCGGAATTTATTTATCACGAATCACTTAGTACAGATGAGGTTGAAGCATGGCTGCACCAGGGAGAAGAATTTGGCCCTTCCTGGCAGAAGCTTTTTGTCAGAGTAAGTATTATGGTTTTTTCTCTCTCTCTTTCTCTCTCTCTCTAATGTAACACTGTGACATTAATGTGTGATGGAGTTCGAATATTAACCTTGTTTACCTACTTTTCCTCTAGGTTTTGTTAAAACAGCATAAGAAAGTTATCCCTTTGCCCCGAGCCAGAGCTGTTTCATCAGGAGTTGAGCCTGAACTTACTTTTTCTCAGCTCCTCCATTATGTATCACAAACCAATCACAAGAATCTTTGGAAAGAATCTTTCAAGAAGTACCTCAGTAAGTGTGAAATACCAACACTGATTTGCTGTAATATATTTCATAATAATCAACCAACAAAATGCACAATATTGTTCCTGAGATGTTTATATGACTTTATAGCACTGAGCATTCCTACATGTTTCAAACCACAAGCAATCATCATCAGGGAACAAGTATGAAATAATATTGCGAAGACAAAGAAAATGACAGTATATCAATAGTTTTTGTTGCACAAAAGTTGGATGGATGAAGGGACATGAGAATCATCTTTATTATTGGAGTTTCAGTTATAGAATCTGAATCTACAGGAGATACAAAATATTCTTAGTTCCTGTTATGTACACCAGGTGACACTTTCTGACAAAAACAGTCATTATGGATTAGCTGAGAGGTACAGAAACTTTGATCCTTATTGCAGCCTCATTCTTTGCCATTAATAGTCTGTACCTTAGAGAATAGCACTATTTATTGTACTTAGCCATCTTTCAAGAACTCTTCAAGTTCATAGCATGCATATTCAGTGAAACTGTAATTTAATAGTATCTGTGAAGGTCTGTAATGATCATTGGATCAATACTGTTCAAAGACCAGGAGATGATCCCTGTTGGGAATGAGATAAATGTACATGCATGGGATATTGTGGTGTATCACAAGTTACTACTGCCCATCCTGAGAGCATTCACATAGTGCACTCAATTATTACATGCTGTCTCATGGACTGTGGTCTGTAGACAGGTTATCTGTGGGAATAAGAGCTGGAAATGGAAACTTTAAATTTTCATGTTGACATTATGGTGGATTTTATAGTAGTTGTTAGAAAGTTGTAATTAAAGTAGGTTTTATCAGACTGTATGATTTGTGTGTTAAGGAAGCATTAGTCTGGTGATCCATCCTGATGTGTGTGTATATAAAGTTTTAATCAATAATTTTATGTGCTTCACATTGCAGGTGGCAACGTTGGTGATGGGAAGGGAAGTCAAAATATCAGTCTTGTTAAATACAGTTTAGTGATGCAGGATATTATTACTCGTACGTACGGCTGTCCAGTGATAAATATGAATCCGAGTACTGCTGTAGACACAAATTCCTCTGACATGAAAGTGAAAACATATGAGGTCCATTGTAATGTGTTGCCAGCCATATGTGCACTGGAAATGAAAACCTGCTTCCTCATCATTCAGCAGTCACATATCTGCCACACACTTCAAGACTGTGTAACCTTCAGTCCAGCCATGTTGGGTACTTCTCACGCTAAGCCTCTCTTTGTTATCTACCAACTACTTCAGGCCATGCGTGCCATGCATGACCGAGGGCTAGTGCTTGGAGATGTCACCTTGAATGACATCTTGGTGACAGAGAATTTGTGGGTCCAGGTAAAAAGGTTTTATTTCTTGGTTTATTGTAGAATATTCAGAATTGTGCCAAGATCTGTTTTAAAAGGCAGAGGATTAGCTGGGCTGAGAAAGGAATGTACGTAAACTAGTAAACAAGTTTAGGGCTGAGTGTGTGTTGCCATCACTCACTGTTTTGTGAGATCAATCATACTGGGTCTAGCCACAGAAATTGTCAGGTAATTGAAGCACATGCATCAACAGAAGACGTTATTTCCTTATTTTGCAATATGACAGAAACCTAGTCTGGACCTACACCTAGGCAGAGTTTGCTGTTGTCATTTTGTCATACACATTGATTGATTGATTAACATTGGGTTCAAGCCTTTACAGTCCCGATGCACCTAGGCCTTATAGACAGGCCCTTTGTGCTCCATAATCTCATATCAACTCAAGAGAGCCCCGTTCCTTTACTAAAAGTTCCAGATGGCCCGGACTTAAAATCTTAATGGCCTCTGGGTCCAAGAAAGGAACCCAGATATACTTTTTCTTTTCTCTCAAAAGTCCTGGCAAACAAACCCCCTCCAGGTACCCCAACAGGGCCCCTATGGAGAGAGATACTCGCCTACAGGGCATTTTGCATATCTCTCAAATACCTCATAAAAATTCCTCTAATAAGAAGGCCCCCAAGAAAGAAGCACCCATCCATGTTCCCCAAAAGTGGGGCCCCTACGGAAGCAGACGCCCATTTCCAAGCCTTGCTTAACATATCTTTGGGTTCCCCAGTAAAGGAGCCCTCCTTCATCCATCTTTCAAAGTCCCCGGTATACGAGCCTCCCCCCCAGATACCAGGTTCCCCTCGGTTATAAATGGGCCCCTATAGAGAGAGATGCCCATATCCAGAGACTTTCTTAATATATCTTCCAGGGTCCCCAGTGAAGGAGCTCCTTCCCCCCCTCCACCCGAGGCCCCCCTCCATGGAGCCTCTTCAGAGAGAGAAACTCCATCCCCAGAGCCCCCTTCATCCGTCTCTCAAAGTCCCTGGTAGACAAGCTCTCCTCCAGGTTCCCCAAACAGGGCCCCTATGGAAAGAGATGCCCATCTCCAGAGCCTTTTCTATATATCCTCCAGGGTCCCCGGCAAGGGAGCCCTCCCTCCAGGGTTCCTTCACAGAGCTCCCAAAGAGAGAGACACTCCACCTCCAGAGCCCCTTTCAACCATATCTCAAAGTTCCCGGTAGATGAGCCCACTCCAGGTTGCCCAACTGAGCCCCATGAAGAGAGATGCCCATCCTCAGAGCCTTTCTTACATAACTTTCAGGGCCTCTAGCAAAGGAGCCCCCCCCCCCCACCTCCAGGTTCCCCTAACAGCTCCCATAGAGAGAGAGAGATACTCCACAGCCAGCAGAGTCCTCCTTCAATGAATTCTCAAAGTTCCCAGTAGACGGATCCCCTTCCCTAGGTCCCCCAGCGGGACTCTACAGAGAGAGACACCCGTCTCATCCATTTCTCAAAGTCCCCAATAAATGAGCCCCCTTCAAGGTTCCCCAACATGGTCCTTAGGGAAAGATGCCCATCACCAGAGCTTTCTGCTACGTAACCTTCAGGGTCCCGAGAAAAGGAGCCCCCTCTCCAGGTTCCCTTCACAGAGTGCCCATAGAGAGAGATACCCCATTTCCAGAGCCCCCTTTCAACTATGTCTCAGAGTTCTCGGTGAACAGATCCCCCATGATACTCAACAGGGCCACTGTGGAGAAAGGTGCCTGTCTCCAGAGCCTTTGCAAGGCCCGGTAAACAAGCCCCCTACTAAATTCCCCAATGGGGGCCCCATGGAGAGTGATGTCCATCCACTGGACCCTCCTCTCCATGTCCTTCTGGATCCCCGCAAAGGAACCCCTCTTAACAGAGCTCCCACAAAGCAAGATGCTCCCTTTCCAGAGCCCTCCAACTATTTCTTAAAATTCCAGTCAACGGACTCCCCAGGTTCCCCAACTTGCCCCTACGGAGAGAGACACCCGTCTCCAGAGCTTTCTTCTACACCCTTCCCTCAAAGTCCCCAGTAAATGAACCCCCCTCCATGTTCCCCAACTGGGTCCCTAAGGACAGAAGCTTTGTCTCTAGAGCCAATGGTTTATTCTTTCATTTATATCTGTAAGAGTCCCCAATAAGGAACCCTCCCATAAAAAATGGAGAAAACATTTGGCCACCATCCACAGAACCCCACATGGACAGAAGGCCTGCGTACAGTGGGGTGCAGCCTGGTTCCCCAAGGGGATCATTTATGATACTGCAGTTTCTACCCCAGTGCCATGCAGCCTTCAGCACGATACCTTCCCCCTTGGCTTGGGTAGACCAGAGCCTCATCAGCCAGCATGTGTCATAGCAACCCTCATCAGGGTATACCCTCCACAACTGTTACCGCCTCCCACGTGACCCAGGGTAGAGTAGAGTACAAATCCATGATACTCTGAGGTATGGACAAGGGGTTGGATTTATGGGAGGCTGTCACATACATAGTCTTGCCATAAGTTCTGTTACAAGTGCAATGTGACCTGGAAGGAAAATTAAAAAAAAAAATCCACTTTTCGAGCCAAATAATTTATTTGCAATAGTTCTAGGTTTTCATTTATAATAATGTCACTCAAAATGGCCACCCTATGCCTTGATACAAACCTTGAGACCCTCCTGCCACTCTTCTGTCACCGCACACTCCTTCTCCAGGGGGATCTCCTCAGGCTCTCCAGGCCATTGTGATGCTTTTACCATGCCATGTCATCAAAAACAGCCCACATTTTATTGTCCAGGGGTTTGAGGTCTGCACTCCCCGAAAGCCAATTCTCGGCAATGATGAAGGCCAGGAGGTTCCTCCACAGCCACTCCTGAGTTGTCTTGGACTTTTGGGCAAGAACTGAGTCCTACTGGAAGACCCATTCCTGACCAGTGAAGAGGGTCATGTTAAGAAGTTGCACAACTCCTTGTAGAACGTTCTCTTGATACACTCGGACACCAGTTTCACCCCTTTCTTGCAAAAATGAAGATGTGTCACCCCCTGATGGGATACCTCCCACCAAACCATGATGTAGGATGGGTGATGGCCTCCCTGCACCCTCAGAACGTTTTCCTTCACCTCATGGAATGTTTGAGCATAAATCTTGTTGTCCTGGTGGTTGTACTGCTCCTTGATGGCAAGGATTTTCTTGTCCATGAAGAGGATATTTTTGTGCACGTTCTCAGAGTGCCAATGGAGGAGATGCTCTGCTCTTGTCTGTCGGATCATCTTCAAAGCAGGAGTAAGGATGTGGCCCTTTGAGCGGTGATGCACTCTCATGTGTTGGTTGCCTCTGATGAGGCGCAACATTGATTGAGTCAATATCTTCAGCTCTCAAGACATGATCTTCTGTTTCTATAGCGGATTTCAGTGAATCCACTCCCACACTGTTTTGATATCGTCTTGAGTCCTCAAACTTTTCAGGTGTCCTGACTGAGCCCTGTCTTCAACCCTCGAGAGTTCCTCATAATGTTTAATTGCCCAGTAGATGAACATTCACAAATTCAATGGTTTTAGGAGTTTGAAAATTTGAGAATAGGATTTTCCACAATTGTGAAGGGCAAACACAACCACATGGTTTTCCTTGACACCTCACTCCATATTGACACTGTGTCAGACTCGAGCAAACTGCCTTGGCACAAGTTCCTGAAGAGACAGTAGTCCAAAAGCAGCCATCCTTGCAACCCTCCTGCCTTACTGTCTTCAGCTTTGGACAACATGAAAGTTGCAACAGAACTTATGGCAGGACTATGTAGCTAGTGACAGAAGGCATTGCATCACACCATGTGTAGTTAAGTCATGTACGTCACATCAGAGAGTAGTTCGAACCATTCAACTGAAATGTAGCTGGGTGGCAGGAAATGAAAACTAATTTCCGTATGATGACATAAACTTTGGAAGTCTGCTATACCAAATGCATGGGTTATAAATGTTAGTGACTAGGCTACAGGCTGGACAAATGAGGAATCATGGTTTGTTTCCTCACAAGGGATTTCTGTCCTGCAGACCATCCAGATCAGCTCTTGGGCCCACCCGGCCTCCTATTCAGTGGGCACTAGAGGCAATTCAGGTGTGGTGTGAAGCTGACCACTAACCTCCATCTAGTGCTCGTGTTAAGAATGAGTGGTGTTGTATCTCCACTCCCCCCCCACCATATGGCTTCTTGGTGTCCATAGCAGTAACTTTACCCTTTATCATAGGTTTAAATAGAATTGAATGATAAAATTATTATGAATGATAAATAGGGAAAGATGTGGGAAGTTTTCATTACCTGTCTTTAAAGTATTAACCCAGCATTTGACTGGAAGCAGTCAGTACAACTGACAAATCTGTGTCATAATAGCTGGTTTATGATAATTGAACCTGGGACCCATCAGACTAATTCAGTAGTACGAACCTTTATGGCATAATGTTTATTTATATTCTGTTACTCTGTGGCATTACAAGCTACCCAGAAAACTCATGTATGCAGCATATTACATATGCAGGTGTCAGGAAAATACTTTATGAGTTTGATTAGTTTTTTGCTGCTTTAGGTAATGCCAAAGCTGGAAGACAATATCCATGATCAACCAAAGACTGAAAAGAAGAAAATTTCTGTAAATTCTATTATGGCATTCTCCAAGACAAGGGACCAAACCAAAGGAGATGAAGAGGAACGTGAAGAGGAAGATGATGATGACTTTGATGATGTATCAAAAGTGAGGAAGTGTAGTTATTGCAAATCTTCTATGAGGCAGCATTTAAGTGAATTAAATTCTCATTCCTCTCCTACATCACTTGGCCACATTCAAGAGGTACTGCCTGTAGATTCCCAGCTTTTTAATTCGTCACTATACACTGACACACATTCTAAGGTTGAACTAGATAGGTTGTGGAGCAGTTCAAGTTATTCCCACAGGGACACAAAGACATTAGATGACATTCGTAGCAGCTACATGAGGACCCTTGGTGTTATTCCAGGAAACCACAGACTTTCTCACCAAAAATTACAGGGCAGTGAAGTAGAAATGTGTGTTAGTAGAGTTGATGTGAATGAAGTGGTGGATTTGGAACAACTATGCAAGATGTGGGTGTATGGGCAAGTGTCCAACTTTGATTACCTCACAGCTCTCAATCGGCTTGCTGGACGGAGATATGGTGATCCTACATGTCACCATGTTATGCCTTGGGTCACAGACTTCTCTTCACGTTCTGGCTGCAACTGGCGGGATCTTTCAAGATCTAAATTCCGTCTCAATAAAGGAGATCGACAGCTAGATCTCACATATGACACAGCTGCAGGAGCTTCCCAGGTAATTTGTTTCACCAAAACATGTTTCTTTAATAACTGTTTGTACCACCTGCTTTAATGTTACAAATGTGTGTTTTGTCTACAGAGTGCATTTATGTATTTCGTATAATTCTTACAATAAGGACAAGGTCTCCCCTCTCACAAATGTTATAATGACCAAGTCAAGGAGGATGAGGTAAGTGGGTCTTGTAGCAAGCATGGAAGCATTAACATGTCAACTGTATTTCAAGATTTACTTCATCCAGATGTGACAGCATTTACAAAAATTAAAATCATAAATGCTCCCCTCATACCAAAATAAAAGCATACGCAGAGACATTATTTTCTATTTGTTTCATATCTCCTTTGTGTGCCATAAGTGAATCTGCCTATTCTTTATGCTACCATATGCACTAGATACCTGACAATATGATTGCCTGTATTATTTGTACATTGTTGTTGCTCTTGTTGTTGTTCATGTCTTCTGCAATACCCAGGTTCCACATCATGTGTCAGATGTGCTGTCTGAGATAACCTACTATGTATACATGTCACGTCGAACACTGCGTTCAGTGCTATGCAAATATGTTCGCACAAACTGGGTGCCAGCAGAGTATCCATCTTCTATTCAACGCCTGCAGGAATGGACACCCGATGAATGCATTCCAGAGTTCTTCACTGACCCTACAGTATTTGAGGTAAAATTAACAGTAGGTGGGAGATACAAAGCTATCACATCATTATTGCAGAGAATTCAAGTCTCTGGGGATGTTACACTGTGTCATTGGGTCTTCTTGGAGTACTTGAACATGAAGATGAAGGCACTATAATCCTTTAAAATGTCAGGAACTACTTACCCAGTTACACAGCGTAAGGTTCCAGGATAATTGACTCTTCTTTGAAAGTCGACTTTTTTCTAAGAATGGTAATTTTTTCTGACATACCAACCATGTGAGCCTGGCTAACATGTATAACTTGAATGGTCCATTTGTGCAGATTACTTAACTCCTCACACTGCTGACTTCAGAAGTGAATTCTGTGTGAGTTGAATACATCCTGTGAAATGAAATGTTCAGTACTATTTATAAATACTGCAGATATATGAATGCAGTGAAATGTTTCAGAACTTATTATTTCTACAGTATACACATTTTTGCTGTAAAAAATGCTGACATTTTTGTGTGTGTTGTACAGACAAGATATGGCAGGTTTTCTCTCTCTCTCTCTCTCTCTAAAATCTGGGTGCATCATTTAGTCAAGAAATAAGAAATTTTTTATCTGTGTTAAAATAGAAGTTTCATAATGAAGTAATTTTTAAATTCTTCTTGGACTAGAATCCCGGTACTTCTTTAGAATGTCACTTCGCCACTTTCGAAAATACTTGTCCTGAAATACTGTACTCTAAAATCATAATTACATATTTAGCAGTTCTGTTTACAGTCTTTTTAATTCTCTAGTCACTCATGTTCTGAATGTTTTGGCCACAAATGATTTAATGATCAAATAATTTTGACCATCAGCTTTAACTCCTACACATTTAATTTTTACGTGTTGTTACATCACCTAGTCTGTTACTTTAATAACACTGATTTATTTGGAGAAAGTTATACATTGGTGGAAACTGGACTGATTTACTTTGTTGCTGTAAACAGATAAGGGAATCAGCAAGTAATTTGTGGGTAGCTTTTAGCTAGTAGAAGCCAGGCAGTTTGTTTAGTTGTGCATAACATATCAGCATTTTGTAACACAATAGGTTGATTTATCACATTTCCTTCATGACTCTGTGAATACCAAATGTGACAGCCTGGAAATCAATACTGTGTCATATCCAGCAGAAGCCAGGTTCAAATCTTAGCCCCAAGACAGGCTATCATGGCTGGGATCTTATGTGGTTTTCCACATTCCCTCCATCTAAATCCTGGTTTAATACCTCAAATTAGGCTATGTCTCCTTCCTTCCACATCCTATCAATTGACGCTTTAGAATCTGACACTGAAAGTATCACTAAATAAACTGCAAATTAATGAATTAAGAGAGTTAAGAAGTTTTCACCATGGAGTTTACAAAATATCATACACAACCTGTTTAATATCATTTCTTTTAACAATTGCACTTTCTTCCAGTTTCGGCTATTATTCAATCAGTATGATTCTCAGCTTAAGTACAGGAAGGCTACATTCTATTTTACAGCAAAATTTTATTTGGTACAATGCATAAAACATGAAGACATAATGGGTGCATGGGGTAAAACACCGTACCTTTTAACTTTGCTAATACATGGATGTTAGTGTTCAGCTTCATACCTGGGATGTCCACCATCCACTAGACAAGACATTGGTTTGCCCCAGAGCTATTCTCAATGTGTTGTTGAAGAAAAAAATTCCATTAATCATTCTGTTAATTGAACTCTGACCTTGTAATCTGTAGACCATTTCTTTACATACTGTATTAATGTAGCACACTGGTCATTTACTCCTATTTATGTGCAGTTTTATAGTCCTTATCTCAGGATGGCCACAAAACCAACAATGTAAGAGACTGTAATACCATGGTGAGAACATTTGTAATTCATTCTGCAGTCTGTACATGAAGATTTACCAGACCTTGAGATTCCACAATGGGCCTTTTCTACGCAAGACTTTATTCAGAAGCATCGAGAAGCTCTGGAGAGCATCCACGTGTCAGAGAGACTGCATCACTGGATAGATCTCACGTTTGGCTATAAGTGAGTAACCTGGTAATAAGATGCTGATATAGTTTAATTTTAACACTGCAGGATAAAATAGCTAAGGAATATAATGCAGAATTTGGAATATGTGTTAGGCTTGCTTTCCTGATTTTGCTTTGTATGTTTCTTCCCAGTTGTTATGACTGAAAGTTTGGACATTGTCCATTGTCTTAGGTCAAAAAACCCACAAGGTTTTGGCATCTGGGTCAGTCTGTCTTTAAGTGTAAAGGGGAAATAGGAAAACCCACTCTGGTGGGCTTGTTAGAAAGAGCTAGTCTCTGTCCCTGGGCTGAGACTGACTGTTTATAATGGGCCCATCAGAGTTACAGGCATTAAAACTAACTCTTTACAATGGGCCCTCAGAGTTACAGGTATTGAGACTAGCTCTTTGTAATTGGTCCATCACGGTTGCTTCTTCCCTTTCCTTGCTTCATCTAAAAATGGCAGCAGATCCAACCTGTGCAAGGTTATGAGATTTTCAGCCTCAGACAATGAAAAATGTCCAGAATTTCTCATGACTTTGACAATATACCATTATCAGAATCCTTTAAATTTCCCCTTAGTTCCTTCACAACAAGAACAATATATTACACTTTTTTCCAGCTGCATGCTTTCTTTACCACAATCACATCTCTAAACATCGTACCTTACAGCTCATGTGATATCTCTGTAACCTGCATTAGAACAGACAGTAAGTAAATGAGTAAAATTACATAGTATATATATGTATACACTGTGACACCATTTAAGGAGGTTACTGTCATTATGGCTGTAATTAATGTACTGTAATTTGTGCTGATACTTTATGTTGCATGTGATCAAGATGTAGTAAATAATGGTTTTGTTTTGATAAATGGTGTGTAAAGGTTTGCAGTTCTTTGGTGCACTAATTGGCTCACCCTGAACTAAGTCTCCCAGTTGCCTGTAGTAAACCAGACTTCAAAGAAGATGCCATTCTATTCCATACAAAAATTAAAGTCAGTATGTAATAACTGAAAGCAACACCATGCTGTGAGAAATGAGATATTCATAGATAGAACAGTTAAAAGAATATATGAAAAGGTAAAGTTCCTGTGTATGGCACCCAGACACATAGAAGGAGAGGTGTAGCTGCACTCATTCTTATCATCAACTAGATGAGGATGAGTGGTCATCTTCGTGCCCCAGCTGAGCCCCTAGTACCTACTGAGTAAGAGGCTAGGTTGGCTCCAGAGCTGGTCTTTACATCTGGAAAAATATAAAAATCTCATGTACCTGCCCGAACTCAAACCCCAGAGCATCCAGCCAATGGCCTAGTCACTACACCAACTACGCTATGGTGACTCCATGTAAAAGGGTAACATTTCTTTATAATTGCAGGTTGTCCGGTAGTGCTGCAGTGAAATCCAAAAATGTTTGTCTGCAGTTGGTAGACAGTCATATGACACTGACTAATACAGGGGTGGTTCAGCTATTCACTCAGCCACATCCACAGAGGCACATGCCATCACCTTTCTGGGGAAAGACACCCCCAAAACTCCATCCTCCTCCACGAGACAGAAAAAGTGAGATATTTATACACATAGCATTGTCAATACTGTGTGCTAGAATTACCCAAAATTGTGGTGAATAAGAAATTATGAATGATATTGGAATTGAAACCTTTGAGGAATTTAAAAACGTTACTCTGCATGTTCAAGTCTGTTGTTCATTGCTTAAACCCACACACATACTAAATAGATAACTGATAGCAAATAGCAATATCTTGTCATAGACCTGAATTTAAACTGCTGTAAAATTTGTTGTACATATTGGAAGCATAATGTAACAGTGATTTGTAGTAACCATTTCCATACTGAACTTTTCAGCATTGTTTTAAACACACACACATACACATGTGCCTGCACGCACACACACACACACACACACACACACACACACCTGTGGCATTCCGTGGATCTACAAATTTAGTCAACAACACAATAGGATGATGTGGAGTATTTTACATAATATATTTTCATTTTATATTTTACACATTTATGTTTATAAATGGTAAAATAGTAAAGACATTCTCTTGCGTGTTCAAAAATGATGATGGCCCAGGAATAGGGCCGAAACATGTTGTTGTAAACCTACAATAATTAACCAATAAAATAGTTGTGTTTGACGGTAAGTGCCACGCACATATATTGCCATGCTAATTGTATATCACACAACGGGGATGACGCACATAAAGATAAAAAAAAAAACCTTAAGCCGACTGTTTTGATACCAGTTTAGAGTTTGTTTGTTTTATAAATAAAAAATTAAACATATTAAAAGTGTCTGCAAATTTATGTGTACCCAGTGTTATTAAAAGGTGACACTGATGTGGTAAGGAACTGAAATGCTGTTGATCTAATATTTACAGGATGCCCAACGATTATTAGAATAATTATTCACTGTTGCTGATTTATCAGACCACTGAAAATTGTCAAACAGGATATAAGTGTGCTGAACATAATAGTGTACCTTTGAAGTTCACTTTAGATAGTATACGAAGATGAAAATCATTTTGTGCATTCAAGAATTCTGTGCAGAGTCAGCAATTCCAAATGCTGCCAAGTTCATTCATCACCACAGAAGCAGAGAATGACACTGCTGCTTTGTAAACCTGTAGCTGATAACATTCGAGATATCTGGCCATTGTGAAGTCAATATTAGTAAACTCTTCAATAAAGGAGATTGCATGCCACACTAAAGGAAGTTAGTCTTAGATTTTTTCTCATCCTTTCTGTCATAAAGTAATGAATTGAGTTGCTAGTAACACCTTACACTCCTACAGCATTCAGGCAAGGTAAAACTAAATATACCCTGCTTTTGTGAACATATTAAAACATTACACAAAGTGCATTTGATAAGAAAGAGATATTACGTGTACATACTGTTTCTAATACCGGTCTTTATTGTTCAAGTGACAGAGTTGGTACAGTTTATAATAAATGTTCGAAAATTCCACCATCAACATCAATGCACTTTGCAGCTCGTGTGAATACATGGCATGTTGTTCATCTGAGTGCGTCTTGACGTTCCTTTATGCAGGCGATAACGACCAGTATGTTAACGAGCAGTTCATCTCGTGTATCCATTTTTTTTTCTTTACACTTCACTTTTCATCAAACCCCATAAACAAAAATCTAACGGGGTTAAGTCTGGGATCTTGGTGGCCAGTTAAATGTACTGCCATGACCAATCCACCTATTAGGGAAAGTGTCATTGAGATGTTGCATCACGTGTTGGGTATAATGAGAAGGGGCTCCATCATGCTGTAAGTACATAGCAATCTGTGAAGCCAAAGGAACATCCTCTAGTTGTTTTGGTAATTCATTTTGCAGAAAGTCTAGGTAATTTTGTCCTTTCATATGATTGTCTAAAATAACGGGACCAATCAACATGTCATCGATCATACTGCACATTGACAGAAAAACGACATTGAAAATTTGTTTCCTCAGTACCATGTGGATTTTCGTGAGACCATCGATGTGAGTTACTTGTGTCATTGATTCCTTTACAGGTGAAAGTAGCTTCATCAGTGAATAGTATTAATGGAAGCAATTGGCGATTAGTATGTAACCAATGACAAAATTCTAGATGCATGGCACTGTCCCCTGGATGTAGATTTTGCACAGGCTGTGGATAAAATGGGTACAAGCTGTCTTCATGCAATGTTTGCCATACACGTGTTCATGAAACAATTTTGTCATTGTACATTCAAATAGCTCTATCTCAGAAACCGTTCAGAATAGAACACATGTTCACATAAACATTTTTGCTTAAAATGACAGATACTGTGACCTCCCACAATATTGACCTTTCCTCCTGGGACATCCTGTATATGATAAAATTTATTCCAAGTTATAGCACTTGTGTATAACAGTGTAAAAATATACGTGTTATTCGAACATGTGTCAGCTGATACACATAGCCATAATCTGGGAGTCAACACAATGGTCATATTTAGTTAAGTATTACCTGAAGATAGCCATAGCATGTTGGAACAGTTTTTATATTTTTATATTGCTCTATACCATTGCAAGAAATTGAAATAAAAGTTATCTATATATTGCAAATTGCATAGAAGATGTATACTATTAAGTATACAAAGACAGCATTTCTTCTGGAGATCTGTTAATGCCAAAATTATTTCCAAGCCACAAAGTTAAATATAAACATAGAATAGAAGAGGAATGAGGATCTTAATTTATAATGTACATAACACTGTTCATTCTGTGTAATAGTACTATCTCATGCTAACAGAAACATCAGAACGTGCCAGTGAAGATGAGGGTCATAGCTCAGGTTTTGAAGAAGAGGAACAGGCAGCATTACAGGGGCAGTTGAGATCGTCACCCCTGGCACTCAGTCGTCTTCTCAGTAGATCCCGGGGGTCTCTGCTGGTTAGTGCTGTCATACTCTTGTTTCAGTAACCAGTCAGAATTGATATAAATTTATTACAGGATGTCAAATAAGTTTTCCGTCAACAACATAGAGGCATATGCAGAGAGTAAAGGTATTGCTCCATTCATTCTCCATGTAAGCATAAGATGTAGGTTAGGGGTCAATTTTCACCCTAGCCACTTTACCTCTGGGAGAGAACCCCAGTACTTGTTTAGTAGGGTGCTATATGGGCTGCAGGGCTTGTCTGGACATTTTGGAGAAAAGAAAAATCTCTTTCCCCCACCGGCATTTGAACCCCAGACCATTCAGCCTGTAGCATAATCACTATGCCAACTATGCTACCCCAGCTGCATTACAGGATTTCAAAGCATTATGAAATGAAAATTACTGTTTTCTGGCATGGGATGCCATGTAGTCTGCTAAGTATGTATTGAGTTTGGAGAGGAACTTACTACCTCCATATTCAGAGTAGAATCTGAAGATGGATGCAGCAGATTCCTCCACAATATAACTTACAAATCTATCAAGCCACATAGTGTTATATCTGAAACAACAGGAATCCTCAAGCCACTGTTGTAGGAACCTCCATTCAGAACTGGAAGCGGACGGGCTAAGCAGGTAGATATAGTTGCAATGTCTCAGACTTCTATGCTGAAGGGACCTACTTTGAATCTTGGCCAGGTTTTCACCTATTATGATGGAAATTTTTCCATCTCTCTTCAGTCTGTCCAGGTACAATAACTTACACAATAGAAAGACTTCTGAAATTTCAACTGGAAAATTTGATGGTATGTTTCTCCCCATAAGACTTCCACAGATAACCCTTAAACCTTTAAGTGGGCCACTCTAATACTTATAGTTCTTGAGGGGTACCATGAAGTCACATTTTTGCTGAATATGCATGCCGTGAACTCTTAGAGGGTCTGGAAAGACAGCTTCACAGTAATACTGCAACCTGGAGTATGTAAGAATGACTTGCAACACAGGGTCATAATAAAAATATAATTTCAATTTGAAGGATTTTGTGTATGTTAGTGTATGCATGTGTGAGTGCATGTGAGACTGTATTAGTTTTACATTTTCATTCTATAAAAATTTTGTCAGCTTAGAGTTCAGTTCTGTTGTACCTCAGAGCAATCTTAATCAGAGATTTTGCTGAACTTGTTTCTCTGTAAAATTTAAAACTGGTGGGTTATCCCTTGCAACTGATATTTAAAATTCATCACAGTATTGTTTTCCATTGTGACCAGGCTCCATTTCCCTCGCAATCACCAGATGACGTTGGAGCAAGGGATCGACAAAGTGAGCAACGAAAGTCTGGTGGTAACAGTGGTGGCATGGCACCAACAGTTATCCTGCCAAAAGAATACAACCCCGTAGCTGCTTTACAGTCTGTGGAGCAACTGCACAGTTTCCTCATCAAAACCTTCCATTGCAATCCCACATCACCACACCAATGGAATCAGCAGCGTGAATCACCTACCAGTGTCAGTTACAAGCAGGTTGTTGCCGGACGTAGGATTCGTGAGATGCAGGTACTTGATATCTTTTCTTAGAACATGGAACATTTTTTAACTGACAGCTGATTTGATAAGGCACAAGCTATTTAGAAAACATTTCTCATATTCAGTTGGAATCAACATGCACACACACACACACACACACACACACACACACACACACACACCCATGTGGTAATATTCAGTGTTCTCTTTTCTATGGCACTTATTAATATGCTTCATTTTTGTTTCATATTTTAGGTTCTGGGCTGTATAGTCATTGAATTGTTCCTTGCTTCAAAACTTCGACCTCTTGGTAACTGTGGCTCATATTCTTTTGACCAGCGTCTGAAAGCCTGTCTGTCATCACTTGCTCGATATGGAGAAAGTCTACCTCGCTGTGTGCGACAGCCAGTTTCTCTACTCCTGCAGGTAGACCTGAATCCAAAGTTACTCAGTGATGAAGAAAATTCCACAGCTGAATCAGGGGAAGATATATCAAAATGCATTGAAGCATCCACAAGAGTTATACACCCTCTCCGTTACCCTACAGTAACTACACAGGGTCTCCCTCCACCGTCCGCACATCAACTGCTTCAGCCACTTCTCTCATCAGCTGTGTTCCCCTTTCCCCATCATTTCACCAGAACATATGCTCTGCTCCAAACTTTATATGACTATTCCAGTATGACAAGAGAACTTAGTTTAGCCTGCTTTGTGAGCGAAAATGAGATAGCATGTGTGAAAAGTGAGGCAGACAACATGAAATATCTGTTTCTTGCCAAGATTGGTGAGTGTAAAGTGAAAACAACAGCCAGAGAACTATCAACTCTTCTCCCACACATGCTTGCTACCTCGCCAGAAAGCCTGGATCTTATACTTCCATATGTACAAGAGCTATTGGAGGATCCATCAACTTCTGTTCTTGCAGCATGGCATTTATTTGACCCAATGGCAAAAGTGTTAGGACCTCAGAAGACATCTAAAACATTGTTAGAGCCTATAGTTAAACTCTATGACTATGCAGCCAGTAATGATAATGGCCTAGCTTCTTCAGAAACAGGTAACAAACATGTCAAATTGTATCATCGCAGCTTCCTCCTTCAGCTAATAATTCGCCTTGGTCTCAGAGTATTCCTTGACAACTTTGTGGCTGCACTTGTGGAGGCTGTAGGTGGCTACAGGGATCTTACACAGTCAGAGTACAGTCAGCATCATCACCGGTCAGAGTTCCGCAACAAGTCCTCACACCTCAAGTACGTATCTTACACTGAGCATGCAGTAGCATTATAGTGGCGTTTCCTTTTTTGCTGTTATTATGGAACAAACATAATATGTATATTTGAGGCATGTGCTAAGTTAAATAATTTAAAGGAAGTGCACTTTCATCCTACTCCTCATTGCAGTAATGTTATTGTTTACCTACTACAGTGCTACTGCAGGGAAGTGTTACTGCAGCAAATTCCAGCAAGTTTGACATGTTTTTCTCAAATTGGAAATAGGTGAAAACCTAAACCAGATTTTCCAAATTATAAACTTTCTATAAATATCATACTTTCATGTAAATAATACACACTTCTGTAATATCTTTGTTTCTAGCAGTTAGGAAAAGACAACCAAACATAACTCACAGTATGACTGTTTACACATCACTTGCTGGCACAGTCTGTGCAAGGTGGAAGTTATAACCAATAATGTTTAATGGGTGAGAGCTGTTGTGTAAGGTGAACAGGAGAAAAATGGTAGCATTACAGATAGATAGGGCAAAGATGTTAAAACAAGAGTGCACTGTAGGATTATGTTGTAGCTAAAATCATAAAATAGAGAAGAGATAAATCTTGTGAACATTCATACTGACAGAAAATTTTGACTTCCTCATCGAAACCTCCTGCTCTAACGGAATGCTGATACACTATCTTAGAACAGACCCCCTTGTGTCCTACCAAATTTTTCATTTATTGACTTGCATGTCACCTGTTTACTATGGTGTTAGTAAGTAACCCATTAATATGAATGACAACAAAAGTAAGTAAAGAATTTCACTAAAAGCATTCACCAGTTTCTCAGAGAGGGAGAGAGAGAGGAACAATCTAGTGAACTAAAAAACATGTTAATATTTAGGAGCTGTGAACTAGAGGAGGGTCCCCAGGAAGGTGAAGGTATTTTGTCGCCCCTTGATGAAGACTCATCTGCCGACTCTGACCAGAATAAACCAAATAATAGTGCTGATGGCAAAGAGAATGATAAAGTTGAAGAAAACACCTCTGATACAGAGATCGAGCCAGGTGAGTAAGCTTCAATAGAGGAAGTTTGTTATTATTGATACAATACTTGTTGATTAATGTATATATACCTCACCATATAAAGTGAAGTTCCCATTGAAGGTGTCTTCCAGGAGCAGTGGATTTGAATGTAATTGGAAAAGATATTGAATGGCAGAAAGTTAATATGGAGGTTACAGACTTGAGGTCATTGTGATTGAATATTAGGTTCAGGTCAGCCTTTAACTGAGGAACATAACATCAATTTTTAGTTCAGTTTATATCAAATAAATATGAATGAAGACTTCATAGAGAATTGGAGTAATGTGGTGAGAGTTGATTGGGATAAACAGATATCAACAGGGATTATATATCTACTAATGGTATTTTCCACTACATGAACTTGGTGATCAGGAATGTGTTGATGTCTGCACATGTAATAACATGAAACAATATACAGTAAAATGTCGCTGTAACGAACGCCAGTATAACGAAATGTTCAGAATTGCGAAATTATTTTTAGGCCCCTTCCCTTTTCCCTATTTAATGTGTGTTAAAACATTTCATTTTA
>Ga0136643_10001231_pt1 | contig 30759 bp, 30 predicted proteins | sample TergutLab28metaG_FD_96883 | JGI IMG/M metagenome (GOLD analysis project Ga0136643, IMG submission 96883) | Labiotermes labralis P1 segment gut microbial communities from Petit-Saut dam, French Guiana - Lab288 P1 (version 3) (version 3) | ecosystem: Host-associated > Arthropoda: Insects >...
GCAAACATGATAAAATGTTTGTGAGGCTTTATCATATAAGGAGTGTAGAATAAAATGAAAAAAATATTATTTATAACTTTATTACTTTTAATAACATTAACAATAAGTGCCTGTAACAATATTTCTAATATTCCGGGAACTATGGAAGCGAATGCTTTAGAACCTCCCCTAGTATGCTTTAGGTTTTGCTGTCGATTGGGATGAATATGCACAAACTATAAACATCACCACAGAATAATTGTCGTTAAGCAATTATTGGAATAAATTGCAAAACTCCTCTCAGCATGAGAATGTACTGAGAGGAGTTAGTTTTTGAAGAGAAACAAGTATCAGCTTTTATCAAAACCATTACAATTTTGTTGAAAATTTGATATGATTGGATGACTAATAAGCGAGGAGTTTTTATGATTTATATTTGCAATGATTGTCGGTTTTTATTTAGTCGAGCTCATTTGGTTAAGTTGTGCGTCGATTGTGGTTCGGAAAATATTCGAGAAGCTAATAAAAATGAACAACAGGAATTTGAAAAAAATGAAAAAATGCACGATAGAGAATAAATATTATAACTATATTTCATATTTAATTCTATTCTTTCCTGTTATTGCTTTTCTTAAAGTGGGTACTTCACATTCATAGTTCATGATGAACCATAGGTTAGTTCATTTAATTTTGGTCAGACTTCCCTCTTGGTGGAGAATATACAATTTTGAACTTCTGCCGCCGTTTTCGCGCCATCTTTGCTCGGTTGTGATAAATCCATTTTCCACAAGGTCAGCAATGCCGCGTTTGACACTGCTGACCGATAGACTTGTATCTTTCGCAATAGTTTTAATCGCCGGATAGCAAGTGCCATCCTTGTTTGCACGGTCTTGAAGATAACGATATACAAATTTCGCGCGGGACGGAAGGTCGGCGGCGTCATATATTTTACGATACTGACTCATCTTCGACCACCTTCTTGCTTTGGTTTTTATTTGCCCACGATCTCCTGTCAGGCGGAGGTTTTTTCGGCATAGACGGTACTTCTTGCAACGGTGCGGACAATGATTTTACATTCGGATACAATTCTTGAATTTTCTTCTCTAACTCTTGTCTGTCCGCATATTCCACCACACGCCCGGCGTGTTCGGTCAGCTCGTATTCTCTGTCAAAACTAATTCCCCATTTGAAAAACAAAGGCAAATCCGTTTGCATTGGATGTGTTGTTGTTTTAGATACAACAAAACGGAAACGAGGCAATGTTTTTAATTCATCCGGACTCATAAGCGGACGCGACATCATCTGCAATTGTGATGATTTTTCCCTGCCGCGATTTATAGTTCCGGTCATTACTGTCTGATTGCCAAGATTTTTTGATAGCCTTTCAGCAGTAGTTGAATTAGGCGAAAATCCACCGAATATAGTATTTTGACAAGTGTCTGAAATTATATCTGAACCCTCTTTGCCGTAATTCCTCTCAAATTGTGCTAAACTTTGAATTATTGCAACTAATCCAAGCCGACGCGACCTTGAAGCTGAAAAAATCATCTCGGCGCTTTGTATGGGCGGTAACGTTCCTATCTCGTCAAGATACATCATCACGCGGTTTTTCAGCTTCCCACCATTTTCATCCGCAACTGATAATATTTCGCGATACAGTTGTTGAACTATAAGCGATACAAGGAAGTGCTTGGTCGCATCTTCCTCCGGAAGTACGAGAAATATTGCAGATTTGGTATTGCAGAATGTTTCTGCGTCGATGCAAGTATCAAAACATAGAACCTGTTCAAGTTCTGAATCAAGGAATGCGTTAAGCCGCGATAGCGCGGTGGATAATACGCTCATCATAGCCTGATCGCCGGTATTAAGCGCAGAACCTGCAAACCATTTCGCCTTATGTTCGGGCGGCAATTTATCGCATAATAATTGAAATAAGTTCTTACCTTTCACCGATGATGGCGCGAGTAGTTCCTGAATAATTTTAAACACTGAAACGATATGCCGCTTTTTCGGTTCGCAGCACTCCGCAACCAGCAAAACCGCCGCCGTCAAAATTCCTTCGGCGGATTCATAGAAGTATGCGTTCTGTCCTTTGTCAGCACCGTCAGGGTTGACAATAGTCTTGGCAATAATTTTCGAATATTTTTCGGCGCGCGCTTTCGCGGATAGACAGTTGTTTTCCAAATATTCGTCCATATATCTGTTGGCAAGATAAAGCATATTAAACCCATCACTTTTGGACGGATTGCGAAGGTCGATGATTGATACATTGTATCCGTAGTAATCTTCAGCCACCGCGCCGTAATTTCGGTACAGGTCACCTTTTGTGTCGGTTGTTAAAAAACTCATCCCGCTTGCGCAGCAGTATTCAAGGTTAGGGTAGAGAAATGACGCGGTTTTTCCGACCCCCGGCGCGCCAATCATCATGGAATGAACATCACCTTCGTCAACCAAAGCGGTTATATTCTTACCGCATTTTCGAGAACCGAGTATGATTCCCTGTTTTGTCGGCAAATTCTCACCTTTGCGCCATTTTTTTGGTTCATACCGCTGAAAATGATAGGTTTTATGTATTTCTTCCGGCGTTGCCCAACGCGCTGTTCCATGTTGACCATCACCGCATTTTTTACTTTTGATTCCGTCCAACGAATTCATTTTAGAAAGGCATACCAAAAGTATAAACACGCCGAATATTGCTGTAAGTATTAAAATTGATGTTATTTGAGCAGTTGTCATAATGCAATCACCTCATGTTCCATAGAATTTTGAGTTGTTAAAGATAAAAGTTCCGCATTCCAATCTTTTTGTTCGGGCATAAGCACCTCAACATTGAGACCACGCTCCGTTAAAAGCGACGTTATTCTTTTTGTCGCTTCCAACCCCGGTCGAATGTTATCTTTATTCAGTTCATCATTATCAAGACACAAGTAAACGGTTTTAACGTACGGATTTTGGTCTAAAAAATGGAGCAGCGGTCTTGCCGCTACTCCATCAAGGGATATATAGTTTTGATTCTTCCAACCTGTCGGATACATTGTGATATATGACATCATATCAATCGGACTTTCGAATACAAACAAATCTGCGCCAACACCTACATGATTAAAACTATAATCTTTATTTGATCCTTCAACATTGCCGCGATAAACTTTACCAAAGCTATTGGTACTCCGTTTCGCCGCCCATGCAGGATTTCCGTCATCATCTTTGCCAACGAATACGATGTTATGATATTCTTTATCCTCATAGATTTTGCGTTGGCGGACGAATTCGGTTATCACATCAGGCGAAATTCCGCGCGTTTTATTGAGGTATGCATATACTCTGTGATATGTATGATTAGCTTCCGGCAGTTTGAATTCTTTCGGCTCCGGCGGAGGTTTTTCATATGTGACCACTGGCGCATCGCCGCTCAACAGGAGCGACATGGCATCTTGATAGTTCAAGCCCAAAAATTCCATGCAAAATTTCACGGGATATCCGCCTCGCTCCACACTATGCCGATACCATTCGTTGCCTCTGATAGTTATACTATCATGCCCTGATATCCAACGGTATTCATGTCCTTCCAATTTTAATTTTTCGCCGCGACTTTGGAGTAAACTCACAAGGTCAACATTGTTGGCGCACTCCTTTTGATCTTTCGTATATTTAATATATGGTATGATTATCCCCCCTGACTAATCCATTTTTTGTCCGAGATTTTCCTTTTTCTGCGTGATTTTACGCAATAATTTTCTATCTGTTTGTCCGGTTAGTTTCTGATAATTTTCCTCACAACGATTTTGCATCATCTGACCGAGGCGATGTAACAACGTAATTACAGACGTATTTGTGTGGCTATATCCGCCGTTTTCAATAAAGTCCAACATTTTTGCCGCATATTCGTTGCCCTGTGCCGCCGATAAAGAAAACAACGATACAGCTTGTTCTATATCTCGCTCATAATAAAAATGTTTACCAAGCGAATATTGCGCGTATTGGTTTCCCTGTCCGGCAGAGGCAGTCAGCCACTTCACGGCGAAGGCTGTATCATTCTCGTACAGAAATTTCCCCAATGTGTACTGCGCATGCTGATTCCCTTGTTCTGACGCTTCAATTATTTTTGTAAGTTCCGGTTCGGATGTTTCACTTTCAAACAGTTCCGGCAAATCACGTTCTACATTGGGCACGTCAAAAAATATCTGCCGCTCGAAGAGTTTTCCTACTTCATTGATTATTGCGTTCTTGATAGGTTTAAACACTTCCTGCTTATAGAGCGGAGGATGAGTTGTCGGCTTATCCTTGTATGTGCTTATTATTTCGTCTTGCAATCCGCGCCATTCATCATAAAGCGCGCCTATCCGTTCATCATCCGCAAATTTTTTCGTGATTTCATCAACGATTTTTTTATCATCGGCTTTCAGAAATCCATACACTTGCCTTCCCCTATGAAACGACAAATTTCGAGCAAGTTCCGCAATCATATTTTCCAACTTCGGATTCACTTCACGACTATTATTGATATCGTCCATCAACGTTTCGATCCGTTCACGTGCAGTAGCAACAAGATTATTTCTCGCTTCAGTTTTGTCGGCATATAGTTGCTCCAAATCCTGTTTAAAGATTTCGTTTGCAAACTCCGACCTCATATTTTCAATTCCCTGATTAGTCAGATATCCGTTTTTCGGATTTGCGGAATAAGCAATCAAGTGTATGTGGGGATGGTGTGATTCATTATGAAACGCCGCATACCAACGCAAATCTTCAAACGATATTTTCATGTTTTCAGCAATCGTTGGCATCTGTCCTTGTACTACAGACTTCCATGCGGCAGCATTGTTATATCCAAGTCGTTCCGCATCCTCGCGGCGTAATGATACAACATGAGTCCAAACTCGTCCTTTATGATTTGCAACCTCTTTTTGAACTGCTTTCAATTCTATCGGCTCATCATCGGCGGCGAACAATCCGTGACCGCCAATTTGCTCCGCGCCCGGACGCTTCGCCATATACTCAACAAAATTTTCTTTTTTTGAAAATAAATCCAAGTTTTGAGATATGGTTTCACTAATAAGTTCTGATGCATTACTCATGGTTGGGTTCGTAATAAAATCCTCATATTCCAAAGAATTTTTCATATGCGGCGCGGTTTCTAGAAGTTGTTCAATAGTTTTCCGCTGATTTTTAGTTGCCGGACGCGGCGCGGCATCATTCAATGATTTATCTACATTCTCCCGCGTTGCGATGTATTTAACAAGATTTTTTGCCGTTGCCGGAGCGGCTTTCATATAACGGCTTGTAAAAATAATCCGTGGCATTATAATTCACCTTTGATTACGCCGTCAAGCTTCAGTATGCCGTTGATATGTTTAACTTCATCTACACAATCAAGATGGAGCCTCCGCAGTTCTTCACTGTCCACTTCACACAGCGGCGCAATCATACGAACGATTTTCGCAAGTTCAACCGCTTCTTTGAATTGCATTCGCGCAATACGATCCTCGCTTGTTTTTACAATACCTTTTATGGCTTGCGTGATAGCTTTCGCGAAATAGTCTACATTATTTTCTCCCGCCAAATAACCGAGATAAAAATTTATTGCTTTTTCGATAAATTCACTCTGACTGCGGCAATTATCATCTTTGAATGTGGCTCTAACTTTTTTCATTACCTGCGGAGTTACCCACAGCGCAAACTTTTGTTTATTGCTGTTTTCCATCAAAATCCCCCTTAACCCCTATTGCAACCCACATAAAAATGCTGTAACCATCGCAGTTATAGCATTATACAACCCACACTTTGACTCCACACGCCTATTTACACCCCCTAATTGCGAACCTTCACAGTCCGCTCTGCGGGCTGATGTGAGCCGTGTCGGGGGCTAACTGCAACCCCGACACTTTAACCTGCAAACTTTTCACCTCTACCTTGCGTGCTTTTAGCGTTTCTCGGCGGTTGTACTATCAGCTCTGATTGTTGTGCTGATTTCCGTTAGATTTCCGCTCCGGTGTAGACTTAATTTTTCCGTCTATGTATTTTCTCACCGCGATTGGAACGGTTTTTGTATAGAGTTTTTCGAGTTGTTCCTGCAAAACTATTTCGATATTATCCGCGCCAACCTTCTGAAATTGACGAATCGCATCCAATTTTTCGCTGTCAAATGCAACATTTATTTTACTCTTTGGCATTATATTCATCTCCTTTTTTTACAGTTCAATCCCCTGCAATGAGTCAGGCAGAGTGTAATTTTCGTCTAACGAATAATCGTCATCAATGTCTTGATTGCTCGTAATTCTTTCAATTGCGTATCCAATAGCATCTGAAACATCCATCATTTTTACTGACGAGCATTCGTCATATACAATTTTCAATGGATTTTCAAACCGCATAAGATATTCAGCATCGCTCATGTAACCCTCATCTGTTAACAACAAGGCTTCACACACTTGCTTGGTCAATGAGATTTCCTCTGCTTTATGAATGAGTTCGCTTGACGTAAGTGTTAGCCATTTGTCCATATCACTTTCGTAATTCTCAAGAATTTTAAGTTTAAATTCCGATTGTTCCGCCGCCGACATTTTTGTAACTGTATTTTCTTGCGTTTGACTGTCTGTCGGCATTCCAAATTTACGCATCAGTTCGGTGAATTGTTTGCCGTTAGGTTCAGTGTATGACAAGTCGTTTGCTGACACATATTCATCAAGAAGGCGGAACATCTCTGCTTCCATATCCGGCACATTGAAGTCAACTATTTCGGGAAGCGAGTCAAAGGTTCGCCAATTCACTTCATCAATTTTTACACAAATATTATAACTACCGTACATTGGCTCATCTTCCTCGCCCAATATTTCCACCTCAATATCAACGCATCCGGCTTCCAAAACATACGGCACTTCGCCGTAAATTTTTTCATCATTTTTGTTTACCGCTTTCCTAATTTCATCATTTTCGTAATCCGCAGTAAATTTGTATTTATCGCCTAAAAGACTTTTCATAGTTTCAAGTTTCATAGACCTCGCTCCTTTTTTTACATACTCAATGCAATTTCTTCAGTTTCATCCATATTCATGTCATCGTCCGGCTCGTCCAATTCTTCAAATTGTTCGGTTTCAACATTCTCTAATTTGTTGACTCTGTCAACACAATCACGGAATGATTCCAAATAACCATCCGGATTTTCGTGCCTTCTCATCGCCACCAATTCATCACTTTCAATAGCATTTTCCAATCCGCGCACATAACCTATTACGGCGTTGATGCAAGTTGATTTTTGTTCTTTTGGAGAAAGACTGTCAACTTTATCTAATAAAAACAGATAGTTTTCATCGGCTTTATAGAGTTGCAGAGATTTTTTTGCGTTATCTCTTATTTCGTCAGATCTCGCCATATAATCACGGTCAACCTCCGGCGGCGCTTCTCTATAATAAATTTCAGGATAATTCGGATTAAGCGGATTACCTATTTCATCAGAAAAAATAGAAATTTGACTGTTTTCGGCAGATTCTAACCCGCCATGTGATTCCTCAATTCTACGTTTACAGCCTAAAATATGATTTCTAACGAGATTCAAGTTGACTCCGTCCGACCAAGTTGGATCGCCACAACCGTTTTCATATATGTTATCCCATCTATCAAATCGGTCTTGTAATTCTTCCGCCAAGTCTACGGTTTTTGTTTTCTTCGGCATTGTTCATCACCCCCAATTATTTGCACGATAAAGGAAAAAACTCCGATTCACGGAGTTTTATTGATTGAATTTTCTACATACATATTCATTTTTGACCGCGCAATCAAGGGCGGGAACTCCTGCCCTTGATTGCGTTTTAATTATAGAAGATAAAAATTAAGATATAACATTTTGCTACATAGTCATCTCTACTGATTGGTCTTGGTCGCAAAACTCTGTTTCCATATTTTGTGTTTCGGGAACAAGCGCACCTGCATTTGGAATATAACTTGAATACCTCGCGTAATCATATCCACTCGGATCTATTAAAAGTCCATCATTGGTTTCTGTGCGCAAGACCATCGTCAATCAGTTCTTGAATGAAAGACCGCGACATTTCAGCGTTTGAGCCAAATTGTTTTGCTTTTTGCATTTTGTTCTCTCCTTCCTGATTTTCAAACAACATACCACACCCTCGGAGCTAAAGCTATTCAGCAAAACCAACAAAATTTGGGCAATGTAACTGTGCAAATTATTGCTCAATTCTCAATCTTCCAAATCCGGCAAAGTGCCGCGACCAAAACGCAGAGTCAATTCTCGCATATCCTATCGGGTTTCCGGCGTGGAGCATAGTGTTATCCCCAACATAAATTCCGACATGAGTTATTCTCTCATGCCATGTGAATGTCCCTTGAAAAAACACTAAATCGCCCGGTCTTTGTTGTCCATACGGCACTCTGACCGCCCGATTATATTGCCCCTGCGCAGTCATTCGAGGCATAGAATAAAGTCCGCTTGCGTTGTAAACCCAATAAATGAATAGCGATAGGTAAGGCTTTGAGGTTATCGCCACCTTTTCCCCCGCTCTACACCGTGCATGAACCTTTCAGCTCACACGGCGTGCCATCGTTTCTATACATTTAAATCATTTATCCATGTTACAATCAATATTTTAATTAGTTTTGTAAGGTTTAAATTCAGGCAATTGCGCTCTTTTACGTAATCTGTTCAAAGTTCGGAGTTGCTTCCAGTCTGGTTTCAGTAATTGCATATATTTATCAATCGTAGTATCTGATATAGCGTGCAACAACTTATGTATTTCATCCGTTATCAAAACGAGGTTGCCATAACTGTCATCGCCGCCAAGAGTTTTTGGCGTTCTATGATGGCAGTGCATTTGTCCGATTTCCAATAGTTTCTTGCTCACATAGCATTTACCTAATTGTCCACAATACAACGAAAGTCGATTATCATTGTATTCAACACTTCTACCCTCAACAGGATTGCGCATCATATATCTAAGAATATTTAGATTGACACAATTTAGATTGTCGTGGATAGACGCTCGTCCCTCAGGTGTGTATTTGTTGACTCGTTTAGGCTTGAACATCGGACTTTTATGGCGAAGATAGCCGATAGGTATAATGGCACAACCATATATATACCGCATCATTTTACTCTTTCCATAACGTTTTGAAATATATTCCGGTAGTATCTCTCCGTTTTTCCGAACATATCGCCTCAATCGCGCATTAAGTATAAACTTGACTGTAAAGGCTATTTTTCGCATATCAAGGCTTACGTTTGTAGCAATCCGGTAATAATTATGAATTCCCAAGACGTAAGAATTGTAAGAATTAATCGCCTTGTACCCCTCGTGCGTATTAGCCGGATGTTGTATAGCTTTGAGATGCTTTTGAACTTTTTCACGCATAGAGATGTATGCTTTATCTGTCATTCTTGAATAGACAGCATATCTCCAATTCCCATTTTTCTTTCTACCCTTTTTATGCACCCGTATTTTGATACCAAGAAATTCTGTATACTGCTTTCTAAGATTGATAACGCCAGATTTTTCAGGACTAACATTTAATCCTAACCGATTTTTCAACCACTTTTGAGTAGCTATAAACATTCTATCGGCATCATTGCGATTACGACAGAATATTTTGAAATCATCTGCGTAGCGGATAATCCAACATTCTTTCAATCCTGTTCCTTTCAAAGCACGATAAGTTTTACCTCTGCTAACCGTACCATTATGGCAAACAGTTTCCGCATAATTATGGCTTGTAGGCATTGTTTCCCACTGGCTTGCTATCCACCAATCAAGTTCATTCAAAACAATGTTTGAAAGTAATGGTGAAATTATGCCGCCCTGCGGAGTTCCCATTTCAGGAAATCCAATTCCGGCTATTTCTGCTTTAAGCATAGCTGAAAGTATAGATAATAATTTCTTATCTTTTACCCCCAATGTCCATAATTGTTTAAGTAACTTGCCATGATTTACGGCATCAAAGAATCCCTTTATGTCTATATCTACAACAAAATGCAAATCGCTCCGCTGAATAAATCTATAGGCTTGAGCGATTGCGTTTTCCGCGCTTCTGCACGGTCTGAAACCATTGCTACGTTCGTGAAACTTCGCCTCACATATCGGTTCCAGCACTTGAAATATACATTGTTGTATAAGCCTGTCCATAATTGTCGGAATTCCAAGAGGGCGTGTCTTTCCGTCCGATTTTGGAATTTCAGTACGTCTAACGGGTTGTGGTATGTAAAATGATAATCTCTTGCGTACATATCTGATAAGTTCTGTTTCTTGCCATTTGGCAAGATTTTCAATCGTTTTTCCGTCGACGCCGGGTGTACGACTACCGGAATTTTTCTTTATATTCCGATAGGCGAGAAGAATATTTTCCTCACAAAGAATTATTTGCATTAGTTTGGTAAATATTTTGTTCCCCTTGCTTTGGGAGTACAAGTTATCTTGTACTCCCTGAAAATCGTAATATTCGGCGTTTCGGAGTTTTTGAACCTTACGTTTATTTTTCTTAGTTGGCAAAGTCGGCGTCCTCCTTTATTCGGATTAGCCTTTCTTAGTCATACTCGAACCTTTGCTCCATGTATATTGATTTAATAATGTATAGAAACGACTAATGCCCATCCCTCCACCGCTTATTATCACGGCTTCACAGGTACTATGGCATCGCTATCAGTTGGATAAAGATAGGTTATACCCTAAAGTTTTCCCATATCAACACTTCATCGCGCGCAACCGCTCCATGTTCCAACCTTTCCACGTTCCAATATCTCTATCTTTGCATATCGTCCTTAGGTGTGTCCTTTAAGCCTGTACGCTTGCCCGCGCCTGTAACGCGGCAAGGTGTTTCATCCCGGCATAACCTTACTCCACCTCACGTACCCCGCCGTTTGGCGGTTATGACATTTCTACCATATCTGCATTTAGACCCGTACACTCAGACATTCGTCGGCAGGTTTCTACACCTGCATTCTCACCATAGACGCTTTATAGACCCCCGACCTATAACCCACACATCCCACCTCTGGGACGCTTTCCTCAGCGAAAATGACATTTTCCTGTTAGGGTGGCTCTCAGCCGACTTTAGCGGGCTTCGCACGGTTTGGTAGTTGCATACCATTCCACACGCCGCAATTTAGGGGAAGCGTTTCAGGGCGTTACCCCATCATTCCACTTCTTGAGATACCAGTTCTACAAGTTCTTTGTTTCAAAGCTCCTTTCCAATCCTTGAAATTATTATAATCGACCTTGTGCGTAACCTTTTCAGTTACGAACGTGTCGCACATCCTGAACAATCAAACCCGCCGTGCGCGGGAACTGAACCGCCCCATACATAAGGCCAACCAATAAATTGCATAGCTTCAGCCATAAGTTTTGCGAATGTTTCGTCTGTAAATGCCGCGCTTGGCGGTCCGGTATATTCAGGCGGCGCGAGAAATAATCCGCCACTTGTCAAAAAAGTATATGTTGTTATGATATTTTCCATATGTTCCAAGTCTATGCTGATACCGAATCTGTTTTGGATATTTGCAAAAACTTCACTCTCGTTAGTAATGGCAATGACTGCTTCGCGTGTCACTTCTTCGTCACCCACAATTTCGATAATCGTTTCTCGTCTTGCAAAACACCATGCAAAACCAACAAAGTCCGTAGTTTCACCGTTTGGGAAGAGACAGAGATAAATCACGCCTGCCCTCAACCGATTAATTTCATCGCCCTCTATATCATAGTTTATTTCGTCCACAGCACTCATTGCCGCCTGAACCCGACCTCTTGCGGCTACCAATTCGCGTTCATATTCTTCCGGCATCTCCCAACCACTAATATTTATCGTATGTGGATTGAACAGATATCCCAATACAAATTGATTACTCTGCTGACTACCTTGTCTGATTGAAAAAAACGTACCGATTATAATTATAAAAGTGCCGATTATTCCAACGATAACGCTCAATAAAGCCGTCCTTACTCGTTTATCTTTTAATAGTGCCAATGCTGCTCTTGCAGCTATAACTGCCGCTGGTGCTGGCATGCGCGTCACCTCGTTTCTATAAAAATTATTATTTTGAAAATACCAACAAAACTCCACGCCAATCTTTGTGAAACTTACATCTTGAACTTTATTGTAATTCACGTTAACATACCAACAATCTTAATGAAGGGTAGGTTTTGTATATGAAATACAATTTTAACGTAACGAAAGAAAAGCGCAAAGAATTAGTTAATTTACTTGGTGAGATTTGGGGAGTTGAGCCGCATTATTGCGGTGTGCCATCCTGTGCCTACGAAGTCGGGCATTTAGTTATAGATGTGAATGGCACAGTTGACGGTGATTTGGGCGAGTCAACACTCCAAACCCTATCCAAGCATGGTTTTGTTCCCGAAGGTCGGAAAACAGAAAATCCCGAACCATTGACTTTCAAGTCCAATGCAAAAGAAATTCAGCATTATGCAAAAATTATTCTATCAGGCGGTAATCCTTATTTTGCAAAGGAATTAAAGGAAAAAATTGCACAAATGGCAAATCAATCTTTCTCGGACGGCACATTCGCCGGAGCGTTACGCGAATTGGTTGAGAATGATTGCCGATACGCAACAGAGGAGCGGGGGATTTACAAATACACCGCGTTTGACGGTGATCCCGCCCTCTTGCCATTTATCAGTATTCTTGTCAGCGCAAAATCCAGCCTGTTCCGAAAGCAAGATAAAACGCATATTGAAAGCAATTTAACAGTCGATAAAGTTAGCCACGCAATTCGCTCGTTGGACGCTCTTATCGCAGAATTGTGGAAAGCTGAATAAACACTGTATTTCGAGCATCAAAAAACGCTTGTAACTTCATAGTTACAAGCGTTTTTTCGGTTGTTCAGTTATTTTACATATTCATTTGCGGTCCGACGTCCGTTTCATGTTTCTGAATTTCATCCGTCACCTCATCGCCGTTGTATACAAGCGTTTCTAACTGTATCATATACCTATCATAGTCGCTTTCGAACAGTTTGTCCTGTATAATACGATACTTTTCAAATTCGCAAAGAGCATGCTGTTCAGCAATTTGCGCTGATATTTTGCCGGCATTGGTCAACAATTCATTTCCGTCAGCTTGTAAAATCAAATCAAGATGATTTATCCAATCTTCCATCGTCATAGGAATCCGCCGCCGCGCACGATTTTCCGCCAAATCAAGATACGCAGACACGATAAGCTCCAATGAACTCAGTTCGTCCTCGGACAGATAATTCTTCGCAACAATAATATCACTTCGCTGAATCTTTCCTTGCGGCGCGGCGCTCCACGTTTTCAATCCCATATGCTCTTTGTCCGCATTTGCGCGATTGTAAATTACTTCGGCGGCAGTATTGCCGTGAACCGCGAAATGTAATTTATTTTGAACTTTTGCAAAAAGTTCCTGTGTCAGTTTCGCCGTTTTGTCATAATCAAGGCTTGTCGCGTAAATATCGGTAATTTTTTGATAAAACCGCCGTTCTGATAACCTTATTTCACGAATTTTTTCAAGTTGACGGTCAAAATATTCTTGCGTAAGAATAGTTCCGCCGTATTTTAGGCGTTCTTCGTCCATTGCCCAACCTTGAATTGTATAATCTTTTACGATTGTGTTTGCCCATTTGCGAAACTGAACGGCTCGTTCATTATCAACCTTAAACCCAACAGCAACTATCATTTGAAGGTTGTAATGTTTAACTTCTCGTCCTACCTCACGGTTGCCCTCAACTTGAACTATTCGGAATTTCCGAATAGTTGAGTTTTCGTCAAGTTCACTATCATCAAAAATTTTCTTAATATGTTCGTTGACAGTGGAAACGGAAACATCGTACAATGTCGCCATCATTTTCTGTGTCAGCCAAATATTTTCATCCTCATAACGCATCTCAACACTTTCGCTATTGTCGCCGGTTGCCGCAACAAATGATAAATATTCCGCCGCACTACTGCGAATTTGCACACTTTTATCTTTTTCTTTTCTACTCATAAAAGACGACCTTTCAGCTTATTTCTTAATATTATACCAAACTATCTTTTAAAAATCAAGTTGAATATAATAATATTACTTTCCACCTTTATTTCCAAACAACGCCGCCTTATAATCCGGCGCGATAACTTGCAGGTGATACCGCTCGTTTCCGCATTTGTAAAGGCACATTCCGCGCGCCGGATATCGAATCAGTTCATATTCGCTCTTTTCAAGCTGCAGTGTATCCATATAAAACTTGGAGTCTATAGTTCCTGCGTTGAATAGGAATTGATGTGTCGGAATACTGAACAGCGGCTTTGTGTATTCCGCGATTCCGGGCAAGTTGAAATCTTCGAGATTCTGACTCGCCAGAATTACTATGGAATTCTTTTTCCGCACACGTTTTGTGAAATTGCGCAAATATTCAATTGCAGTTAAATTGGTGAGGAATAAGTAAAGTTCATCCACTGATGCGACAGCGTTTCCTTCAGTCAGCAGAAGGTTTGACATATACGACAGGATGTTGAACAACATAGCATTTCTGATGTTTTTATTTGCGTCTAACAATCCGCGGACACCAAAAACGAGAAGTCTATCCGATGTTATATTCGTATGTCCATCGAAAAACTTGCTTTCCGAACCCACGCACATGGAGTGGAGTCCCAAACACAATTCCTGCAATAGTTCCGCTGTGTAGAGTTGTCTTTCTCCGTCCTGATATTCCATATATTCCTTTTCCGCAAGGTTATATAAATCGCTCAATATCGGATAATCGGTCGGCTTCAGTTTATCGAAGTCCGTGGTATCTGTAATATCGAATTTCCTATACAGCTTTCCGATTAGAATTTCCAAAGTGTCGAGGTGCGAGTCCTTGAAGTCCTTGTAAGCGCGGAAAAAGTCTTTTAGGAACGATATATGCTGACTCAAGCGAGATGAGACTTTGAACGCGTTGGGGGTTAAGTTGTCGTTTTGGTCGCTCTGTCCGTCGTCCCACAATTTCGGCTCTAACACGTTTATCACATACTCGCCGGACATCATGTCGAGATAACAACCGCCCATCGAAACCGCTACATCTTCATATTCCGACTCCGGATCGAGGCATATCAGCTTCATATTATTCTGCCGTAATATCTGCAAAATCAATTTGAGTAGATAACTTTTGCCCTGACCACTGTTTCCGAGAATCAAGATATTTCCGTTCGTTTTATCATCGGCGCGGCGGTTAAAGTCCACAAGGATATTTGAACCGCATTTTTCTCGTCCGATGCAGAAGCCTTTCGGATCGGTTTTGCCGGAATAATTGAACGGATATAAATTGCTCACCGAAGTGGCCGGCAGCACCCTTTCAAATTGAGTTCCAAAAGCGTTATATCCGATAGGCATTACTGATAGAAATCCTTCGCGCTGTCGCAAGATTAAGCGGTCAATATTCATCTTTGACCGAATAAGTTCCGCGTTCACATCAGTTTGCAGTTCACGCAGACGGTCTAACGTGTAGGCGAATATTTCAATATATACCGCCGTATGTATGAGTGGTTCTTTATCCCTGTGAAGTTGTGCGATGATATTCGCCACATCTTGCAGATTACTGTTCGCAACAATTTCTTGTTGTAAATCGCTTGTCGCGCTCCGTTTAAGTTTATTGCGGTTTGTCGCGTTTTGAATGATTTTCCGTTCCTCCGCAGGCGTTACATGGCGCGTATAAATCTTAAGTGTTACGCCGTCTTTCTCTCCCAAGTGCCGAAGGATTCCTTGCTCCGTTGTTTCGGTTGGATATTCACGAATCGCCCAAACCGAGCGATATGTGTTTCCGCAGATATAGTGGTCGTTATAAAATTTTATAGTTGACGGCATGGTTGTGTCGAGGAATTCGTGTAATTGAATATCATCGCTCACTTGTTCCGCCGTTGCCGCAAATTTTTTCTTTGTAAACATATGTATTTCAGTCCTTTCCTAAACACGAAAAAAGCGCCCGCTTTTTCGCGAACGCTGATTTTCTGTTTATTATCTATTTAAAGTCCCATTTTAAATTCATTACATTCAGTTGTATCCTGCACCTGATTAATGGTGGTTATATACCTATCAAGTCTTGCATCTTCAAGTTCAGCAATAAAATCTGAAAATGACTCTATATCATTATTTATCGCGTAATTCTCTAATTTTTCAAAATATAGCAGCCGATTTTCCTTTGCTATGGAAACTGGTAAAAATCCGTTTGCCATTAACTGATAATTCATAATAAGCCTTGAAGTTCTACCATTTCCATCAACGAAAGGATGAATTTTTACAAATTCCGCATGTGTCCAAGCTGCAAGTTCAAGCGGATTCAAATCGTTTTTCCGTGATAAATCCGAGTAAAAGTTTTTGATTTGCACATACATTTCTTGCGGGGGCGGCGGAACGTGTTGAGCGCCGGATATATAAACGTCAACATTTCTGTAAATCCCGCCTACCATAATGTTTTCCATTAAAATATTATGAATATCTTTAATAATATTTTCATCAAGCGGTTTTCCTTCGTCAATACATCTTTGAACATAAGCAAATGCTTTATTATGGTTCATTACTTCGTAAATTTCACGAATATCCTTGCCGCCAACCGACACTTTATCTTCAAGCAATAATTTCGTTTCCGCCAACGAAATCGTATTCCCCTCAATCGCTGTGGAGTTATGAGTATATTCGATTGCAAATGCTGTTTCGTAATTAGAGATAATCGCATCGGATAACAAATGTTTATATTTTTGATAATATTCTCTTTTTTCATAAAGCTGGTTAAAATTCATTCCCGAACACCTCCATCCTACCTGTTATTGTACCACAACACTTTTGAAAAGTCTATAAAATTTTAAGTTTTTTCAATATGTCCCGCGAACCTTACGCCGTCCACATCGTCAAACTCCATGTGTGTGATGTTTTGTTCGAAATAAACCGCCATAACACGCTGTATGTCAGCTTTTACGGCACGCCGAATATCAAATCCCTGCTCTTTTAGCAATTTCTCAGTCCGATTGACTTGATTCATAATCTCTGCAGGTTTCTCGCGGCGGAATCTCAACATCAACACAAACTCCCGCGCGGTTGCCATTTCAAGTTGAATTTTATCAAGATATTCAATATCAAGCCGACATAATTCTTTTACCGATTCCACATCTTCGGCTTCAATTCTTTCATGCAAATAAGCCTTGTTGTCCTCGAAACTTTCCCGGCTGTTCATACAGCACATTTCAAGAGTCGGGAAACTCTTGAGTATTGTGGTCATAGCGTGAAGTCGGTAATTTATGTTTTCCATAGATAACACCGCGAGGTTATGAGGTTTTACAATAAAAAAGACCAATTCGCCGTGACTGTATGTTTCGAGGCTTTGGTCTGTAATTTTTCGCGCGCCTATAAGTTGGCGCGTGGATTTTCTTTTCTGATTTTTAGATAAATCAAATATGCTCATGCTGAATCACCCCACTCATAGTATTGTTGACCGCTGATAAGATATCGCCACGCCCATGCAATGTAATCCTTTATTGAAACATCGTCCAACTGGATCGCTAAAAAAGCATAGGCACATACCAAAACCAACGGCAGTATAAATTGAATTGTGGCAATTGAAATTGCTGATATAATAATGCCTGACGCAATAATTCCCATGTCACGAAGTCGCCACATCCACAATGTCGCTTTCGCGTTTAAATTATCAGGATATATGTATGTTTGCATTTTTGTTCCCCCTTTGGTTTGTTACTTTGCTCCTGCAGATTTTGCAGCTAATGATTTTGTAACATTTATCACACTTTGCGCAGCAAAAACTGCACCCATCGGATTACAACGTGTTGATGTATCCAATCCGAACTGCCCGGCAATCCGCGGAACTTCACTGCTTGCCAACATAATGCCAATCCCAAGTAAGATATTGGTGTACGACGTTACTAACCCTGCAATCAGTAAAGTAGTTTGCATAAACGCCATGAAGCATAGCCCGATTACTTGCTTGCACCATGTCATAAATCCGTCAGTGTATCCGCGCGGAACGCTGAACATATACAAACTTCCGATAGCTATTGAGGTTAGCAATATCCCGCCGCGTTTGATGTTCGCGAAAAAAACTTTAATAACACAATATCCGATTACAATCATCATAAATAAGGTATATAATCCTAAATTCAAGAAAAAATCACCTTGCAGAAGATGTGTCGCCATTGAACCAACATTATTAATTTCCGCTTCAAACACGCCGATTAAATCAAATGCGAATATTAACTGCAAAGACACAGCAAGTCTGTAAAGCGCAATAGGAACGGTTGTAAATATACCGCAAGCTATAAAGCCTTTTAGTATGTTAAGCGCGGTTTCGCGTATGGTTATGCGTCCGTTTTGAGATTCGATTGCGCAGTCGAAAATAGCCACAATCATACCTACGCCGAATAACGCCCAACCGAAATATGAGAAAAACGTGGTTACCGTTTGAATCCACGGAAGGTCAAATATTTCTGCGCCCATATAGTTTATATAGCTGAAAAATGTAGATAAAAACTCAAATATTCGCGCAAAAAACCAATTGAGAATTTCTTGCATGACGTTGCCTGCTATCCAATCAAATAGAAACATTTAGTATAGTCACCCTCTTTAACCTATAATTTATTTATTATTACATAGTTTGTTCAAACTGTGAGTCGCCGCCCGTTTGTTCTTGACTACTGCCGCCACACATGACTTCAGCGGCGATTTCATCTTTCTGTTCCTGTGTTATTATCGGCTCTTGGTCATATAGTTCATCACCTGTCTTTATCTCATAGGCGTAACCCGCAGCATAGCCGAAAGTTTCCCATTGATAAAAACTTTGTTCGACAGGCTTTAAATCTTTTAAGAAAGAAATATCAGGGTTTTCCAATGTACTCATATATACCTCTCTACCCTGTGAAATCAACCAACATCGGAAATTTGTAAAACCATTATCAGTCAACATTCCTTTATTCAAATCGTAGGCAATTTTAATAATACCATTGGTGTCCGCAAGTTCAGCATATTCATCTTTGATGTCTCTGTAAAGTATAATATCTTGAGGACTCATACGTGATAGTTCTTCAGTTAAAGATAATTCCATTATTCCAAAGTCACCGCCGCATTGTTCCCGCGCATCGGTAATCATTTGCCAAAACACATCTTTGTTCATTTCCGGATATGGTTTCAGCAGTTCACGCTCGGCGGAAAGTAATTCTAAAACTTTATTACGGTCGTAATCTTCGTTGGAATATTCTTCATCTTCTAAATAAATAATCCCATACGCCGTTTCAAAAATAGACGAGGTGCTTAAATCGAAAGAATCAATTGTATATTCACTCATGGTTTCATCGAACGACTCAAGTTGTTCTTCGTCCATCCGATCCAACAAGTAAGATAAGAGATTTAATTCGTCCAAAACCATTTTTTTCGCATCATTCTGACCTAAAAGGATAGCATCTAACCCAAGTGTATTTCCTGTTCCCGCATATCTTATGCTAATTTCAGCATCTGATTCAATGTCCAATTCCTTACGGAACTCCGCAATTTTACCGTCAGAAGCAGGAAAATCAAGGATTGCCCTGATATTACTGTGATTTTTGTTTTCTGCTAATACTGTTAACAATATTTTCACCTCCATATGACAGATTTGAGCGGCGGTTTTCCGCCGCCTATGTTCGCCTTATTTTTATTACATCCCGATAATTCCCCACAAAAAATTGGGAGCGGTAAGCACAAATATTAAACACGCAAACAGTATCGCCGGCGCAGTCCATTCGAATTGTCCGTGTTTACGATAATCAAAATACGCCATCCCCAACTTAACAAAAAACGCGATCGCTAATATTACGCTTAATATTGGGAATATAACACGATCCACAACCGACCTGATTTGTGATTGTGTTGCGTTCCATGTCGATTCAATCGCACCGGACACATCCGGATTCGCAAATGTTGTTGGTACGAGAATTAGTGTTAAAATTGCGATAATACCAAGCGTTGCAAAAATTTTCTTTTTTCTCATATAATTTATCCCTCTTTCTGAAAGTAAAAAAGAGCCTTCGCTTGACGAAGGCTCTGCATCACTTATATTAAAATCCTGTTTGCGGTAATGGTCTGTTTGGAATAAAGGGCGGCTGTATAATCGTTACCCAACTTGATCTTTCCAAAATCCATTCGCCGCCGTACTGACCTCCTACCATTGCACGATTTGTAAAGTTATATCCCGCAGGCAAATTCGGAAGCACAGTACAAAGTATGATTATATTCTCCACATTGGCAAACCCCGGCTGAACCGTGCCGAATTCGAATCGTATATCGGTAACATACTCGCCATACGCAAGCCCAAGTGTCTGCGGATTCAAGCATATTTCATAATTGATATTATTATGCAAATTATCACGCAAAACCCTGTAGTATCGGTGGTTAGTTCTAAAGCTGACGGTATAAATAACGCGCTGATTCCATGTTCCGGTGAATAATCTGTCAATTCTTACCGCATCTGTCGGAATACGGTCGTAAACATAGAAGTTCTGCAACGGCGCAGTTGATATATTTCTGATGTCATACAAATCGTATCGGATTTGCTGTCCTGCAAATGCTTGCCGATGTCCTTTCTTCTGAATAGTCGTACCCAATCTAACATTATCATTCAACACTTCAAACCGAACTATATCGCCGTCCCTGCGGATTTCCGCATATATGATTCTATCACTTAATTGATAAAATCTCGGAGCAGATACCTCTCGAATTCTATAGAGCGATGGTGGTAATGGTCTTGACGCCGCGATTCCGCGTGAGTCAGATACCATTCTATCAACTATATTTCCGGCGCGGTCTAAAACTTCGAATGCCGCGCCTTCGAGCAACGAACCTGCCGGAAGATTAGTCATTGGATTATACTGACTTGACCGTTTGGTGATTATAATCTGACCTTGAACCGGAGCATTATCCCAAACTACATCCACAGTTCGTCCCGCGATTAAATCAACAGTTCGCGGCATATTGTCAAGAGAGAAACCTTCCGCAGCACGGGTTTCACGAATCGTCACGCGTTGAGGCGCAAAGTCAGCCTCAATCATGCCGCGATTATCAGTTGTAAATACGCCGATTACTCTGTTATTACTGTCGAAAATCATAAATTCCGTGTTGAAAATCGGGCGTTGAGTGACAGAGCATCGTTTCAATAATCTGAGTGACGCAATCGGAGTGTTTTCTACCACCAAAATATTTTCTTGTCTTCGAACTCGCGCGTCAACTGAAAACGGAATAAGTTCTTGGTCAATCATAAACCCAGGCAAACTTCGCGTTTCCCTTAAAAAATATGTTCTGCCATCCTCAATCTCCGGCAAGTAAATCAAACCGTTTCTATCGGTAATAAATTCAAACATTCCTGTGCGTGGATTACGGAGTCGCGTTCCATCAATCGTGCTAATTTCAAAATGCACATTTTGGAGCGGTCGGCGGCTTTCGGAACATATCTTTAAAATCGTGAGGCTTGGCATTCTCGGAATCGGAGTGTTTTGAAACTCCAATCGATATGTTCTGCCTGTGCTGCCGATTTGAATTGTCTGCGGTGTACTATCAAGCTTGAATCCCGGTGGACTGGCAATTTCGGTCACCACAAGCGAACTTCCCGGTGCTATATTCGGAATTAAGATTTCGCCGTTTGACGAAGTCGTAAAAATTCCGTTTGCGTTGCCGACAAGCGTTCCGTCAGCGTAAGTTACGCGGAATCGCGCGTTTGCCAACCCGCGACCGTTTGTACTATTCGTTTTCACGATGAGCAACGAGCCATAAGGAACATTGCGGAAGTTTAACTCTACAATGCTAGTTTGGTCAGGCGCAAGCCACGCTTGTTGGATGTTGTTTTCAGCCAACGTGAACGAATTCGGTGGAATTGTTTCTTCGATTATCCAGCCGCCCGGCTCTAAACCCGTGATTACGATGATCCCTGACGCTCCTGTGGTATAAGTGCCGACAAGTGTTCCGCTTGTTCCCGAAAGTCCTCCGGTCACACGGCGTAATTCAAATGTCGCGCCGCTTAACATTGTTCCGGTATTCGCGCACGATTTTTTTACAACGATTGAATTCAGCGGAAAATTCCATATATTTTCGCCTGTAAGCCAATCGTCACCATCTGTAACAGTTATACCGTTTGATGATGGGTTAGATGGATTCGATGGTGTTTCTGAATCTTCCAAATTGCCGTTACCACCATTATTGTCATCATCACTTGGCGGCAAATCATTGTCAGCGTTGTCAGCGTTATTATCATCATTTCCATCGATCGGATTTGACGAGTTAGTGGAAGAAGTAGAAACAGAAACTTGCCGCCCTGCATCTCGTTCCATCAAATTCGGTATCAAATCCAAAAGCGAGTATGTATTTTGACCGGGAGAAAGATATACACGCGTAACAGGATTTGACGGCAATGACATTCCAACGCCTGCGCGTGTTTCTGTTAATCTGTACCATCCCGGTCGTACAAATGGCAATATAATTTGTCCTCGCGCGTCCGTCACAAAATTGCCAATCAACTCAACATTTGGTGAGTTTGGCACTTCAAATTCCACGCGGAAATGCGTGAACGGCACGGGGCGATTATTGAGCGCGTTCATTTTTGTGATAATAAGAGACGGCAATAACGTGTTTTCCACGTTTAGCACATAATCCTCGTTACCGCGCAATTCGATTGTCCATGTTCTATTGGCTTCATTCGAGTCTAACCAATAATGCCGTCCTGCGCGCTTTTCAATTATTCTGAAAATTCCTTCGTGCTGATATGGAATCACGATTTTTCCGTTTTCATCAGTTCGAAACGGATTTCCGGTCAACATTCCGCGTCCCGGATTATCAAGTTTTTCAACAGTAAATTCGGTATTCGGGATTGGCGCGTTTGTTCTTGAATCCCGTTTGATTATCGTGATAGTCGGTTTTCTCGTATTTTCAAACGTCACAACATTATTTTCACCCTGCCGCATTGTTACCAATCGCCAATTCGGGTCATCAAGATGGAAGCCAAACGGCGCGGAAATCTCAGAAATCAATAGAGTTCTTTCTTCATCGCCCTCTAAAAGAGTCCACGGCAACACGATTCCGCCGTTGCTATCTGTTGTAAATGGTGAACCGCTAACAGTTTGTCCGTTTTCAAATTGCACCTCGAACACTGCGCCGGGCAATCTTTCGTGTGTATCCCGGTCACGTTTAACGATTGTCAATGACGGATTTCTCCAATTTCGGACAGTGATGCGATTATCATTGCCCGGTGATAGCACAATTTCGTGCAACCGCGCAAGCGGTACGAAGCCATCCGGCGCAACGAGTTCCGTCAATTGGTAGGCGTGATTCGGCAACAGATAATTGCCGTTTGAGCCTCTGCCAAATACAGCAATTCCATTTGCTCCCGATGTCGCTTGCCATCTTTCGCCTGTGGTTGGATCTCGGAGTTCAAAAATAGCCCCGGCAAGTGGCGCGGAAGTATCGCCGCATATTTTCAAAACTTCGAGCGAACTTTTCGGCGTATTGGTTACAACCACGGTTGTCGTCTGCCCCCATGTCAGTGGGACTGTTATGGTTTCGCCGGAATTTATCCATCCGGGCGCGCTTGACAGTTCGGTTATTGCAAAAAGTCCGGCAGGCAAGTCTTCCCAACGAATCCTACCTCGACTATCGGTTGTAGCCATTCGTTGTGTCGGAATTCCTTGTTGATTACTTTCAGGGAAATATCCTTCTATTTGGAAGACAACGCCGGGGATTGGCATCCTTGTTTTTTCGCAAATTTTATCCAACTCAATTATGCCGAAAGGAAAATTTTCGAATGTTTTCAAGATCATGTTTGTCAAGCCGTGTTGCGGATGCTCAATGATTCTATATTCTATATTAATGTCCAAAATTGCTCCGGTTTCAGGGCATAGAATCGGTGTTCCGTCAGCTTCTATTCCTATATCCGGAGGCAAGTGCCAAAACGCTTGCCCTGTATTTGCCGGAAGGAGTGAGAAATGCTCCGGGGCGCGGAGTTCCTCGACAAAAAACGCCCCATAAGGCAAATTATATATTGTCCAAACTCCATCGGTTACAACGCTTGTTATTTCGCCGGGCGCGATTGTTGCGCCTGCGGTAAGCACCTGTGAAACGTCAATACCTGTGGTATTTAATGATAAAATTTGACCATCGCCTGTAACTATCGAATGAGAAGAAATCCCGCGAAGTCTTATAAGCGCGCCGGGGATATTTTCTCTCGATAACGCATTGATTTTCTGAATCCGCACAATTGACGGAGGGCGATCGGGACACGGCGGACAATCCGGCGGAACTTCAGGATTTTGGAATGTCAATGTTACAATTTCTGTCTGCCCTATTGTAATCGTTTGAACAGGATTCGCGCCAAGCAAATGATTTGCGGGTGGTATAGTTTCACGAACGGTTATCACTGTTCCTATAGGAAATTCAGATGAAGTCCAACCATTTACAGGAACGGTTACAGTCAACGGTAATTGTGAATCGTTCCCTGTTAGTTCAAATACCGCGCCGGATAATGGAACACCTTGCATATCTGTTTTAAGTATGCGAAACTGTCCGGGTTCTCCAGCTTCAGGTGGAGTCATAGTTGCCGTTGCTCTCATCGCCGGGATGTAAAACAGCATTTCTTGCCATGTATCTTCTTGCAATGTTGTCCGCGCGCTCCATGCTTGTCCTGCATATGCGTCGTGGATCCCCACAATTTCAACGCCTGCATTTTCAACAGTAGCACCATCCGGCACCGCCAATCTGAATCCCATAGAATGAAATGCGTTGTTGTACGGCAAATTCGGATATGTAGATAAATGGTTGTGATATGTGTCCAATAATTGAGTTCCTGTCGGAGTTCCCGGCAACCAACGAAACATTACAGGATTGTTGTTATGACTGTTCGTAATATTGAAAACATCTGAAACAATCATCCCATCGCCGTTATTTGTTCCGATTTGCACAGCATTTTCTACACCGTTCACTCGTACCCATCTTGCCGGCGAAAACATCCCATCCTCTATTTGCCACGATGAAGTTCCGTGCGCAAGCCCATGTACAACTTGCCACATAAACGAAGTGGTATCGCCGCCTAAAACTGCTCCCGATCCCGCTGCTGCAAGAACGGAAGCCGTTCTTGTCATATACGCAGCATAATCAGAGGGATAATAATAACCCGTTCCGGCCTGTGTCATCCTATAATTGTTGGGATGACCAAATCGCAGAATATGTAATAATTCAGGTCGCGCACGACTTATAACGTAAGGCGGTACGCCGGCATCCTCCGGTCCCGGTCGATCGGGGTTTATACAGTAAGCCTCGTATTCCGCGCCGTCTAACCACGCGGAATAACGGAATGTTCCTACTGATACATCGTTAACCGTCAATCGTGCACCGGTCCACACGGGTTCAGTATTAAATCCAAAATTTACTGACCGCCCTGCTAATGACCCGGAAAAAGGAATAATATCCTCTGTTTCTAATGTTGCGCCTACAGGCAACATCACTCCCGCCAACATAATAAATGTGAGAAGTATTGCTACTCCTTTTTTGTACTGAGTTTTAATTGTTTTCATAAAAATTTTCTCCTTGTTTTTTAATTTTTGATACAAAAAAATGACCTTTCATTTGAAAAGTCATTTTTTATTTTGAATTATTAAATTTAATTCGTGCCTACCATAAGTGTTGTTAATCCTCCAACTCTGCCTATACCTATAATGGTATCATTTTCTCCCACAATATTAACCCCGTGACCAGCAGGAGAATTCATCCAACCATTTACTACTCTTTGTGGATTTCCATGCCCGCTCGCCAAGTTTTCACTACGAGCCAATACTCCAAACAATGATGGAATCCATTGAAAACTACCATAAACCGGACTGTCGTGACCGAAATATCCCAAGTCAACCATTTCCTGTGACTTAAATCTCGCCGCCATCATAAGCGGTTCATATATTTCTAACGGTTGCAAGCCATAGTTTGCACGTTCAACATTTACAAGTCTTACAACTTCAAGCTCAAAATCATTCGCTCCACCTAACGCTCTATACTCTGCTATCCATTCAGTAAGTTTTTGTTCCGAAATTCGTTCGTTTGTGAGCGTAATGCTCGACCTTGTTCTTGCATAACTCGTTGTCCATATATCTGCAATCCTATAATGTTCATCCCACTCGACAACCATTCCTGTCGCCTCGGAAATTGCCCGCAACGGAACCATTGTCCGATTATTCATAATTTGAGCAGGTACATCCAGCGGAATACTCTCGCTATTCACAGACATAGTATCCCTGCCGATTGTAACAGTAATACTGAAATCCGGTTTTGTAAGCCGCGCCCGATTAAGAGGCGGTTGTTCCCATTCAACACGAAATCCCAACGCTTCCATAACCGCACGGAGCGGCACGAGCGTTCTGCCATCGACAATTACAGGCGGTTGATCGTCAGCGTAAATATAAACAAATTCGCCGTCAACCCTTATTCGCGGATAGTCTGCGGCAATCGCCGTAACGCTGACGATAAACACTGCCACAATTAAAATCGCAATTAGTTTTTTCATGCTGACATCTCCCTTCGGTACAACACTTTCATATTTGCATCATACCATATTATTCAGAAGAAGTCTATAAAAAGATTGCGAAATAACCAATAAAATCAAGCGTTAAACTTGTGAACATTACACCAGATTTCTTATCTCACCTCGACCGCTTGTACCGCTAATCTCCTGCTTGGAGTATTCATGACGCAAGTGATGAGAGTTATTCGATTGTCAGAGGTATGCTGTAACATAGACCAATCTCTGTATCCGATTTGTCCTACAAAAGTCACTTGATACCTTCTCTCACCTGAATTTGTGATGTAAATTATAACATCGCCCAAGTTCAGGGAATGCAATCCACCGAAGTATGCATTTGTTCCACGATTATGCCCGGCGATACCGATATTTGAATTCCACATACTCGTATCTTGAATATGCCCGACACCTCTACGCATTGCCGCAAGTTCATCGCCGTCAAATACTCTTACATTCAAGCCAATCGCCGGAATTTGAAGCCGTCCGATACTTCCGTCCGAGTTGCGTTGCAATTCTCCGAGCGGAGTTGGTGTGGTAGAAGACATTGCGGCATACGGATTTGGTGTTAAAACAAGACCTTCCCATATATCAGGAAATCCGGGAAGTGATCGTGGTATCGCCGCACCGCTTGGCGGATGTGATACTGTTCCGCTATCGGGTAGTATAATATTCGAGCCAAATTCCGATGTATGTACCGTTGGCGGCACAAAATCATATATCGACCACAATTCAGGCGGTATCACGCCGTCAAAATTAAATGTCGGCTCATTTCTGCGGAAAAATTCATTTTCACTTCTGCTCTCGAAGTGATAGCTTGGAGTGCCTATCAAGGCAAACGCCGTCACACCGTTAAACACAATAATCGTTGTGATTATCGCCATTACTAAAAACTTTTTCATTCTGCATCATCGCCCTCTCTTATAAAAATTTTATCATTGTCCACTTTTCGGCGGATCGTTTGATTTTCTATGCGAATTTCTAAATCTTTACCCATAAGCTCCAACACCGCTTTTTTGCTCAACATAAGTAAATAATTTTCAGTATACGCATTTTGCTTATGCGGAAGGAGGTTCACAACAGGGTTTTTGAAGTCAATCCATTCGCGACCGATACGTTCGTACTCATCTCCGTGCTTATTATAAATCTCAACATCCCGCGCCTTATAAAAGTAAATCCACGCCGCAACACCACCAAGCAGAAGTGACGCACCCAGCACTGCAAGTAAAATCCATAACCATGTCCGATTCGGCGGAAGCGGAGTTCCTTGATATATAATAGTAACGATTACCCTATCCACCATAGCTTGTTCAATCGCTCCGCGATATGTTGCGGTAGTGATATACCCTATCGATACTCTCCTGCTTGCGGTCGCGCTGTAGCTGACTACGGCATTGAATGAACTCGGCAACAAGCTATCGCCTACAAGTTCCGTTCCTGTCACCACCCAATTGATGCCTGTAATATTCAGCGTCCTACCGTTTTCTTCAATCGTGCGCGGGATATCGGACGGATCATTGTGTCTGAATCCACCAAATGTCCGAGTGGCGGACACCGTATAATTCTGTGTGGTAAATCCTCGCGACCGCGTGTACAGCGATCCGGTGTCGAGGTATAACCGTCCTGTCATTCCGTACCGTTCATAATCAATATATGAAGTGAAATGGCTGACAATATTGTTTCTGTTACTCGTTTCAACGTCTACAGGCACGGATACTTCTCTTGTGTGAAAGCTAATCACTTCATCAATATTGGTTTCAAGATATGTAAAGACGAATTGCCTATACACAAAGTCCTGTTCAATCAACCCCTGCGGATCGTCATACGGAGAAATCTCGAAAGTTTTCACCATAAGTTCGCGCCCATCTCTGCTAACCCTATCCGCACTAATAGGCAATACAGCCAACGCTGTCATTGTCATGTTCAGGCACAAAATCAGCGTCAGCGCAATTTTCAATATTTTCTTTATCATTACTAAAACCATTCCCTTCAAATAATTTATGTACTACTCGCGTTCCAATTTCGTTTGCAAAGTTGATTTCCTTCTCCATTCCGGATGATATGGTATTGCCGTAAACCCAAACCTCATCACATAGTTTCAGAAGTTCCAGTCCCATTTTCATTCCGCTTTTGCGTTCAACAGGATTGTTATCATCCAAAAACTGCGTGAAGTACAGGTGAACGGCAATCGGTAGCACTCCACGCTCCATCGCTTCGCGGCAATAATTTTTCGCCTTTTCCATATTGCCATAAATATCGCCGGCAAGCGGGGAACAGATATACACTCGTTTCACTGCATAATCATCCCCTGACTATCAGTATTTTCAGGCATATCAGCTTGTTCCGGTTGATTCATTTGCTCCAACTTTTCGCGCGCCCAATCAGGAATATGCTCGTCATTAATTACGCCATAGAAATCACCGCGATTCATCCGCGTTTGCTCGCCGTCAATAAGATATTCACCAAAGACAGCGCGTCCGCTTGCATTCGGATCGCATCCGAATCCGGATTTTGCAACAAAAAGTTGATAGCGTGGACTCCAATACTGCTCGTTCAATGCCGAAGGTCTAATGACAAGCAGTTTTCCCTCATAATTCGAGTTGTCAGGATTGTCGCGGTCACAATGTTCAGGTTTAAATAAACCGATTTCATCATACGCATGACGAATACTCCAAGCAAGAGTGTCAAGCATGGCGGGATGAGTATTTTCTAATATGTACTCTTGTGTCTGCGGCTTTCTTAAATCGCCAAGCTGAATTTTTGCCCAATCCTTATTTTCATTTGCGATGCAATCATCAGAAGCATTTTCGCGAACATTCGCCGCAATAACGCACATCGTTCGAGCATAGCCAAACCTTTCTATCAACCCTTCACAATATTCCAAATTAGAATCTGCGCGTTTATCCTTAACCGCTGACATTGCTCCGGTTTCCTGATTGTCGATATATTGAGCGCAAGCGATATTCGCTTCATGACTTTCCTGCCATCTGTCAAGACAGCCGTTGTTTTTCGCAAAACTTTTGCTGTAGCGATAAAAACTCACTTTTTCATTGACTTGTTTCATAATCTAAAACCTCACATTCCGTCCATATTCATGCCTGCGGACTCATCAATGTCTACTACTTCTTGGCTATCTTCCGGTACAAAATCCGATGTTTCCTCGGCGGTAGTATCTGCGGCAAATTCATGTGCAGATTCTTCTGTGGGATCGTCGATTTTCTGTTCTTCTTGCTGTTTTTGTTCTTTTTCATGATCTTGCTTTTCCTCCATTTTCTGTTGATATGCATCCAATACCACGCCGAATAATTCCTCCCGAAATTCTTTAGTAATAGGAAACGCGACAGCCTTGTATTCCTTGCCTACTTTTTGGCTTGGCATCGCAACAAATAACCCTTTGTCTGAATTCATAACTCTGATACCAGCCACCGCAAAACACTCGTCAAAATTGACTGATGCAATCCCTTTCAAATTACAGTCCTCAAAGGTTTTGTTAATTCTTACAGATGTTATTTTTATACTGATCACTCCTCGTTTAATTTAATATTTTTCGTAATGCATCACATTTTGCCTTTATGATCGCTTCAACTGAATCCTGCTGATTTGGGGACAAAAGATTGAAAATATCCATCCTTTGATCCGGCGTTTCACTCCAATGCCCGGTATTGCACCTGGTACATATCTTTTCAGGTCGAGTTACAATCTCGCCGTTTTCTTCCCTCAAACTTACAATATTATTTCCGCCAAGTAATCCCAACTTTTGCCGTAATTCATATGGGAGTGTAACTCTACCTCTTTTATCAACGTGTCTTATATGATTCATTTTTATTCTCCTTTTCCGCTTAAATAAGCATTGATATTTGTTTTGTATTTTGGTACATCATCTCGTCCATATCATAATTTGCAACAAGGATTTCAGGGAATTTATTATCCTTGTCGTACTTCAGCGCAATCGAGTTCGGTCGCTCGTAAGCGTAAATATAAAACCCATATTTCTTTGCCATTTTGCGAATAAATTCACAATCGTTGTATGAAAGCAAAAATTTGCCCTCTAAACTGCCGAGAATTTTAAATAAATCCTCATGATCTATAAGCCCGAATATATTGGTATACATCCTTTCCGTCCCGAAGTACGGCGGATCAATATAAAAGAATGCATCCTTGCCATCATGCGATTTTAATACTTTCCTGAAATCCCTGTTTTCAAGCGCGATGTCCAATAAACGCGCCGATGTTCTCTGAACTTCAATCTTGACAGTTTCCGCGTTGAC
>Ga0136643_10001232_pt1 | contig 30729 bp, 10 predicted proteins | sample TergutLab28metaG_FD_96883 | JGI IMG/M metagenome (GOLD analysis project Ga0136643, IMG submission 96883) | Labiotermes labralis P1 segment gut microbial communities from Petit-Saut dam, French Guiana - Lab288 P1 (version 3) (version 3) | ecosystem: Host-associated > Arthropoda: Insects >...
ATACATATCGTATAATAATAATAATAGTGGCCGCGCGTTCTAAGGCGTGGGTCTGCAGCCGCTCGCTTACCAGAATTGCGGGTTCGAATCCCGCCGGAGCATGGATGTCTGTCTCTTGCGAGTGTTGTGCATTGTCAGTGAGAGGTCTCTGCTTCGAGCTAACCCCTCGTCCGTATGAATCCTACCGAGTGTGGTGTGTCTGAATGTGATCGTGAAGCCTCGATAATGAGGAGGCCCTGGTCCACTAGGGGCTGTTGCGCCATGGAAAATGAAAAATAATGACAACAATAATAGGGCAGTAATAAGTTATTACTACCAGAAAATCAAATGTGTTTCGCTTTCAATTTCATGATATTCATATTCTTTTTCGAAATGTAAACAGAATAATTTATGTTGAATAGGTTGTACCTTACGTATGTACTGGTATTTTGAATTGAACTGGGCCGGGATAGCGTAGTCGGTATAGTGACTTCCTACGGATGGGCAGTAAGGGGATCGAATCCTGGTGGGGCTAGATTTTCAGCACACGTCTAGACAGGCCCTGGGTTTCACCCAGACTTCCATATGATGGGTACGGGATCTTTCCCAGGATGAAAGCGGCCGGGGCGTAGCTTTGACCACCCACCCCGTCTAGCGTCGATGTTAGTGAAAGAGTGGAACTATACCTCTACTCCCTCTCCGGGCCTTCGTGGCCCGTAATAGGGTAATCTATACCCTTTTTACCTATATATTACCTTGCATAAATGACATTTTTGTTGATTAGGGCGTGTCTTACATACACAGTGTACGTACTGGTATTTTGAACTGAAATGTTCGAGCATAAGTGACATTTTTGGCGTTCAGTTTTTATTATGCAAGGACTATGAGTGAAGGGGGTGATAATTCAAGCGATAAGAGGTGGTAGGCCAGGAAATTAAAATCTACGTAAAAAAGAAACACTGACCTAAAACCTGAGAGCAAAATGATCCCTTGAAACCTGAAAGTCATTAAAAAATGCGTCTCTAGAATCTGAGTTCGTACCTCAGTGTACACCCACAGTTCATAGCTCAGTGAACACCTACAGTTCGTAGATCAGTGTACACCCACAGTTCTTAGCTCAGTGTACACCCACAGTTCATAGCTCAGTGTAAACCCACAGTTCGTAGCTCAGTGAACACCCACAGTTCGTAGCTCATTGTACACCCGCAGTTCATAGCTCAGTGTACACCCACAGTTCGTAGCTCAGTGTACACCCTCAGTTCATGGCTCAGTGAACACCCACATTTCGTAGCTCAGTGTACACCCACTGTTCGTAGCTCAGTGTACACCCTCAGTTCATGGCTCAGTGTACAGCCACAGTTCGTAGTTCAGTGTACAACCATAGTCTCGATGAACCCTTTAGGCACGAGGCGCAGACTGCTTTACTTAAAGACCCAGTCCGTACCGCGCAGTAAACACGTTTCATCTCGGTTATAAAAACCAATCAGTTTATGCTGTAAGTGGCACAAGTCGCTGTTTGTTCTCAGATAAATAAAAAAAACACGTAAATACAGTGTGGGCAGAGCGTACAGTTGTTGAATGTTAAACCTGTTGGTGCATCACGTAACAAGTAGGCTTTAAAAGGTAAATGAAATGAAACCATTTAAACTGCGTAGGAAAAGGATCGCTATTTATTATGAGAACAGTACGAAACATATAATATGGAGAGATTTTGACTGTTGAAGTAGGTGTAACACATTGGGTTCACTCTGTTTTAAATGATTCATTGTGCATGGTGTAAAATGTGTTACGTAAATAATAATATGTTATACTTACACATTTTACTATATTTTGTTACAGGCGTAATATCAAAGCTCGTATTTATGAATTTAATGTATTTGTTTAAATTGAAGTTCTCCTTTCTTACAATAACAGTACTGAAACGACCGAAAGGTTTAAGACCGTCTTCTGTGTAGAATAACACGGAGGCGCAATTTGTATTGAAAAGTTTCCGTTGTAAACTAAACAGTGTATTTATCAGTGCACATGTTCCTTTCTTAGTACTGGCAGGTCTCGTTTTACGCGATTTCGCTTTAACGCAACTTGAAAATTACAACATTTTTCGAATTGACACGATAATTTTCGTTTTAACTCTGCTTGGCATAGGCGATCCGTGGCCGCACTTATCTTCTGCAGAAGGCTAGCAGAAAGTGACACACTGCCACGCCGTCGGTCACGTGTATGGATTGATTACGTTGGTGATGTAATCATACGGCTCATGTAGTTTCCTCTTCTGCAACTTTGCCCTTTCTTACCAACTTGAGTAAGAAACGTGAGTATACAACACCCCTTGGAATCCAGACGAAAAACTGGCGGAAGACAATTGGTACTGAAGAGAAATTAGACGTAATAGAAGTGAACGAATTGTTGTCATATGCTATAATGTAAGACTTGCTTGTAGCAGTGTACGGGCAATTCTTGACAACGCTGACAGAATTACAGAAAGTGCTAAGTCCGGAACTGAAGTGTTTGTGTAACAAGACTACCACAGTCCGATCGAAATGATCCGTACCAAAAAGTGTGGATGTGAGTCTCTTTCATTCTTACTACATTAGAAATAAAGATACGTAACGTATAGAATTATATGTAAAGGTAAAGTTATCCCGTTACAGGCCCGGTGTGGCCCAGAGGGTGGGTAGAGGTATAGCTCTACTCTTCCATTACCGCGGCACTAGGAGGGGGTGTGTGGTCAGCAGCACGGCCCGGCCGCACTTTACCCCCGGGAAATACCCGGTACCCATTTTACGGGAGGCTGGGTGGGCCCCAGGGCCGGTCTGGACGGGCGGAAAATCTCGTCCCCACCGGGACTTGATCCCGGACCGTCCAGCCCGTAGTCAGTCGCCATACCGACTGAGCTACCCGGCCCACATAGAATTATATGTACTATGTAGAAATGTACATACACACTCTCTCTCTCTCTCTATATATATATATATATACATACACATACACACACACACACACACACACACACACACACACATATATATATTACAGATCCGTATGTCCACGAGTGGTATAGTCGTAGTGTATGAAGGATGAGGTTTTCAGTCCCCAAAACCCCAGAAATACTGTTTTAGTGGGATTTTGTATTCGATTTGCGTGAAGCTTCTCGGGAACTTAACCCAGGCCTAAGACGAGAGCTGCCTGTACTCGAAACTTGCCACATTAACTACTGGCGCGCTTGCATGTGCAGATTATGGCTTCTGTTAGGCTATAAACGTTGAAAGACCCGACGATGGCGACGTGGTGTCTGAAACAAAGTGTCAAGGAAGAACTTTTTTTTTCCTGGGGAGGAAATCTCTGATTGTAGAGCCTCCACAGGGAGTATTATTCCTTACTAGCCGAGTTGATGAACTCAGGACAAAGCCTCGCAACATTCTGAGCATACAGACTACTCTTCCGATAAATTTACAAATCAAAACCGACACCATCAGTTATTCCAGTGTAAAAGTGACACGCCAGGTTACAAACATGATACCCGCCAGTGAACCCTGCTTTCAGAGTACGTGTGAATGCACAGTCGGAGGTTCAGATGTTTTTCACCCTCTCGGGTACGAGATGGCACACGGAAGAAAATAATCTGCCATGAATGTGTTACTTGGGAGCGGGATGGCTTCTGATATATTTGCCTGTGAGGTATTCTGCACATGTTGGACTGGTGCGGAAATGAGGCTTCATAATAGGTTGCTGCAGCTAGGTTTATCAGGATATTGCAATTGTTGTTTTGTGAAACGGTACTAATTCTAGCTAAACTGCACAGCGATTCCTCGACTTTCATACTTTTTTTTTGAAACTGATAAATTTGTGTAAAGTGTATGGGGTATGATGGAGGAGGGAGACGTTTGATGGAACACGCGCGACCGAGAAGGGATTCTGTGAAAGGTGGAAGAGCAGTCGGCTCTTTCCAGGTACTGTTTGCTGAGTATAGTTTGTTACCGGAGGTGCTTCCGTTTTAAAAACACATTTCAAGTAATATGTTTACTTGCTCTAATTTGATTGGTTTTAATTACGCTGAGATTTGAACATTTGTAGAATACCCTCTTAATACACTGTCAAACAAGACTTTTTATTAGGAAACAAATATTTGTTTGTAGTTAAACTGTAGCAACATATCTCGGCTTCAGGCTAAACTTTATAGAAATGGAAAAATATAAAAGTGTAAAAATTACAACGTGTCTTCTTCTTTGACAGTCACTGGAAATAAGATCACAGTCCTGAGAATATCGTTTACAAGTTTTTAAATAAATAAATATATATATATATATATATTGGTTGTTTTAGCTACACAGTTTTTATTTAGTTCTTCAATGAATAGAAGACACTTTGTAATTTTTACACTTTTGCATATTTTTGGAGTAAGCGTCAACAAAAGCTTGTTTGCTGCTATAAAATTTTCTTTGAGAGCGTGTAAGTGTTCTTTGATATAAGCAGCACATGGTGACGCCACATATCAAGAGAGTACTTTCTTGTCAGAGGCGAAGCCTTGTAATTTTGTACAAATTTAGCGATATTCTAAACATGTGCTGCTTACCTCTTCTGAGTTTGAAAGTGAGAGTAACTGGTTCTCCCGAAACGGAGACGTATTTCTACTTCATTACACTGTGTCACATTTCACAACATACAATTCTTCATGGTTACTGCATTTGCTGATATGACAAATATGGATCAAAGTTACAAAGAATTTTTAATCTTGTGAGTGTGCACATTTTTATATCTTTAGGTATAATGTAATGTAATCTTAATAATTGACCAACTTAATGCACAAATTCTTGTTTTATAATAAGTTTATTTTATTTCTCTACATGTTTCGAGCACTATGTTGTCATCATCAGGGTGCCGTCCGGACGGCCACCTACAGGTGTGACGATACCAGATACTGTATAATACAATTTTGACCTCCTGATGATGAGCACATAGTGCTCGAAACATACAGAAGAATAGAATAACCTCATTATAAAACAAGAATTTGTGCATTAAGTTGGTCACTCACTAAGATTATACTGAGATGCACGGTCAGCAAAACATAAAAAAAGTAATGTCATGTAATTTTGGAGATGGGGGCCAATGTTCCTCCGATACCTTTATGCCTTCCTCCCATACAAAACACTTCATATCCAAATAGAGAGCATTTTTTTGAATACAAAGTACATTCGTGAAGGATTTAAGAGCAGGTTGAATTCACGATTTCCTTCTTACAACCCACGCCAGAATATTTTCATCAGAAAACGTAGATTAAAAAAAAGTACGGATTTGATACTTAGATACTCACGGGGGAGGGAGAGGGAGAATAAGATTGAGAGTGTTAAAGAACAGAGTGGTAAGGAGAATATTAGGACCGAAGAGGGAGGAGAGCAAGATTCTACAGAAAATTGCGTAAGGAGGAGATTCAAGAAAACGTTTTTAGGAAACAAGAAGGAAGCACAGATGGGCAGAACGGGTGTGAAAATCTAAAAGGTGACCTACTAGCAGACAGGAGAATAGTATTAAAACAGTTCGTACAGAAAATAAGGGCGTGAAATGGGTTTATGTTGCTCAGGATAGGAACGAGCTGCTGGTCTTTGTGAATATGGTAACAAACTTCAATGTTCCCGAAGGGCAGGGATTTTCGTGATTAGCTGAGGAACATTTAGCTTCTCAAGTACGCTGTTCTATGGAAGTAGGACGGAGATAAAAGATACGGAGGGTTATGAGGATAATATCATGTCAGTAGACATTTGTTGGTACAGAGAGGACTACTGTGATTACACGCCGTAAAGTTTTAGTTGTAAGGTAGCGGATGGCCATTCCGTTCTGGCTGTAATTGTGAACTAAAATCCCTAGACGAATAGTTAACGTTTTGATTGCTGCGATGCTGAGGGAAATTACGATGCTGTAATCGTTTTAGCATCCCTAATACCGGCAGTACTCCTGCCAGAATTTTAATAGCTGGGATGTATTTATCGACACCATACCCAGGATTGTTTAATATGGTAGGTGCGTGGAATTAAATAAACTTTTTGGAATGGGATTTGAAGCTTTCACGGTTGTGAATTTTCTATTGTGGCTGTCTCGTTTACGACACTGTGTGATGTTAGATGGACAGCAACATCTCGAACAAATATATTGATTCCATCTTCAGTGAAGACCTGAAAGTAGAGGCAGTTTGTTCCTATGGCACATTGGTATCATACAAGGCTACAAACTGTCTTACCTTGATAGTAACACAATGTAAAACGAGGTAGTTTCAGGTCTTCTCATTTTATGTGAAATATTTACTAGTCGTAGTTAAGCGAGCCCGGGTAGGGTAGACGGTATAGTGACGAGGTTACGGGCTGGAGAATCGAGGAATCGTGCTACAATTCGTGGAGGGCACGAGATTTTTCTCTGCTTCCCAGCGATCAGATCATCCCTATAGCCTCCAACCCTTCTATTAAATATCTAGAAAAGACAGTTTTCCTGTTTTAAAGTGACCGGGACGTGAAGCTGGCTACACCCTTCTGCTCAGCTTAAAAATACTTTGAGCTGTATCTCCACCCCACCTTATGCCTTCATGATCTCCTCAGAGATAACTTTACCTTTGTTTTATTCTTCAGTAGGTTTTATGGGCCTATCATTGGTATTTATTGTAGTATGACATTGTAAACCTATGCGTTTGAAGATCTTTATTTACGTTCGTATAAGACTATTTTTCCAACTACATTTATTTTCGTCTTGTACCAGTAGGATACCGAGAGTTCTAGATGCCCTCAAATGAGCATTGGCATTATTCACAAAGCCTACGTGCGATTTTTTTTCGCGTAGTGTTTCAGTTCCGTAAATTAAATGACGTGATTGACAGGGGAAATAGATTGTAAGTTGTGTCCGAGTAATTGGAAGTGAGTTATTAAAATGGGACAATTAGAAGTAAACAACAAATTGAGTCATGTTGTCATCAGTGCAGGGCTGTATACATTACCCTTGCAACAGGATGGCATGTGCACAAATGCGTTATGCAAATGCAGCTGCGTATGTTTTGTAAGCAGGTTTGAAATTTTGCTGCTGGCAGCTGGAGTGGCATGCGCTTTACGTTTATGGGACCACAATAGATTGAAATTTCAGTACTTTCCGAAATTGCAATCATCATTTAAACCTTTTTTTTTTCGTGGTATGCTTTGTGCTCCATACCCTTTAAACACTTGTTTTTGTAAGAAATATTACAAGAACTGACTTACTTTCTCACACAACATCCTAAGTCTCCATTATTAAAATCTGCTGTTTAGGTTAATAGCCGCCACTTATTTTGAGAGCCATGTGAAGCGGATAAATAGATCACTGGGAATCAATATTTGTTTATGTTAAAGCAGATGGTACGTATACTTACCTCAGTGATGTAATGTGCTAAAACATCTTAATAACATAGGTCTGTTCAACTCGGATTTTACCAGGGACGCATTCAGTATTTTAAACGTTAAAACTGAAACAATGTGGGTTTGAAAAAAAGGCAAAATCCAGTAGATTATTACATATGTTTTAGCTGTCTTCTTAAAATTTTAGACCTGTGAGTCATGGCAGTTATGCGTACCAGTTCATGCATGCCGTCGCGTAATCTTTGGACGGTTTTTGTTTAGTTTTCTGGTGGAATATAAATATTTTTCCCAAATACAGTTAACTTATTTGTATGTGTGGGTCAGTAATAATGCCGTATATTTTCTTGGAGGTGGGAATAAATGTTTTAAATATTAACGGATTTTTCACTTTAAGGTTCCCATACATGTACGTTATTTGGAGATCAGTTTGGTTTTAATTCCCGTTTGAATTTAAATACTGTGAGGATTTCTGCAGGAATAGTACGGAAGGACGTAGTTTTATCCTGCTGTTTCCGCAAACAAAGTTTCCGGGAGTAACAGCTGTTGTTTTACTGTGATATTTTCCTCAAATGAAATGATGAAACAAGTTGCGCCAACCCTCCAAATGGCTTGACGTGCTCTAGCCTGGATTCCCTCGATCCCAGAAACGAGCAGTGGACGAGTTTTCATTTAAAGAGAGTGATGGCATTGGAACACACAACAGAGGGAACGGAAAACAGAATGGCTGAAACAAAAGTGCAAAGCTGGAAGCCCCTCGAACCCTTCATATCCAATTGCCAGTCTTGAATTTTTCAAAATGTAAAATATTGATGATTCAATTTCCCGCAACCAAACTGGGTCAAAGCCAGCTGTTGGGTGCGTGCAGTTGCCTGTCCACAACCAGAGCAGACTGAACGCCAATGACAACTGTATTTTGAGACAGTATATTGTATTGTCCAAAACGTGATAGGTGTTTCGGATTTTTCTTAAAAGCTCTCATTAGACACAGGCATAGAGATGTAAGAGAACTCAGCACTTTATGAACAAAACGTTGCTAATTAAATAGGCGGGTTTGAGGTCTGAGTCGCACAGATATTCACTTGTTTCTGTTAGAGCCAACGTATAAAAATAATTATACGAATGTTCTCCTTTATAATTAGTAATGTTCTGTGCATGAAGTGTTCGTTTTCCCTTATATTTTTATGACTGTGCCAGATGATGGCTTTAAGAAAAATTTTAAAATTGCAGCACGTTTTGTAATATAAATGATATTGTCTGAAAATGCAGTTTTTATTGACGGCCCACCTATTTGTCTTAGTCATGTGTTGCAATGGGAGTCTCATCCTAAGTTTCTCCCTTATTTTCGCAGCAGTTGAAATCCAGACAGCTCTTCATATTTCGTGCAGTTATATTTCTTATGTAGGACCATCCCTTGCGCACACTTGTTTGACCCGCGGTTATTTGCAAAATATCATCTTATCCAGGAATTGCAGAGAGGCAAAAGCTACTATTTTAGAAGTTCTGTTCTCGCTTAGCAAGTTAGTTTCACAATAAGAAGTCGAGATTTGGGTTAAAAAGTGACTGTTATGGGGGTCTAGTTTACTGGAAAACAGAACAGTTAATTGGCCTGTTTCACTAGGCAATATATTATGTAATACTTTACAATATATTTTTTGATCTTTACTTTGTGGGAACGGAAGAACAGACAATATCGAAAAGCTTATGTCTAATTTTTAATGTAATATATACGATTATAAATCGCGTTATTTGCAGCATATTAAAGTCACTTTAAAGCGGCCTATTCATTTACTACCTTAAGTAGAGTTGGCTTAATGTAAGTCAGTTACCCCACAGCCTTAAATGCTGAATTAACTAAAGTCTGTCCAGTGGTTCAGACTATGGTATTAGGTAACAGACAAAATCTCAGTCGCCATCTACACATAAGCAGTTCTTTCTTCAGTCAGTAAAGTATGCCTGAAGTGTGACTTGCTAGTTACGTGTTTTAGACCGAGTATAAAAATCGTGCACCACTTCCACAACTGGAATTGTGATTGATATTATATGTATACTGGACGAAGGGTGGGCCAAGGCCAAATGTCAGAATTTTTATGCCGCAGAAAGAGCAAATTATTACAAGATTGTGAAAATAATTACGCATTGAGGAGCTTCACGATTGGCACTATTCGTGTAATGTGGCTGGGATTATTGAATCAAGAGCGATGGGGTAATGGGGGTAATGCTGCTCGCGTGAGGGAATGTTGAATGCGGACAAGTTTTACCCGGAAAACTAAAGGATGGGGTAAAACTTAAACGTCGATTGGAGGATATATTGAAAGAACTTTTAGAGAAATCAGGAATGAAGGCTTGATTAGGGTACCTTAGGGATAATAGGCGTTTTTGAAATGTGTAATATCTTCGATTTGCTTAAGACAATGGGGATTGAGAGTTGTTTGACCGTGCATCTTTCTCATGAAATAATGTGGAATGCCAACTTGATGCAACAAGGTAATTTTATTGATATATTCTTAGCTCGGCATTTTTCGGGTACATACGCTCATCATCAGGAACATTAGATGTTGAGTTGCAGCATACGGTTTTCTGTACCGAGTTTTTGGATGGGTGGTGGTCTTGAGAGTCGCTGCGTGGGTCTTGTGTACGGTGCGGATGGTGCCGTCCGCACCATACACACAACCTACGCAGCGGCTCTCAAGACTACCACCCATCCAAAAACTCGGTACAGAAAACCACAGGCTGCAACTCAACATCTAATGCTCCTGATGATGGGCGTACGTACCCGAAACATGTCGAGCTAAGAATATATCAATAAAATTACCTTGTTGCATCAAGTTGGCATTCCACATTATTTCACAATGGGATTTGTTTACAGACTAAAAATGTATCAAATTTTGCGAAGACTCTAGATTGAGGGCTTTATTTTTAATTCGAGATTTGAGGTTCTGAGTTGGGAGAGAGTATTAAAATTCTGTATTTGGAGCGTGACAACATGTAATTTTGTAGATAAATGCTAACGTTTATGAGAAACCTGGTACTCCCATCTTCAGGAGATGGAGGAAGGAAATTCCACCCAAAAGTTGGCAGCTCTGTACAAAAACAAACGGCTTCTCATCCAAGTAAACCGTAATATTCCATTTTGCCGATGTATTTCATAATGTGTTTCATTCGAAATAATGGACTTTATTTCAGAGCTTTTGGATATATCCAGTAGAGTGCTTTAGTGGCAGAAAGGGGCGCGTGAACTCCTCTGTCGGGCCCTCTTAACTCCATACGTGTAAATGCAGATGGAATGTAACAGGGCGCAAGTGTAACAGTAATTATCCAAGGGGTTACTGAAGCGTGACCGCATGATGATTATGGATCCTGAAGTTTCGAAATGGAACGCCTTATGTAATTTTAATGTTTCGTTACCGCTGTTTCTTTGTCATCTGAAGTACATGACGTTTAATTAAGTGCTGAGTAACCAAGTTGTCACATAACTAACTTACCACTTGCGTGACCCACTTCATCTTCTCAGTTATGTGGGCTGTACATCCAACACCATCTAACTGTGCTGCCTTTTATCCTAATTAGCACAGTAATGCATTTCTGTTTTAACTATTATACTGATGGCTTTAATCATAGTACTCTAGAATGGTTATGCATAATGAGTACATTAATAAATAACCGAAAACCTAATGGAAACGTTGATACACAGTGACTTTGTCACTTCCTCCGCCATCATGATGTTACAGTTAAACTACCGGAATACCCGGTGAATCTCAAAAGTGGAAATATTTGACATATCTCTTCTCCATGGTTGGTTTCGGTAGACTTCGTTGATGGACTCTTACATTAAAGACCTTTTGAAGGTTACCTTGCTAGTGCATTGCACTGGGTACGTGTGCTGTGTGCTTCGGAACTTCTTACAAGATGTCATCGTGAGTCGAGAATAATAATTGCAGTAATTCAGTTCAGTTCCTTTTTAATGTGTTAACACAATAGCTGTAATTCATTTACACAGACAGCACAGAAACGTAGGAGTAAATACATCCATTGACTGACTACAAACACAAATATATGGAAAAGAGATAAAGTAACAAATAATATCAGGTAACAGATGAATGTGTCGGTGAACTACAGACACTGTTGTTCTGCTGTATGTTATTTGAATGAAGATCGCTCTTGTTTTGCCCTCTAAATGCTAATTAGGCTTTTATACGAATGGATACGGCTTCCTTCGAAGTTTCGACGGTGGCTTTATGGAATAAGCAGTATCGCTGTGTGACCTAGCGGCAAACACTTTTCCAGCAATGGTCGACACACTAACAACAACTGAGTCGTGCGGTGTTGCACTGCCTTTTATTGCTGCCATCTGGTGGTAAATGAGATTTTATTTGGTGTCGGGGGGAAACAAATGACAAGCATAGCCTGACATTCCGACAAACAGAAATGAAATAAAATAGCAAGTGACATGAAGTTGGTCTCTTATTCTTCAACTTATCACAATGATGCACGGTCCAATAAACGTAAGAAAATGTTCTGTGTGGACTAATTAGATATATATGGCTTGCTTGTATGGAAACAAAAAAGCAGCTTCATATTCGGCGTTAAAAACGGGTTTCTTGAGAAAGTGTCCACTTTCCGGGAAGAACCATGTGTAAAGGAAGGAGTGCTAGGATTATACAGAGGACACAAGTTTATTTCTTCAGATTTTTTTTTCCAAAAGATTTCTTTGGTACTTCGTAATTTTTATGGTACATGCAAAGGGTAAGGTTGTCCCTAAGCACGACACGAAGACATGAATGGGGAATAGATAAATGGGTAGTTACTCGTTCTTAACATCAGCAGTAGATGGAGTTGAGTGGTCAGCATCAGGCTGCGGCAGCTTTTTGCATGGTGTAAGAGTCCCTCCGTCACCAATTGAATTAAAAGTCTGGGTGGAACTTGGAGCGTGTCCGACCTCGTTGGACAAGAGGAAGTAATAAATTTTTATATTCTTTTTTTCGGAATAATTTAAGCAATTTATGGATATATTGTGCCACAACAGGCAGAGACGACCTTTTAGATATTTATTTATTCCACGCACTTCATACAAAGAACAAGTAAAGCTACAAATGTTACATTTACTAAGCGACGCTACGGCGTACTGTTAAGCATGGTATGCAGGAGAATTGCTGGCGTTCTTCGGCAAAACTTAGCAGTGTTTTCTGTCATCTGTTACTACGAATGAATCAATTTTAATTAAACTTACGAACTGCTGTCAGTGTTCCTTACTGTAATGGCTAATATAAACGATTAGCTCGGTGGACAGAGACGATGCCTTTTATTAGATTTCAAGCATATTTGTAAAAGTGCAAGGCAGGATATTTGGCGTTTGTCTCGTCACCATTATCATTTGTGGTTTCGCCTCACGTCGAAATGTCTTGTTCAATTTGATCCATTTTCTCATTTTTCTTACTCTTTCCTTTTTCGTTTATATGTTTTTCTTTAATTTTCTCCTCACTTCGTTTTTCCTTTCCTCCCTACTTTCTCTTTATTTTCTGTGTTCATTTATTCTTATCTTTTATTTATCTTCCTTTTCGTGATGTAATTTAGCGAGCTAACACACTTTTAGTTCCTTCTGAGAACAAACCTATCTTTTGCTCTTTTTATTATTTTCCTTTGGGCTGTATTGTGATTGAATCTTTCCATTCGCTCTTATTTCTGCCTTGACACTTCTTTCCAGAAGCTCAATTTTCACAGCACGTCGGTCTATACAACGTTCAGTCTCGGTATTTAGGACACTTGTGTGATGGATTGAAAGCCAGACGTGTTTATTAGATTACGTAGGAGGGACTTGCGGCTTTAATTACTGAGACCGCACATATTCGCAGTGGGATGATATTTGTTGCAGGCTTTAAATTTTTCAAGGGAACATTACCTCTCAAGTTTTAAAAAAAAGGTAAAATGTTCTCGTTACAGGCCCGATGTGGCCCAGAGGGTGGGTAGATGTATAGCTCTACTCTTCCATGACGGCGGCACTAGAAGGGGGTGAGTGGTCAGCAGCACGCCCCGGCCGCAATTTACCCCCGGGAAAGACCTGGTACCCACTGTGCAGGAGGCTGAGTGGGCCCCAGGGCCGGTTTGAAAGGGCGGAAAATCTCGTCCCCACCGGGATTCGATCCCGGACCGTCCAGCCTGTAGTCAGTCGCTACACCGACTGAGCTACTGGGCCCACCTCTCAAGTTAGTAACCTGAAAAATAAAATGCAGACTGAAAGCAGCCAGCATTTTATGCCACATTCGCTTAAATATTTGAGTAATTGCTGCTCCTTCTGGCGTGCAGTTACGCCATGAAACCTGCTTTGTAGACTGCGGACCATGGGAGGATCTGAGCTTCCATCTTCAATTACAGACCTTGATTCTCAGCAGTAGGTTAGTTTCCTCCCGTAAAGAGCAATCAGCCTCTGAAAATTACACTAGCTGTTTGCTCTAAAAAAAATCGAATCTCCGTAATTTAAGTCTGTAATTCTGTTTCTGATACTGAGTCAGAGCTTCAATAAACCAAAATGTTGTTGCAGGCTGCGGTCACATTATTTCGGAACTGGGTCATCTCCAAATTTGTGGTATGTTAGGAATCTTTGGGCGATCAAATATTGCAGATACTTCAGTACTTACAGGATATAATCTTAGCATGTTGTGTGATGGCCCTACTCTATTTATTGAATGAGAACTGACCGTTTCAAATCGACATTAAATTTACGAAAGTTAAGAGATAAATTGACGTCGCGTTTGTGTAAACTATGTCATTTAACATGTTAACTTCTGTATTACGGATCGTCTTAAAATCATTGCTTTTATTTTAAGTATTTGCAGTTTATTATGGTAAAATATTTATAATATATACTCGTAATTGTATTTTTTGACGTTTTGCTGACCGTGCATCTCAGTGTATTTATCTCTGTAATTAACGAACTTGGTGCACAAAATTTTTGTTTTACAGTAAGTTTATTTCATGCCTCTACATGTTTCGAGCACATGTGCTCATCATCAGGAGGTCAAAATTTCTCTTTCAACCTATGCACGAGACGGCCAACTATAGGTGTGATAATACCAGAGGCTGTATAAAGCAATTTTGACCTCCTGATGATGAGCACATGTGCTCGAAACATGTAGAGGCATTGAATAAACTTATTGTAAAACAAAAATTTTGTGCATCAAGTTTGTTAATTACTGAGATAAATAATCGTAATTGTATGTTATTTAAATTAGATATAAAATATCATTTCTTGTCAACTACTCTATTTCGGTCAGTAATAAAACTTTACTAGCATACTCGATCGAAATTTACAATTCGTGCTTAGAAATTGCAATTTCTTTACTGATACTTCCAAGTATCATTACAGTTTTTAAACTCGTGCGTGCAGCTGGCTAGGTGTGCGTCGTATGCTACGTAGCATACGACGCACACCTAGCCAGCTGCACTCTCAACAGCGTATTCCCACACAACATGACATGCTGCCACAACACCATGTTTACAGAAACGAATTAAATTGTGAATGTTATAACTTTAGCAAGGAGAAACATAGCCCCCTGATGATGGTCTAAAAAATATCGAAGCATGTCGGAGTGATTCTAATTTTTTAAAATGTTTTTATGTGGAATTTATGTAAGTGCAATTGTTGGTTAATCATTGAAGTGATTCTACGACATGCACGGTGCAACAATAAGGTTTACAGTAGTGTGCACTTTGCTTTCCTTCGAATAAAAAATTCCGTGTGAGTTATTATTCTTTCCTTCATCTCTGATTACAATGTACTTTTACCACGGTCTACGTTTAGCCTCATTTGTTCATTTCACAATGCAAGATATGCTGTTTGTCTCGTCGTAATATTGTCTCCAGTGCGGTAGTAACTCTTAGCCAACAGACCAGTATTATATAATCATGGTACCAACGTGGCGGCCGTGCTGAATTTTGCAGATCGTAATAACGCGCAGGGTTCCAAATACTTGGTGTTAATTGGTCTTCGAAATATATGGAAATCTTGTTTAGACAGCTTCTTTAAAAAAAAAGTGAATGACGTAAAAAGTTACGAAAAATCTTTATGAAACTTACCGTTTAATGGTAATTTAAAACCGTCGGACCTCAACAAGTGAAATCGGGTATTAAATTAAAATCGGGTATTAAATTAGGTCGTAAGCGTAACATTTTAAGTTCACTGCTTGCCACTGTTTAGCAGTTGTGACCGCAGAAGCAGTGAAGTGACTTAAGTTATATATATGGGACAAATTATACGTACATATTCAAAACTGTATGCTGGTGGGCGTTACGTATAGCGTGAATGGATACCTTTATGCTACAGCCATGAATTGGCAGAAAGTGTCACACTATGTGACTTGATTACCTTAATATATACGCGCTGATTAATCCCATTATTCTTCAGGCGTTCCTTCATTCACGATGGCTGATGAAGTCGTCAAAGTACTGGTTACTAAATTTTTAGTTTCTTGTGAATATGTTTGAAAGCCATAATTTTTTTTTGGGGGGGGGGGAAATTTAAACACTTAGCGTAAGACAAAATATCAAGTTTGAATTCAGTTGTTTTGTAACTGAATTTCTGTGATTCCTTCGTAACTGGAATTAAATGTTTAGTTAAAAAGCAATTTGTAGAGTAACGTAACAAACCGTTTTTGAAAGATTTTGTGAGACGAAATTCGAGACGGGTAATACATAAAGTGCTCTGTATCTGACCATAATAATTGTTTGTCGACAAAGCCTCATGAAAGAAGAAATTACAATAAACTTGAGCTGTTCAGTAACTCTAATTACAACAGTTTTCTTAAATGTTCTGTCACCTGATGTAAGTAATCATGATAGTCAACTATCAGCAGCAAAAATCCAATTTCATAGTATCTGAGTTTTGAGATTTACTAAGCGTAATTCCAGCAATCAGACTGATACTATCTGGCGAAACTGTAGTCAGCTAATCGCATCACTCATTTCACATAACCCAAGTCACTCACGCTTTACCAGACAGGTATATTATATAAGGCAAAATTTCTACCTTTGTTCAAGGAGCATATTAATTTTTTAAAAGGAAGGCGTGTGATAGATTTTCGCCCAGAAGAACTTGATGACAGCCATCCCTACTATTCTGGACAGAAAGATATGCCTGTTCTTAGCAAGAATCATGCTTGAATTATTTAAACTTGCAATAATATGCTTAGAATAGTGAATTAACCAACTCTGTAATGCAGACTCCCTGCTGAGAATCTAATAATCACTCTGATAGACTAGAAATTTATCTTCTTTTACGGAACCTATATCTTCATTACCTCTTCGAAATATTCAAAGACTGGACCTTATACTGTGGCGGATAAATTCAACTCACATCCTCACACCGTGTTTTCTGATGTTGTGCAGAATACTGATTTGGGCCCATTCAGTCTTGAAAGTGAGCTTTGTGATTAACAAGTGCCGGTTTGACCTTAAAGTGCAGTGAAACAGGGCAAGTGTCCTTGAGCTGCGTGGACGAATGTGATTAATGAGAAACATATTTAAGGTTCATTCACTTAGGCGAAGGATGTGAGTTTTAACCAAACCTGACAGACGTTTGCTGAAAATTTGTTAAAAGTGTTCGGATCGTGTATTTTGAGCTGTTTGACAGGTGAAGGTCTATGTTTGTTATTAAAACGGAATATTTAGATCTTGAACTATTAATTCTGCATGTGCAGGGTGGAGGGGATATAATGAATGGACTGATATTCAGCAAATGAATGGACTGTTTACATTATAGGATGTAGGCTAAGTCCCCGATGGTTTTCCACTTCGCGGAACCTGGTAAAATATTCATCACGAACACTTTAATGCAACACCCGTTTTACGGGGGAGAAGAGTGATGCAGAGGACAAACTTGGTGGCGAACCGCAAAATAATGAGTTGCCCCCTTACCCCCTCAAACCTAGCTCAAAGTTCGCTCTAGCCAACCTGCGATAGACTCAACGTCAGACTTACCTAGATTGAAACCGGAAGAAACATGCAGAACATAAATTTAGTGGAATTCACAAAAAAATCTGCACTTCTCTAATTGATTAAAAGAGTTGTTGGTAATGAATCAACGAATCACAACATAACTGTGGGACTATTTTTATATTTATATTTTGTTGACCGTGCATCCTAATATGATGATAGTCTGTTTTACCAACCTGATGCACAAATTCTTTATTTCAATACATTTTTATACTCCTCTACATGTTTCGAGCACTATTATACTCATCTTCTGGAGGACAATTGTATTAGTACAGCATCTGATATCGTCACTCTCTTGAGGTGACTGTTCAGACTGTAGGTTACGAGAGGACTGTCGTAACCTGTGGTCTGAATTTGTGCATCAGGTTGGTAAAAAAGACTATCATTAGAACTGTGGAACGTTTGTGTTTGTTGAACTGCAAGAGACAGTTCTGATTTTGTTCCGTATTCCACGTGTAGTATGGAGTGAGACAACGGTAATGAGAGACTGAAGTCTCAAAAAACTGCGCAAGAAAATCCCGCTGCTGTGCTGTAAACGCGATTTCCTGTCTGTATAATTTAATTGATACAAACCTGGAAACTGGGACTTCAGGGGTTTTGCGTGTAGAGAACATTGTGGTGAAGTAGTTACAATTAAGTATCCATGGAGCAGAGACCTGCTTGATAAGATGAAGGTGCTTAAGTAGTCAAACTTCCCTCCATTGATGTAATCCGCAAGTTTATGACCGTCGTCAAAAGAGCCCGCCACAGGATGTTACCTGATTAAAACATCCGTTTTATATCCGGGGATCTATTATGACGGTATGTAATGCCAAATTTCTGTCTTAAATTCCTTCTGTGATAGTTCTGAAATAAACATTAAAATAGGTTTCCTGCTGTATTCAGGAAACTACTGGGTTGAAATAACGAATAGCCTCTTAGCAGTCTACCCTCACGTAAGACTTCGGGTTAATGAACCTAATGCGCATATGGCATGCATATACTTCCTTATATTTGTTTATGTGTGTTCCTACGTTGCTTTCACGTAATTAGTAGTCTGCTTAAAGTAGACACATTTTTAACTTTACTGGTGTGTTTGAGAAGCTTGTTACGTTGCAGAACATTATACGTATGTAACTTGAGGCTGTAGACTTGGAAACCAGTAAGTAAATATTAAAGAAGTTAATCTGGCTTGACAGAAACGACAGAATTCTCAGTGGAATGCTGCTGTGGTGGAAACGTCATGTGCTGAAACCTTGTAAAATTCCCCGTGCTCTTTAAGGTATAAATATATTGATGTCGCTTTCAATTATGCGTTAATTAATACCCACTGAATACTGAAAGACAGAGTTTGACAAATACCATCACCGTAGCTATATTGTCCACAGATAACACTTCAGCTGATACAGCTGATTCGTACTTTTTTTTGACGTCTCGTGTTCACAGCGTGCACGTTCTGAACTTTGGAAGTAGAGGAAAAAAATTTGACAGAATAAACATAAGTGTAAGGATCTAGAGATACATATTTTCGACAAAGGAGCTTTATTTCCTTGAAGACGAAACGCACACCGAGAATTATCTCCAATGAACTATTATTATGTAACACACAATACTATAAATTCGTCTCCTCCGACAATATTTTTGTTGGGTACTTCATATTATTATACACATATTTTACTTAACAATACTGCAGTACGGAGTATCCACCAGACAGTACTGTTTGTGGGACTGAAATAGAAAGTACCTTACTGTGTTAATACGCACACTATGGCCCTGGGGTCGACTCAGCCTGTGACAGAAATGAGTACCAGGAATATCTCCTCAAGGGTAAAGACGGCCGGTGCTTAGGGATGATAATTTTACCACCTTCATGTGGTCTTGAAATCTGGGAGCCTCAACCTTCAGGAACTTTCAGGGCCTGTTCAGGCCTGTACAGGGATTGATTTACCTTTTACTATTGCAATGTGTAATGCCATATGACGTAAAATATGTAATTACGAGTGTATAATGATATAATAATCCTAAAGAACTTTAATTTATACTGACGAAAATGTACTGAGATCCTTCAGGGTATAGTCCAATCCGGAGTTTCCATGTTTCGCTGATTACAGTCTGACTGTAATATACTGTACGTACAAGAACGTTGAAAGTAATGTTCTGTTTACTTTGCTTCTGTAGAGTCCCATTTGCTTCAGTGTTTTAACGAGGCAATTGTAATATAATATGCATACAAAATGTAGAGTAATTCACGGGATATTTTTCTCAATTAGTTCTTCTCATTTCCCTTGCGGACATCAGAAATTGAGTGGTCTGGCTCAGGATAGGAATGTGCAGCGGGTCTTTTATGAACAAACTGAAGGACTTCCGATTGTCATAAAATGCGGGGAAGTTCTTGAGTGTCTGAGGAGCTGTTAGCTTCTCAAGAGGACTCTGCTGCATGGAGTTAGTGTAGCTAGTTATTTAGGACGTCGGAAATAGAGGGGTTTCTGGATTTTAAGGTCAAAGAAGAGCAGAACATCGTTTAACATTTTAAAGCACGAATTTCCTGTAACAGATGTTCAAAAATTTAATTTACACCTCGCAGTCATAATAACAAATATTATTCCGACCTTCACACTAAACACGTAAATATATTTTGTGGGCAGAATGCAGATATTATATTGTTAAAGCAGCTGCTCCAGAGGGTTCACTGATCTGTTTAGGGCCGCCTATTGATTAGCAGTGAAAGGTTATTTGTCTTTGCCTCTTTCAGATATTCAATCATCCATCGTAAGTGCCTGTGATCTGACATATAATTTTTGGGGGTTGCGCGGGGGTACTTTGTTACAGTGGCGGTAGTCTTGCATTTTTACACTCTGCAGCGTTTTGTGTTTGTTCGGACGTTTCGGAAAAACGTACTGTCTGTGGATTGTGAGGTACCCTTCCGCGTTCAACTCATCCAGATTTAGTCATCCGCATTTCCACAGTTGTTACGTTTGACGAATATTTGTCACGTTTGGATTGTTGCCACATCGAGCGAACGAACACAGACTACTTCCCTTTTCCCATCTCCGAGTCGGTAAATGACCCGTCTAAGAAATCACCAGTGTAGGTTTACTTGTAAAGTCGAGATGTGATACGTTTCGGTGATCGTTGTTTATATATGATAAGAAGAAATGTAACTTGTGCGTGTGTGTGGATAATCAGTATGAATCGGTTACGTCGAGAGGTCAAGTACACAGGACGTCGGAACGTGATTACAATGACCACGAAAATATGGTAGAGTACTCGAGCAAGAAACTGTGCTTTTCGATGGATACAGTGGCTTCTTTCTTCGAGGATAAGGCGGCCGGGTCGTGAGGTTAACCTCTCATCTGTCCAGTTCCGAGGTTAATGAATGGGGCCATACATCTACTCCCCGATACGCCGTCGTGGCATGGACAGGGGCAACTTAAAATTTGTTTACCCGGCTAAAACATTTGCCAAATACACCTGTCGTGGGAACAGATTGACAATTATTTACTTGGTTCCTTGTACAGTGCAAAATTACTGCTGCATGTGACACGTGCAACAGTCGTGCGACACGATGTCAGAACGTGTCTATGGGCCAGCAGTTCTTAGCTACCCATCGCTGTTTCATCAGCGTGAGTTAGGTCTGTGTCTGCCATGACACCATCTACTATTAAGTAACGTAGGCCAGGCTGCACTCATACGCATATCAGAAGACGCATTATATTTTAGAAACGGGAGTCTCCACGACTTGAGGAAGCTACTGACATCCCCCGATCCAATTTTTTATTGCTCCTCTTCCAAAAATCAGGGTATTGTCATAAATACAGTATGTAGAATAGAGGAAGAAGTTCAGAGGTGTGAATTTCAATTTCACGGTACAGCAGGCTGGGTTAGCGTGATGCAGGGACGGTAGGGACAGAGTTGCAGCAATTTAGTACAGCCTTGTGAAGAGCTTGGAGGAGCTGGAGCTTTTGGAACCACAAGATCGAAAGTGGTAAGAAGAAGGGCGAAGGGAAGAGGGGGCTAATCTGAGACATGTCTCCATACTTGGCGGCGACAGTTTCATTTTCCTTCCACAGGACATCAACAGAGAAGGTATGTTCCATATGCCTATCTCCTTACTTCTAGCTATACTTGTGAGCAGATAAAGGGACATGGAAGGAGAATGGACTTAATTCACTCCGCTAGCAGCCAGGCTGACGTGTGCTGGTGATATTATGCACAGAGATACTGAACATGTCCATGCAACCTTCTGTGGTGGGAAGGAGGTAGCTTCTGTTGTGTAAGTAAGACGGTTAAAAGAAGCATCTGCCACCGCTAGCGGGGTAGACCCGTTAATAAGCACTGTAGACGAGCCGGAACTGCTCAGACCGTGTAGTTGCTAGACAACAGTCCGGACGACTGCGGAATCGTGGTTTGATTCCCGGTAGCGGAGCTGTCTTGTTTCCAAAACTATCAGCCCGGTGCCGGGCCAACGCAGTCTAATTGGTGTGCAACGAAGGTTATTTAACTGGGAGTAAAACGGCCCGGACGTGAAGCTAATCACTCAGCTTTGTCTGTCACCAAGGCTGAGGATGAGTGGAGTTATAAATCTATTCTCCCACGCGTATTTATGCCGTGCGCAGTGACAACTTTTCTTTTAACAAAATAATAATATCACGAATTGAGCTATGCTCCGGCCTTCCATATTGTAACTTTGTTTCTTCCTTAAGGGAAATTAAAGGTGTTAGAAATGCGTTAATTTAATGATCGTGTGGTAGGGTAACGTTGTTCATTCTGCTCAATGAATTGTTAGAATGCGTACTGTCGGGTATTAATTTGCATAATTATACGACTCGGCAACAATTTTAAGTGTATTAGCTCGCTGCAGTGGGTCTGCAGAGGTTTTACCAGTGCGTCATTTACAGCGATACCAGTTGTTTTAGAGTGCAAGGCGACAGCTGCTCTGTATGCTCAGGAGAATATAAGGGGAAGGAAAGAAGAGGAGGAGAGAGAATATTGCATAATGAGGAGCTTCTTAATTTGTAGTGTCACACCAAATAAGGAGATCAGATAGAGGAGGGTAAGATGGCAGCACAAACGAAAAGATGATGATGATGATGATGATGATGCATACGGAATTTGAGTGGGGAAACCTGAACGGAAAGGCAGTGTTGGAAACCTAGTCTAGAATGCACAATAATATTAAAATGAATCTTAACGGAATATGATGCGAATGTAAGGAGTGGATTATTTTGGCTTATCACAGAGACGAGTGGCGGGATGTTGTGAGCTCGGTAACGTTAAGATTAAGAAAGATGCTTGGAGCTTCTTGACATGGCGATTCATTGGTAGTGTATGAGGAACGTTTTACATCATGGAGTTGGTTATTGGATATTAAACATTTTGTATGATTGTGTCATCTGAGAATTCTCTAACATCGAGTTCGTGGCGACCGAGTCAGGAGTAACTACAAAGCAGTCCGTAGGCTTCTGTTTCTGTGTGCGTCTTTTCAGAAGCTCTCCTGAAAGATACCACGGAAACGAGTTTTTTAAACATCGTGGAACTTACGGGTGAAGATTCACCCTGTTATTGCCGTCTGCTGTAGTTGCGACGCACGTCCAGGTAGTGGCCTTTTTAGATTTCAGTCTTCTGGGATAAGATGCCACGTCGATTGCCATGTTTGCCGACGTTTCGGAAGAGTTTGCTGTCCCTATATTTTGGATAGACGAAGAGGAGTCTTCCTACCAAAGAAAGCGGCGTCGTATTCCGGGTGCCTGTAATCTTAATCAACAAGGTTGCGAAAACTTAAAATCACACAGTAGCTTTTGTTTTAGTGTGTCACTTGCAACCTATAGGAAGTGATATGGCAGTTCTTGAGTTTGCCTCTTTCCAGTAGCGATTTTAGGAATTTAAGCTTATGGGAACGACATTGTTTTATTTACAGCTCCCTGAAGAATGAAAGGGGAAAAATACAGATGGTGCTGTTGTTGGCAATCTAAGGACATGTGGCGTCTGTGTGCTGTATCTAGCCAGTTGGGTGTTAGTGTCGGTCATACACTGACGAGCAGGATAAAGTTGACACTCGGGTCTGATATACTGATATGTTCACTGTTAGGCTGTTCAGATGATAGTGTGGTCTGGGTTGTAGAATGGTATAATTTTGTAAATTCATACCGGAGCTTCAAAAGAACATGGAATCTCCATTTTCAGAACAGACAGTTTAGGTTCAAGTTGACACAGAGTGAGTAAGTTGGATTCGGTTGGCTGTAGTTATAGGAAACTCGTCTCTTGGAAATGTCGGTATCCATATACCAGGCTACACGGTGTTATAACCCAGAAGACTACAACCTGAACAGTACCCACCCTTGAAAACCTATGAATATGTGCAGTAGGTTGTGCTCTTTGTTCGAAACGTTGCTCTGACTTCAAATTTAGGGTTTTTTTAAAACTCAAAGTTGGAGGCAGTGTTTTCTTTCGAGAAGACGGTAACCACATACTAGAGTACATGTTATCAGAAGCCAGAGGAGAGAAGTATAAATTTCACCGCTATGAAAACCTCAAATCTCGTACGGGATAAAAATATTTTAAACGCACCAACTCCTGTCCAGAGTAAAATTGATGATAGGAAGGAAGCGGAGAAAAAGCGTGTGGGAAAGTTAGAGTGCGCGCAGGAAAGCCTCCTTCGAGTCTGTTTGCTACACTTTAAATTTTCCGTGGCAAACTGGAGTCTACACCTGTGAGCTTAACAGCCCTGAGAAGAACACGTTCGCCGAACAGAAATATCACTGAACACAGACGTGGCATCCAAACCAGCCGCAGAATGCAGCACATTTTACAAAGCAAACATTTGATATAAGAAATCAATAATATTGCAGCATCTTCACGACCTACACTGAAACTGCAAGAGTATATGATCATATGCCTGAGGGTATTTGTCACTTCTGGTGTCGGTGCAGACTCGCAGTCAGGTGTTATATTTCGAAAATCTTGATTGAAGACTTCCTGTTGCTGGCCATTTATTGCAATGTTTATCGTACTGTCACATTATATATGGCATTTGTTTTGAGTCTGTTTCAAACACAACGTCTCTGAAACTGAATCTGTTTTGTTATCAGCTATGCATGAAGGTCTCTGCTCGGGGGTCGTCGATGAATGAAACTAGTTCTTTCTGCCAGATGATGGCTGAAACAGATCCATTTTCCAAAACATGGGTTTTGAAGGAAACTCAAAACGATGGGATGTGTTTAAAATGTCCTGCTTTTTATTGCAACACACTATCGTAACAACAGTGGCACTTACTGCAGGGTTACACTGTCGCTTTAAGTCGACCTTATTCTTCTGTTTTTGGCATTGTTTTATATATATATATAAAATATTTGACTGAAAACAGAGACACTTGTAAATATATTGTATGCTGCATTAGACACTTCAGTTTTTCACATTACTTGCGTTACATTTGTAAGCACAAGCAACTGTAAGATCAGCGGCGTTATTGCATTTGGTAGTGTTGATACTGCATGGGGGTAGCAGTAGGCCTACCGTGTACTTGTTATTGTGTTTGTGGGCAAGGGTAATTTTCGACAAGAACATGTAATTAAACAGCTGGCAATAGATAGTATCATCATTATCATCGTCATAATCATGATCGGGTGCAGGAAAAATTCATCTTTCAGCTGGAGCTTCTCATTAGTGTGTAGTGGATGGCTTATTTTGGTGTTCTCTTGTCATCCATTATTAACATTTTTCTAACATCATAGATCTCTGTTCATTATGTTTTATTCATAATTTTATTTCTAATCCTATCCATTCTTGGTTTTGATCCTTTAATTTATGTTGATCGAGTGTTTGCTGTGCGTATTATTTAACATCCGCGCTGTATTCGGATGTTAATAATGGATTTTCTCTTGTCTAATAGAATTTTAGTTGCTCTTCGTTCCTTGTTTATCTTTACGTTTCCGTGTATTTGTTGGAATCTGTGCATTTTCGACACCGTTACTAATCACCATTTTGATTATTTTGTGTTTTACTCGAGTGTCGTTAACATCGAGCAGCTGATGAAATTCTAAGAGGCCGTGTCATTTATGTTCGCTCGTAATGGATTGAAGGCATTCGATTCATCATGAATTATGACAGTTGCACTTGGTTAGTCGTGCAAGTTGTCCTGCATTACGTGAGAGACTTCACGTACATACTGTACTTTTTGCCTTCAGGTAGTGCTGCTCTGTGAACAAGTGAAATTTGAAAATAGTGTGCAGTGTAGGGCAATGTAAGAGACGAGTCCATTACCATAATGTCCGCCTAAATTAAGGAATTCGATTTATGTACTTTAGACAGAGTGTTCTTACCGCGGTAATCAGCACTGCAGAGTGGGTGCCATCATCGGTTTCTATTCAGCGACGATATCCGCTCTATGGTTTGTAGTTCCGTGGTAGAAGAGCACATTGCGGCTGAGAAAGTGTTAGTTTTTAAAGTTCGTTTGCATAAACTCTCTCCTACTAGTCATTCTAGTTGACGCTCGGTGACAAAGAATGGCTCTCAAGTTGCGTATTACGTTGCTAGCGAGACAAACCGATCACGTGGACACTATCGCTCACAACCCCCTACGGCGGTGACAAGGGACTGAGAGGAAAAGGAATTTTTGGACCAATGAAGATTTCAAAATTGATTACTTTTGTTCGCCAACTTGGCAACCCTGAACTTCCACACTTTGCCGTACATTCCATTTTCCCGCCACACGTATTTTCTGCTCTTTTTAAAAGCGCTTCCAGCACTTAAAACCCTCTGACCGTGTCTAGCAAACAGGCCAATGAATGAGAAGATATATTGAGACAGACGGGGATATCAGCTGTAAGGAAAACTTCGAAACTCTGTAAAATCTAAGATATCTGATTTGAAATTAGAATTTGGGCTTCAGGAATTATTCCCATTAAAGTATGTTTAGTTGTGTTTACTACGGTTGAAGACATTTCGGAAATATTGAGTTGTAGACCTTAAGATTTTAATTCATGAATACTTGGTGTCCAAATTTGGCGCTGCCTTCCAGCTATTGGGCTGCTCTTAGTTTTTTATTCATTGATTATTGCATTGTGATGTCTGGATCAACCTAATTTAGAGAAATTTATAAAAAAAATCTGCATGCTTTTACTTAATTTCGAGAAGTTTATAAAAAAAATTGGCATTCTCTTACTTCACCGCCACACAAGGTGGTGTAGGAGAAAAGGTAATATAATTCCACGCATTGAGAAACTTGGCACTAGAAGGAAATTACTGGTCAGTTTCAGTCTCTGGTAGACTGACCTGCAATAGACACTGGGCTAGAGGATGGCTGGACTCCATATTGAGTATGGAGGCGGATGCCATAGAACAGGCGATGTCACTGCTGGGAATCGACCCCTGGTTCTGTGGGCCGTAGACAGTCGCTATATGAATAGGATTTTTCACGTGTTGTATTCACTTTTTATGCAGTTATAGTTTGAAGTTTTGAGGAATTTGACATTCAACGACGACAGATATTCTGGCCCAGTTTCAATCCCCCGAAAAGAGCTGTCCATTCTGACATTTTAGTGTTAAAATAGCAGTATACATACTGAACACTAGCCTATAAAGGGATGATCATGACTTAGAAGCTGTGTACCTTATTGTCCGTCACTGGCAATACTGAACGTAATCAGATTAAGGGTAAAATCACTTTTACGTATATAAAGGGTAAAATTCCAGTTACTTAATTGAACTGATGACTCTGCACTCCCTCTACACGCAAAAAAGTAAGTATCGACACCCAGAAGTATAGGTGAAGCTTTAGTATGCAGTGTGTGTTGCAGAAGTTGGGGACCCATTGACCATAAACACTTTGCAACATACCCTCTGTAAAAACAGTTTCTCACACTAATGTGTGCATTCAACACATATTTCTCGCATACTTACACATTAGCGAATAAACATCCTTCATTTAACTCCATTTTCGAAGTTACATCTGATTTCATGGCGTGAAGCCCTTAGCGAGAAGCTGGTATTCAAGAAATGTTCCGCATTTTATCAAATTCCGAATGCAAATCAATCACTTATTATTCGGTTTCAGTGCTGTTTATTTATCCGCAAAGCCTTTCCATCTTTAATTAGTTCGTCAATTAAATGCACTGTTTCTGTGAATGATGCAATATTTTTTACATTGTCCAAATTTATAATTGGCGTTATGCTTATTCGTATCTACAAGCATAATTCGACCTTAGAGGTACATCTGTGTACAGAACAGTATTATATATCTCCACTGAAAGGCGTGGGCGTTTTATAAACAATGAATATTACTGACTTCTGGGGTGTAAAGTCTTGTGATCATCCGTCAAATTGGCAACACAAGTTTCTTCCAAACGCTCGTAAGTGGATAACGGACTACATAAAGTCGCATCCCAAAAAACACTAAACATTATATTCACCATTGTGATAACCTCAGATGTCAGTCGAGAAAGAAGTAGGCGGGTGACATTTTATTATTACCTGAAAACGTTTCGTCGTAACTTACTTTCACGTCTTGTGCAGCGGTCTGAAATTTCATAACTCGACACAAAAGCGGTCATGTTGTCAGCCTGCCATCCAATTGTTTTTCCGACTGATGAACCGTTTCCACTTCCCGTAGTGCAGTGATAATACCACGTAATTAGACAGTCAACTGACCCATGACTGCATTGTGCGTATCTTCTGTGGGTGTTGTTGCGGGTTTACATAATACGAGGGCCCACATGGCGAAATAATGACCAGGAACTATCAGTTAATCGCATTAACAATATGGCTAGTAATCTGATGATCGCAAAGTCCGGTATGTTTCAAATTAGACTTAATAGGATTAATGGGGTTTTTTTTCCTACCTTACGGGTTTTGTGATAGTGTTAATATGATAATTATAATGTGTAGCTTAAATTCAAAATGATTGCGCTGTTTATGTTGAGGTACAGCTTGATAATCAGTAGACCTTATCTAATTAAGCAGTATATGTTAGAAGTATCGCTTCCCGGAACAGGAATACTGAGAATATTTTTGGAGGATTTTGCTTTGGAATCATGATGTTTAACGATAATTTAAAACATGATTTTGCAAGCATGTAATAGCAGACAGTACTTCAAACTTTCAGCTCCGTGTTAATATAAATCCAACCAGATGCAACAGTATGCAGATATTTATTCACTGCAAAGTCACTCTACATGTTTCGGGTGTCACAGCACCCATCATCAGGAGTACTAAAAACTGTAACCGCAGCTACTTCCCTCCAACGTGGCCAGATCTGTCCACGTTGGAGGGAAGTAGCTGTACCTGTATTATGACCTGTACCGTAGGTTGCGGTTACAGTTTTTAGTACTCCTGATGATGGGTGCTGTGACACCCGAAACATGTAGAGTGGCTTTGCAGTGAATAAATATCTGCATACTGTTGCATCTGGTTGGATTTTTATGAATATTGAATTGTGATGCACGGAACCAGGAGTTTACAATTTCAGCTGAATGTATTTGTGATTTTCAAGGGTGAAACATTTTCTAGAATAAAATTCTGAATCGTGAAGGGAACATAACTCCAGCTTGTTGACCGGGGAGTTGCTGCATGCAAGTAAATGTGATAAGAAAACAACCACTATTAAATCCTCGAACTAAATAATGTGTTGTTTTCAGTACTACAATGATAAGAGAATGCAGTTTCCTTGGAATACCTTATGATTCGCTGATAATTGTAACTGCTGAAGTACCAGTTCCTTACTCTGCAGCAACATGAGGCGTTCCCCACTTGAGACTTACGAACTTATTTGTCGAGTATTTGGCACTTCTGCTTCGTCAGCAGGAGGTCCCGAGTTTAGACATGTGCCCAGCAGGGATATCCTGACAGGTCGCTTGTGGTTTTCCCCAGTCTTTCAAAGTAAATGTCGGAATATTACCTCGAAATGTTTACGTTTATTTATTCACTTATTTATTTATACTAAAAAAGATAAAGTGATCCCGTTACAGGCCCAGTGCAGCCCAGACGGTGGGTAGAGGTATAGCTCTACTCTTCCATGACCGCGGCACTAGAAGTGGGTGAGTGGTAAGCAGCACGACCCGGCCTCACTTTACCTCCGTGAAAGACGCGGTACCCACTTTACAGGAGGCTGGGTGGGCCCCAGAGCCGGTCTGGACGGGCGGAAAATCTCGTCCCCACCGGGATTCGATCCCGGACCGTCCAGGCCATAGTCAGTCACTATACCGACTGAGCAACCCGGCCCATTATTTGTTTATACTATGTGTCATAAAATGATTGTGTGATAATGAATTGTAAAGAACGTGGAAGGAAGCAGCTATAGTCTATGCCAACATTTTCCTGAAGAGACTGAGGGTTACTATGAATAGGAAGCAAACGACTACACATGACATTGTTAGCATCTGCATAACTACCAATATGGCATTATGATCTGTGAATGAATAGCACGCTAATAAACCTGTGGTTCTGATGTGAATTAATTGGAGTGATTGTTCATTAAAAATAGTTTGACTATGTCATGCAACATATGTCCTCAGAATTTTAGTTTTTGACTCCCTAACAATGACACCAAAACACGTGGTACAGAGCGGGTTCAGTTTTGATGGAATGGTTTGGAATAGATATATAACGAATGTTGCTGGATGCTTGTAAACCTCGATGTGTGTTACAGTCGAGCGGATGCACGGGAATACGCGCTACATTATTCTGGTCGACGTCGTCAACAGTCGCAGCAGCTTGACCAAGCGCCGTGAAGTGTAACACCGGCTAACGAAAGTGCCCTACTACAGCCATGGAAGGCAAGCCGTGGAGAAGCTGACACTTTACTGAACGAAAAATGGGGCTTTTCCAACCGACAGTCCTCGAAGTGTTTATGGACGAAGAACTGGATCCACAATACTAATACCGGAGCGCGTATCTGTTTCCAGACGATCATCCTCTTCTAGTATTTTACGTGTAGCTATTGGACACCGGTATTTTATCATTTAATAACTTGCGCCATTCGACCGTGATGTATATCTCGACAAATAAACTTCGACTTGCTTTTGAACGGGGAATCACTCTGTTGGGATGTAGTATGCGAATTTTTTACTCTGTGTATTATAACCTATCGATAATTTATTGTCAACTATCTTGGGGGTAATTTTTAACCTTATCTTTATTACACCAGCTGGTTTAAGGGGTGATCATGCCGAATTTTGATGAAGATCCCTCCTGAAAATAACCACGTGTTGATGTAAGTACTTTGGGTTATTACAATTTCTAACCCCTTGACTTATATATATATATATACAGGGTGTTTCACGACTGTAGGGCATAACTGCAGGAGGTGATTTCCTAGGCCTTTGTGATCAAAAAAGTTCATATAAACATGTGTCCGATTTTGGACGGTTACGGAGTACACGCCCTCGTGTGAACCGCGTCTATCAGGTGGCGGGTCGCTATTTTTAGC
>Ga0136643_10001235_pt1 | contig 30697 bp, 26 predicted proteins | sample TergutLab28metaG_FD_96883 | JGI IMG/M metagenome (GOLD analysis project Ga0136643, IMG submission 96883) | Labiotermes labralis P1 segment gut microbial communities from Petit-Saut dam, French Guiana - Lab288 P1 (version 3) (version 3) | ecosystem: Host-associated > Arthropoda: Insects >...
CTTTTATTTTATTCGTGATCCCACTGTCCTCGATCTTGAATGCGGAGCGCTGTGTTATCCTGCGTTGGTATATCGCTGTTTACTTTAACGACGAGATATCTATAATAAACTGTCGATTGCGTTTCTTTTGATTTCACTGTGAACAAAACTTTCGCCATCCTCGGCTTCGCTGCGTGATCTTCGAGATTGAAGATAAAAATAAGGGTAAAGGGTTTGGTTGAAGAACTTCAAAGCTGGTAGTTCTTCTTGTCGAATGCGGGTACATCTGCGTACTGCTTCAGGCACATCTCGACGAACTTGCTCTCCTCTTCCGGCAATGCTTCGAGGGTCTTGACAATCTTGTCGAGGACATCCTTCTGCTTTGCGGTCAACAGGAGTTCCTTGTTCTTATGGCCTTCCTGTATGAGCTTTCCGCCCGTTATACCTGCAGCCCTTGCTCTGCGGTACAGGTCCTTTCCTTCCGCAACGATCGCCTGACCGACTTTGTAGGCGTTGTCGTATGCCAAGACGAAACCTTCCGGTCCTCTTGTACGGTCGGAGTACATGTACAGGTCTCTGAGCGTCTTCTCCTGCTTGAACGCGATAGCCGTGTTCATCAGTGAGACCTCGTAACCCAGGGAACCCAGCCAGCATGCGACTGATGATCCTCCGAACTCGGAGTGGTACTCAACTGACTCGTTTGACCATACGTCACAGATCTGCGCCATCAGGTTGCCCTGAAGATCAGCGTGTGCACACTGACAGTTCTTACCTTCCTGTGAGGTCGGCTTACCGGCGATCGTTTTACAGATCGGGCCCTCGTAACCGCAGTCTTTGTCCGGCCCTACGGCTCCCGCTTCCCATGCGCAGATTGTTCTCGCTGCTGCGAAACACCTGGTGATCGCAGAGAAGGTCTTCTGAACATCGTTGTCGAGGTATCCGCCGGCCATGAACATCGTTGTGTTCGCACCGGAACAGTTCGTGTCTCCTCCGGGAGTGACCTTGTTCTTCTTACAGATGTCAACGAACTGAGGCCATATCCAGCTCATGTCCAGTGAACCGAGGTAACCGATACCGAACAGTGTTGCGGTTATGTCTCCCGTCATGACACCGTAGTCGAGCAGTTCTTTTCCGCCCATCGTCTCACAAGACAGTACGTGTGCACCGTTCTCACAAGCGGTCTCTGCAGAAATGAGCAGTCTCTCCGGGTAGCTGTTGCGCCCGCCCATTCCGGGCCTGAGACCGTGGTCTGCCTCTCTCTGGTCAGGTATTGTGTGACGGATAGCGAGGTTGATGCCGTATTTGTCGTGCATCTTCTCGAGGAGCGCCGTCTGACCGGAGACTATGGATTCCGCCATTTTGGTGTTTGTACCCATCTGGGATATCCACTCTGTCTCAAGCTGCAGGTCCGGGAAACCGAGCGTGACCGCACGGTTGATCGCATCCTGTGAGATGTAGTCGACGTATTCTTTCGTTATCCTCGCTATGTCCTTCTCTGTTCCCGGCCTCGGAGCGTAGTTCAACTCGGGTATTACACGTCCCGCACCGACCTTTATTCCGAAACCGTACGAGACCGGACTCTTTGCGGTACCGAACACGATGTCGTCCGCTTTGTCATACGCCATTTTGGTGTATCTCGTTATGGCCATTTCAGTTCCCTCCTACAATGTTGTCCCACTCAGCCTTGATCTTCTTCCAGTCGTAACCGGCGATGATCTTGTCAGCTATCGGCGGGGTCTGAGGTGCTTTCTCCGAGTAGATACCCAATTCAAACGATTCCGAGTACTCTCTGTTCACTGCACCGCCTGCGGACATGAAAGGAATGGTTATGCCTTTCGCCTTCATCTTCTCCGCTATTGCGGGGAATGCACTCATCGTCGTCGTCATGAGCGCTGTTCCTGTAACGAGGAACGGTTTCTCTTTGACAACAGATGCAACGACCTCATCGACGGGGACGTCTCTTCCGAGATCCACGACCGTGTAGCCGTTGGCCCTCATCATGACAACGGCAATGTTCTTACCGATGTCGTGCGGGTCACCCTCAGCTGCATGCATGACTGCAACACCTTTCGTCTGCCTTCCGCCGGGGATCTTCTTCTCTGCGACCGCAATGCCCATTTCCATGGTCTTTGCTGCGAGCATGATCTCAGGCAGGTAGTAGATGTTCTGCGCGTAAAGCGTACTGACGATCTCCATACCGACCACGAGACCTTCGTTTATGATCGCGAGGGGGTCTTTCGATTCCAGTGCTTTGTTGACCGTACCTGCGATGTCTTTGAATCTCATGTAGAGGACATCCTCTGCACAAGCTTTGAAGACTGCATCGCTCGGTAACATTTTTTTCGCGATGGACTCCGGAGTGTTCTGATTCTCAGCCTCTACATCGTAGCGCTTAAGAATGAACGCGTAGTCCACACCCTTGCTGCTTAACATATTTTTTACCTCCCAAGCACTTGTTGCCAAACGCCTGTAATGAAACTATCCTGTACTTTGTTATTAAACGCAATTGGTGGTTGGATGATATATCCAAAAATTCATCAAATCCACGATGCTTTGCATCTAGATAAACCTATCTTTTTCATCCATCGTACTTAACATGTATATAAATGAAAGCTGAAGGTATCTTTCAGGAAACCTACTAAAGAATAATTAAAAATCTATAAATATCATTATACCCATGTGGCCGAAAAATTCACAGTAGCTAATAAATACTAAGGGCGTTCTTGGTTACCATTGTATGTTTACTTGCGTTATAGGAGGGTTCCTTGGAACAGGAAAAACAACCTTGGTCATGAAAATAGCGGGAAGATGCAGAGCTTCGGGGATCAGGGTTGCGATACTTGTCAATGAGATGGGAGAGATATGCGTTGACGCGACAACGATCAAGGCTGAAGGTTACGATGCCGTCGAGTTACCTGACGGCTGCATATGCTGTTCCCTTTCGGGCACCCTGCAGAACGCTCTGAAGAACATAAAACGGGATATTGATCCCGATATAATAATAATAGAGCCGACCGGGTTGGCGCTTCCCCATAAGGTCGCAGAACTTGTTCACACTTCACTCATTGATTCCGATCATACTATGATCATAGGCCTCGTGGACAGCGCCAGGTACGACCAGCTTATGGAAAAGAAAGAGGAATTCTTCAAAAGGCAGTTGCATGCGTCCAATTTCCTCTTACTGACGAAATCGGATATTTCCGCCGAAGAAGAGAAGGCGAGGATATCAAAAGCACTGAAAATGCTTTATCCTGAGAAGGATGTGATATACACGTCATCGGTCACGGGAGAAGGATTGGACGAGGTTGCGTAGAGGATCTTGAATGGATGAAGGATACAAAAAGTCCGGCGGCACCGGATACGGACTGATCGCATACACCGAAAAGACCGACGGGAACACCCTTTCTTTGCTGAGCGGTGCGATGGTCGAGGTCGCCGAGTGGATCGAAGCGGCGTCGGGATTTTTTCTGGGCCACGTTAAAATGGCCGTCGCAATGAGCGAAAAAACAATGACGCTCAATCTGACCGATCTGAAAAGAGGGGTTGAGCATCACAACGGTCCGATGCCGCACGGTGTGCGCGCCGACATAAAGTTCATGTCTGCGGTTGTTGATGTCGACCGTGTCGAATTGTCGGAAGTAATGAAAAGAACATTTACAAAAAACGGCTTTAAGGTAAAGGACGACAGGAAGAAGATCGTTGAATTCAGGTGATTGATGTGTACGGTATTTCATTGGATATAGGGACAAGCGGAACGAGAGGTCACGCGGTCGAACTTTCGACCGGCAGGATAATATCTACGGCTATGACCGAATCACACCCTCTTCCGGGAGCGAACATAATGGACCATCTGACGTTCTGCATCAAAATGGGAAAGGATCTTGCGCACCGCATTCTGATGGACACCGTCAACAAACTGATCGGAGACCTGAACATCGATCTCAAAAAGGTTGAAAAGGTGAGCATATGCGGCAACCCCATACAATTGTCGCTCTTTCAGAACATGGAGATAGACGACCTTGCGTACGTCGGAGAGAAAGCATGGGCGGCCCGCGGCATCGTTCCGCTGAAACGTAATGCAAGGATCATACCTGCAGTTGACGTCGGATTGAACGTACCGGATAAAGCGGAACTGTATGTTCCTCCCGCGATAAAGCATGAGATAGGCGCCGATGCGCTGGCGATGCTCATCAAAAGCGGTTTCCTTGAACAGAAGGAGAATTGTATGGTCACCGATTACGGCACGAATGCGGAGATGGCGCTGAAGGTCGGCGATGACATATACACGGGATCAGCAGCGGCCGGCCCGGCGATGGAAGGGCAGCACATAGAGCACGGGATGCTCGCATCGCCCGGTGCGATATCCGACCTTGAATATGATTTTGACTGGAGATGCATGGTCCTGAACGATGATCTTATACCTGAAGAAGGCGACCTTGTGAACCTTTCAATGGGTTCCGTCGTATCGGAGGGAAAGATGCACGGTAAAGCCAAAGGAATAACGGGAACCGGAACGATAGCAGCGCTGGCAGCAGCCATGGACTCCAAGATATGGAAGAAGGGCAGACTCAATTCTCCGGGCGGAAGATTGGAACTGCAGGACGGCATATACGTAACGGAACACGACATCGCGGAAGCGTGTAAAGCGGTCGGTGCGATGAGAGCAGGTCATTTCACGCTGCTTGAACATGCGAAGATAAAGTTCAGCGATCTGAACATCATGTACATGTCTGGCGCAACCGGAACATATGTTGATGCGGAGAAAGCAAGAATGGTCGGCCTCCTTCCGCCGACGTGCAGGAAAATATACCAGATAGGCAACACATCGCTTGCGCTTGCGACCGATCTGCTCCGCAACCCGGAAATGCTTGACGAACTGCAGACGATCGCCGACAGCATACGTTCCAATCACGTTATGTTCGCCACGGACGAAGTCTTCGAACAGATATACGTTCAAGAATTGGCATACTGGGTCGAGGGCATGTCCATGGAATCGTATAACAACAATCTTGATATACTGGGGATCCAGCAGCTGCCCAGGGTCATGGGAAGACCTGAGATAAACAGGATCGCTGTCCGTGACATTCCCGACATAGGAGACAGGGGATTGAAGATAATCCGCGACATCGGAACGGAACTCGTCGGAAGATTCAGCGGATGCACCGGATGCGGGAACTGCGGTACGGAATGCCCGGAATCGGCGCTTACAATGGATAAGGACAAGACGATACACGTGAAGACAAAAAGGTGTTTGGGAACTGCCTGTTACAGATGCCAGTTCGTGTGTCCGGAGAAGGTGTTCAAATACGAAGAGTTGAAACTTTCCGTATGATCAGACAACCTTCACCATACGCTCGCGCGCATACCCGCAGGTCACTTTCCTGTACCCTTTGAACTCTTTATCCAGTTCCGGGTCGCCGGTGTCAACGTGAAGTTCATCGAGATCATTAAGTTTAGTTCTGCTTGACACGAGAACGATATTGTCGATGCCTATCATCCTTATAACGGACGGCGATATCTCCTTGTTGCCTCTGCCGAGGAAGAATCCCTGCTTTCCGATTATTCCGAGTATGAGTACCGTGCGCTCATATTTTCCGATCGTTTCTTTCAATCGGGTTTCATTGAGATCCTTTTCTATGATCTTCCCGTTGAACAGTGCATCCGTGCCGAGGACAGTATGATCAAGGTCAAGCATCTCCAGTATGCGGCATGCGGTGCCTCCCGGCCCGATAAGATAAAGGGTGTCGTTCCTCATCTCGGAAATAACATATTCGGCAACTTCGTCCGTCTCCGCTTCCTCGTCGCTGCCGCCGTATATCCCTTTGGACGACTGAACTCGGGCGGGAACGTACGGTACGCTCATGTATCCGTAAAGTTTTGCGGAAAGGAAACCGTCCGCAAGACACGCTTCATCGATGTCCATGACCTCGCGGTCCGTGAGCTTTGCGTGGTTGTCAGCGAACATATGAACAATTTCGGGAATATCTTCTGGAGTAGTTGCGAAAACGGCGGAATGCATCTTTACGCCTGCAGGTATCCCCAGTACCGGGATATTCCTTCCGACTGCGTCGAAAACGTCTCTGGCCGTTCCGTCTCCGCCGCAGAATAATATCAGATCGCATGCTTTTTCCATCAATTTTGCTGATGCCTTTGTATCGGAAGCGTTTGTGTTCCTGTTTATCACCGAAATGGTTTCATGCGGAATTTTGAGATCGTCAAGAACCTCGCTTCCCATTCCTTTCACGGAAATGAAGCTGATGTCTTCACGGATTGACGAGACCGCTCTTTTCGCAGCGACAGGAGACGTTCTGACAGCGCCGAGTTCAACGGCCGCGAGATATGTGTCATTATCCGTTCCTTTGAAGCCCAGGGGGCCGCCCATTCCTGCTATTGGGTTAACGATAAGTCCGATACGCACATTTGTACAATAGCGAAAGAGTATCTAAAATTAATTACCGATTTTGAGGATATCATGTCTGTGAAAGAACGGATATGATCCGATGAAGGAAAAAATTGTTGGACGGGCGGATGCCCGTCCGTGGGGAGTTATGTCATCGTTATGCAGCACTGCCCGCGAAAGCGGAAAGTGAGTGTGTTTCGCTGCGATCCTCGACCATTGTCTCTATGGATCTCAAGTGATCGCACATGGCCGCGGATATCTGCTTTTTCTTTTCACCGATGAACCTGACCACGCTGTTGTTCACCATGTGGAAAGCATCATTCATCGTTGCGTTCGGCGCGTTTGCGGCTATCTTGTCATTCTCAATGACAACGGTCATCGGGCATATCGCCGAAACCTTTGAGATCCCTGCTTTCGCGACCTTCATGCTGTTCGCTTCGAACGAGAACGGTTTTATGGCGATCATGAACGTTATCATGTTGAGCGTACGCGCAACCGTCGCGACCACCGGCGCAACACCGGTTCCGGTGCCGCCTCCCATTCCTGCGATTATGAATACGGCATCATGACCCGCAAGAACGTCTTTTATCTCGTCGATGTGTGCCTTAGCACACCTCTCGCCGAGCAGTACGTCCCCTTTGGCCCCTTTGCCGTCCGTAACGTCTCTGCAGAGGCACACTTTTTTGTCAGACATTGTGCGCCTTAGTGATTCTTTGTCCGTATTGATGGCAATGGTGTATATCGATCCGTCTGCCCAGTAGATGTCGTTTATGACATTGCAACCGGCGCCGCCGATACCGACAACCGCTATACGCGGTTCAACCGGCAACACTGTTCTTTGTGTGCTTACCTTTGTTTCCATTATTCCATCCCTCTTGTTCTTTTTCACGGAAAAACGGGGCTGAGCCCCGCAAATCCCATGCATCCCATCCCTTCACAACGGAACATTCTGCTGCATCTGCGCCGTTGCAAAGGATTCTGCGTAAGGACCCTTCTCTATAGGAGAATAGCTCTTCCTTACGCATTCCCTTATGAACTCTTCCTCGCTGAGGAAGTACCCTCCTTCGAGGATATTGCGCATAGCATCCAGTTCCGTTCGGCTGAAACGAACAAAGATCCCATCTCCTTTGTCCGTTTTTCTGTCTGAAGGAGTATTATGTGCATCCCTTTTCATATACTCCCTTAAGGCAGTCCTTATGAATTGCGACCTGGTCCCGAGTTCGGGATGCTCCTCCAAATAACTGTCCATTGATTGGACGTCATTGGTTCCCATCCGGAGCGTTATCCTTTCGTCATCCATGGTTCATACCTTCTCAGACTTTACTTCGTAGAGCCCATCCCTTCGACTCTAAAACACCATAAACCTTACTAGTATATAAATTTGTCTGACAATGTCATACTTTGTCCGACAAACAGGGGAACGACGTCTTCAAAAGTCGCACATATCGTTCCTGCGTCAGATATCCTTATCATATAATATAATAGTAAAATAAATATTTAATGCAGACAGATATCCTGAGAACATCCGGAAGGCATGATAAATGGCGTCTTACAGGAAAATAGAAGATAAATGGCAGCGGAAATGGTCCGAGATCGGATTGGAACACGCAGACCGGGATGAAAATCCGAAGAAGTTCATGATAGTGTTCGCGTACCCCGGCGTTACCGGATATTTACATGTCGGACATATGAGAGGATACACGTACGCCGACGCTATCGGAAGATACAAGAGGATGACGGGACACAACGTCCTTTTCCCCGTGGGAACGCATGCGACGGGCAACGGTGCGATAACGCTTGCGCACAAGATAGCAAGGAAGGATAAGGAAACGATAGATTATCTGAAAAGAAACGGCTGCACCGACGGCGATCTCAAGAAAATGAAAGATCCCGTATCGATCGTTGAGTTTTTCAACAACATATATGTGAACGACTATTGGAAAAGATTCGGTTTCATTGCGGACTGGAGAAAATTCACGTGCACATTGTATCCCGATTATCAGAAATTCATTCAGTGGCAGTTCATGAAGCTTAACGAAAATTCCTTACTGATACAAAAACCGTACTTCGCGGCCGCATGCACGGAATGCGGCCCGGTGGCGATAGACGCATCGGAGACGGACATATCGAAAGGCGGAAATGCGGAGACGCAGGAATACACGCTGCTGAAGTTCAAATGCAACGATCTGTTCCTTATAGCCGCAACGCTCAGGCCGGAGACCGTTTACGGACAGGTGAACTTTTGGGTGAATCCCGATGTGGAATACGTCAAAATGAAAAAGGATGATGAGACCTGGATAGTTTCCCCGCAGGCGGCGGAGAAGCTGATGTATCAGAAGGACGGATGCGAGATAATTGGATCGATTAAAGGAAAAGACATGGCGGGATGGGTCTGCGAGGCGCCGATGATCCGCCGGAACATACCGATCTTCCCGGCAAAGTTCTGCGATCCTGACGTAGGCACCGGATTAGTTACATCGGTACCGTCGGACGCTCCGGATGATTGGATATCGCTGCACGCGCTGAAGAATGATCTAAACGCGATCAAAGAATACGGTCTGACGAAGGAACAGATCGATTCCGCCGTTCCCGTTTCGATAATATCGATGGACGGTTACGGAGAATTTCCGGCAAAGGATATCATAGAGATGATGAGCATCGAAGCTCCTGGGGATCCGAAGCTGATCGATGCGAAGAAGCAGGTGTACAAGGACGGACATCACACCGGCCGCATGAAGGACATCTGCGGCGAGTTCGCCGGCCTCCGCGTTGAGGAAGCAAAGGAAAGGATGAGAACGGCCATGACGGATTCCGGGGAAGCGGAATTGTTTTACGATCTGAGCGAAGAGGTGATATGCAGATGCGGCAGCCGTGTGATGATCAGACGCGTCGACGATCAGTGGTTCATCGATTATTCGAATGAAGAGCTTACAAAGAGGACAAGCGAACACTGCAGGAAAATGGAAATAAATCCTGTTGAGTACCAGAACAACGTGCACGGCGTCCTGAACTGGTTCAGGGAAAGAGCGTGCGTCAGACAAGGCAATTGGTTAGGCACAAAATTTCCGTTCGATGAGAGATGGACCGTGGAAGCGATCTCGGATTCAACGCTGTATCCTGTGTATTACATAATATCCATGTATGCGAACAACAGAACGATCTCTCCCGATCAGATGACCGAATCGTTCTTCGATCACGTTATATTGGGAAAGAAGGAACCGGCGGCCGTATCAAAGGAAACGGGAATATCAAAAGATATCCTTGAGAAGATAAGGAAAGACGTTGAGTATTGGTATCCGCTCGATCTTAATCTTGGCGGTAAAGAGCATATGACCGTCCATTTCCCGACGTTCCTTTTCAATCATGCCGCTATATTCAGTGAAGACCGAAAAATGCTTCCGCGCGGAATAATGGTCCATTGGTACATAACCGGCAAGAAGAGCAAGATATCAAAATCGAAAGGCGGCGCCCAGCCCATTCCCGGAGCGGCGGAGGAGTTCGGAGTGGATGCGCTGAGGCTCTATTACGCGCATGTGGCATCACCGTTCTCGGACGTGGAATGGGATGAGGACATCGTGATGTCATACCGTCAGCGATTGGAGAAGATCACCGTGATGGTTGAAGAGTTGAACCCTGCTTCAGGAAAAACATTGAAGGGAACCGAAAAAACGTCTGACATCGACGTCTGGATCATATCGATGTTCTCGCAAAGCGTGTTGAACATGCACAGCGCAATGGAAAGATTCGGCTTAAGACAGATGGCGTCGGAAACGTACTTCGAGATGTTCGGTCAGATGAAAAGATATCTGCACAGAGGCGGTTGTGATCCTCATACGATAAGGGATGCGCTGAAGATGTGGATATCTGCCATGGCGCCCATAACGCCGCACATAGCGGAAGAACTGTGGAGCGTCTGCGGATTTGAGGGCATCGTATCAAAACATCAGCTTCCTCAGGACAAATGTCTGAGATCAAAGATCGATCTTGACGTCATTATAAGCGAAAAGCTGATAGACAATACGGTGTCGGACATATTGCAGCTGTATAAAGCGAATATGCGCCCGAAGAACCGTGTGATCATATATACAACGCCGGAATGGAAAAAGGAAGTGGAAAGGAAAGCTTTGAGCATGCTTAAGAAAGGAGAAAGGAGAGACGCCTCCGCGCTCATAAAGGAATGCATGGCAGACCCGTCGCTGCAGGCGCATCGGAAGGACATCCCCGATTTCATAAAGAAAATGGACATTATAACCGGAGACAGGATAATTGAAAAGGAGAAACTGCTGGAGCTTGATGAATACGGGATACTGTCATCCGCGTCCGCGTTCATATCGAAGGAGATAGGAACGGAAGCGGAAGTGGTATCCGCCGACGACCCCGGCAGATATGATCCGAGATCCAGATCCGGAAATGCGAAACCGGGAAGGCCCGCGCTGTATTTTGAATGACGGATCATTCGCCCCATTTCCTGTACAGAGAATGTTCAAGGTTCAGCTGGTCAAGGCATCGTCCGGCAATGAATGCGATTATGTCGTCAAGCGTCTTCGGATTCGAGTAGAAACCGGGATTCGCGTCAAGGATCGTTGCGCCGCATCTTGCAAGTTTAAGCTCGTTCTCAAGCATTATGGCGCTCTTCGGTGTTTCACGTGTCACGAGTACCAGCTTCCTTGATTCTTTCAGCGCAACGGCGGCCGCCCTTGTTATCAGCGTGTCGGCAAGCCCGGATGCGATCTTCGCCAGCGTGGAAGAACTGCACGGAGCGACGATCATCGCGTCGAACCTGTAGCTTCCCGATGATATCGATGCGAAGAGATCATGATCATCCAAAACAACGTCGGCCATTTTCTCAACATCCTCAACCTTAAGATCGGACTCGTCCGGAATTATCTTCTTCGCCATGTCCGAGATCACGAGTATCTTCTCTCCCGGAAGTTCTTTCAGTATCTTCACGCCGTACATGATGCCCGACGCGCCGGTGATGGCAACGACATATCTCACGCTACCGCCATTGTGAAGACAATAAATAATCTTCTGGTGAAATTGACTGCGTGTTTCGAAAACAGGTCTCCTTTTGCAGAAATGATAAATGATCAGAAGGTTTGATATACTTTGCACTCATCTTCGGACCATTACGGGTTACATTCGAGCGATCGGATGCCGTGGCGGACGTTGCGTCCGCAGGCCGTGCGGGGTCTTCGACAACGCCGGAATTGTTTTTTGAATGCTTATTTTAGCAACGCTTATATACATGTTACAGAATGTGAGCCTTCGTTGCTTCGCACGTACGTGCGTCGTTATAAGAGGTAATCAAATGGTAACAGTCTACGATGTTCCTGCCGAGAAACTCATACTCAAGGCGGCTGAGAAGCTGAAACAGAACTCAGCGATCGTCCCGCCGGAATGGGCGGAGTATGCCAAGACCGGCAGGCATACGGAAAAAGCACCTTCTCAGGAAGACTGGTGGTTCACGAGGGCCGCTTCCGTCCTGAGGAAGATATATGTGAAAGGTCCGATGGGTTCATCAAAGCTCGCGGCGGAATACGGCGGATTTGCGGACAGAGGTTCAAAACCGAACAGAGCCGTCAAGGGAAGCCGTAACATCGCAAGGAAATGCATGATGCAGCTCGAGAAGGCCGGATTGCTCGTCACTAAAGGAAAAGAGGGTCGCGCGATAAGCCCGACCGGCATGTCACTTTTGGACAATGCCGCCAAAGAGGTCTTTGACGAGATGAATGCCTGAAGGAGGTCTAAGCATGGATGATTCTGAATTGGAAGCCCTTAGACAGAAGAGAATGGCCGAGATGCAGCAGAGCGGTCAGCAGCAATCGGAAGCTAAAGAGCGTGCAAAGCAGATCGAGATCCAGAAACAGGCGATGCTCAGACAGATATTGACACCTGAAGCTAGAGACAGGCTGTCAAACGTGAGGGTCGCAAACCCCGAAATGGCCAACATGGTGGAGATGCAGCTGATACAGCTGGCACAATCCGGCAGGCTTACGGGGATGATAAACGATCCCATGCTTAGGGACATCCTTATGAAGGTCACCCCGCAACGCAGGGAGATCACCATAGAGAGGAGATGATCATGACAAGAAACAAACCGCCGGCAATGAAAAGCAGGCTTAACAAAGCGACCAACCAGAACCGCAGAGTTCCGGCATGGGTAATGATGAGAACGAACAGGAGTTTCCTTCGCCACCCGAAGAGAAGATCGTGGCGCATGAGCAGACTTAAGGAGTGATTGAAATGGATGAACTGGAAAGGATCATTAACATTCCGTTAAGGGCAACGAAGATGGCTCCCCGCACGAAGAGAGCGAAGAGAGCGATCAAAGAGATCAGAGAGAACATCATGAGGCATATGAAGGTCACCGAGGACAAAGTGTGGATAGACAAGTCCCTTAACGAGAAGATATGGGAAAGAGGTATTCAAAACCCTCCGTCCAAGATATCCGTCAAAGCCGTGAAGTTCGATGACGGATTGGTCGAAGTGTCGCTTGCAGAGTGAGTGGTAATATGATGAGGCTCTCGCGCTACGGCGGAAACCCGAACATCGGAGTGTATTCGGCGGCGAACGAGAACCTTGCCATAATATCGCCGGATGCGTCCGATGATTACGTAAGAAGCGTTGAGAGCACGCTTAAGGTGATATCGATCAAAACAACGGTCGCGGGATCGTTTGTTGTCGGATCCTTGGTTGCAATGAACTCGAACTGTGCCGTCGTCTCCGGACTGGCGGAAGAGGCTGAGACGGAGATGATATCTTCGAAGATCCCCGTTCTCACGCTGCACAGTAAGTACAACGCCGCCGGCAACAACATCCTGGCAAACGATTTCGGTGCTATTCTCAATCCGAATATCAGCGACAGCGATGCCGATTCAATAGAAAAGGCGCTGAACGTCGAATGCGTGAGATCGATGATCGCCGGCATGGACACCGTCGGTTCCGCGTGCAAAGCAACGAATAAAGGAGTGATATGTCATCCGAACACAACGGCCGAGGAGATGAAACTCATCAGAAAGGTAATGAAAGTTGACGTGAAAAAAACGACGCTCAACCACGGCTCCGGTCTTCTCGGTCCGTGTCTCCTCGCGAACAGCAAAGGCGCCGTTGTCGGCGATATAACGACGCCCATAGAGATGGGAAAGCTTGAGGATGCGCTGAATCTGTTCTGATTCAGCGTGAGAACATCCATATTGTTCTTTCGGCAGGCAGTTCATCAGCCGAAAGATCTATTTCGTCGCCTATCTGCTCCGCTTCGATGTTCATAGCATCAAGGAAAGCGTCAACGGAGTTTATCGGCATCGAAAGGCCGCCGATCCTGTAATGCATCGGTACGATCACGCGCGGATCGACGGTGTCGATGAATCTTATCAGTTCTTCAACGTCCATGGTCTGGATCCCGCCGACCGGGACCATGAGGATATCGGTTCCCTTTATCTTCTCGATAACGTTTTCATCGGGCATTTTACCAAGGTCGCCGCAATGGCATATCGATATGCCGTCGATCGTCATGGAATACATAACATTCTTTCCGCGTTTTTTACCGCCCGCGTCGTCATGGTCCGTCTGCAGACCCGTGAATTTGATACCTTCAAAGTCGAACCCTCCTACGAAAGCGAAAACGATCTTACGGTATCCTGTTATGCTCATGAAAGAATTGTGATCAGAATGGTCGTGACTTATGAGCACTATGTCCGCCTCCGCCGAAGGCGGTTTTATTCCGAGGGATTTGCCGTCATGAGGGTCTGTCACGATCGTGACGTGTCCGATGATCTCGAAACAGGAGTGGCCATGCCATCTGACTCGCATGCTCTTGAATCGCGCCACAACATAATAACCTTTGTAATAGCGTTATCATATTTGTTATCGTATTTGTTATCACATATGGTAATATACTTTGCGTCACATTTCAAGCGCCGTACGATGGATTCACGGCCGCAGAACACATGGTTGCTGCATCCTGGCAGCGGAAGATAAATTATTACGAGGCAGGTGTAACCAACACGGCAGACTGGACAGCTGCCGCCGGATACGTTCTTTTCCGCTTTCGGTTTGCACCGGGCCCGTGTAGCAAAGATTTAATAAATACACAAAATACGTTAATAAGATGAAGAAGACCCTCATACTCGTTGTCGATCGGGATGACGATTTCGGCGTAAAGGCGGGAGTTCAGACACCCGCCATAGGTCTGGACGAGGTGTCAAACGCCGCAAATCTGTTAGGTATGGCCGACCCGGAGGATTCTGATACGAATGCAGCCTACGCTGCCATAAAGGCATACAATGAAATGAAAGAGGACGGCATGGACGTCGAGATCGCACTCATATGCGGTGACACGAAAGTCGGTCACAAATCTGACATCAAGATAGTGGATGAACTGGAGACCGTGATAAAAAAGGTCGCGCCTGAGCGTGCGATCCTTGTCAGCGATGGTGTCGAAGATGAATATGTTTTCCCGATAATCACATCGCGCATCAAAGTGGATTCCGTTAAAAAGGTGTATGTGAAACAGGCGCCCGGCCTGGAAGGAACATTCTATCTTCTTGTGAAGATCCTGCGTGACGAGGATAAAAGAAAAAGGCTCCTTGCGCCCATCGGAACGCTTATGGTGATCGTGACCTTCATCATGATGATACCTACGTTCATAAACTACTACAACACGGGAGAAACATCGATCCTGCTTGACACGATGGGGCTTTTCATACTGTTCACGATGGGTCTTCTGCTGTACGTGTACGCGCACGGAATGTGGGGACGTTTAAAGAGATTCGCCGGCCGCATCCACAATGATATAAAATCGGGCGATCTGACGGTCATATTCTCAATAGTTGCGCTGGCGCTTCTTTGCGTCGGGATCGTCTTGGGGGTGTTTGCGGCGTTCGCTCCTCAGGACATCAGGAACGGAGAACGCATTCTGATATTCATGTCCAATTCATTGTGGATAGTGGCGTTCGCGTACATATGCAACGATTTCGGTAAGTTCTTGGAGAAGTATATCGAAGAAAGAAAGATCGTCATTGACTTTTTGGTCGGTACGCAGATGATATTCGCGGTCGCGTTCATAATGCAGGCAACGTTGGATTCATTAGCAATGGTGTTCGGATACAATACGGTCGGTTCGAACGTGATCATCATGGAATTCATCATCGGTTTCGTATTCGCGGCCTTTGCCGGAATGACGCAGATGTCGTACAAGCGTTTTCTTAAGAAAGAGGACGCTGCGGAGCAGCCTGATGCAATTCTGTGAATGGGAACCCGTTTATACCGAGATCCTGAAGGATCTCGGTTTTGAACGCTCGGCGGACGAAGCATCCGCCAAACTGCTGAAGATGCTTACGCTGAATTCGAATATCATTTCAGAGGACGACTTGGAAGCGATGATCACAGAAGACGTTTCGATCGTCGGAGGGAACGTCTCCGCCGGCGATATCGTACTTCTTAAACAGATTTCGAAAGATACGGAGACGCTGATATCGGCGGGTTCGGCCACCGATCTGCTTGTTTCGAATGATATCATACCTGACATAGCGGTGACCGATCTGGACGGAGACGTTGAATTACAGAAAAAGGCGTCATCGCTCGGCGCCGTTACGATGATCCATGCGCACGGCGACAATACGCATCTTGTGATTAAGCACACGGGAGGATTCAACGGTCCCGTGATCATAACAACGCAGTCACGGCCCGATCGGATCCTCTGCAACTTCGGAGGTTTTACCGACGGAGACCGTTCAGTGTGCGTTGCAAGACATTTCGGCGCAAAAAGAATAAGGCTGATAGGTTTCGACATGGACACACCTGCTGATAAAAAAAACACGGATCCGGAGATGAAGCGAAAGAAGCTGGAATGGGCGAAAAAGGTGATATTCGATATGAATCCTCGCGAAGTCACCATAATAATGTCATGAAACAACGGTATTATATCAGCACATCCATTGCGCTGATACGATGGACCTGACATACACGATACTTCTGATCCTGTTGATCATATATGTTCCGATCTACATATACGTCAGGTCAAGCCGCAGGATGAATGACAGAGGCGTCGTGACGTATGGTCCGTTCATCATGATAAAGACCAAACGCGGCATGAGACTTCTTGACAGTCTTGCCAAATACAGAAGATTCTGGGCTTTCTTCGGGGTCGCGTCAAAAATAATGTCGGTCTTCCTGATAGCGTTCATAATATTCATCATGATAATGAACCTCCTTCTGATACCCCGGGCGGCAGGAACTCCGGGCATCGGAATAGAGTATGCGTTGGCAATACCCGGTCTGAATCCCATGCTTCCGCTGTTCTACGGAGTAATAGGTCTGGTGGTGGCCGTTGCCATTCACGAGCTGGCGCATGGTGTGCAGACAAGAGCGAACGACATGACCGTTGAGTCGATGGGCGTACTTTACGCGGTCGTCCCGATAGGTGCGTTCGTTGAGCCGAACAACGATCAGATAAACAACTGCGGCCGTAAGGCGAGGACAACTGTTTTTGCCGCGGGCATAGCGGTGAATCTTGTTGTCGCCTTGATACTCTTCATGCTGATGTCGGCCGGCCTCATGGGTTCGTTGACGTCCAACTTCGGCGACAGGGCGGCCGTTGTCAACGTTATCGCCGGATCTCCGGCGAATGATGAGGGAATAGAATTTTCAACCGTGATACTGGGATTCTCGGATGACTTCGAAGGGTCTGTGAACGGAGTCACATTTGATCAGCTTATGTCGAAACCGTTTACGGCCGGGGATAAATATTACGTTCATCACCAGTTAAGGGACGATGTCCGCATCGCACATATGTACATGGGCGTTTTCATACATAGTGTGGCCGCGGGTTCACCCGCATCCGATGCCGATATACCGATACAACGGAATTCGTTCCTGGTTTCGATAGGCGGTCACCCGGTCGAGAGCATGAACGGCTTCGTGGAGATCATGACAACTAAAGTAAAACCCGGTGATGACGTCATAGTGGTGACACAACCGTTCGTCAACGGCGTCCTGGAGAATGAGGTGTACTCTGAGGTCAAATTGGGCTACAGGAACGGGAATGCGTTCCTCGGCGTCACGTACAGCCTTTCAGGATTCAGTTTCACTACTCCTGACGCCGTTCTTGCGATGGCCAAGAACCCGCTGCAGGATGCTGATTCTCTATCGGATACGGCCCTTGCGGCGCTTTCGTACATAGGATCGCCGTTCCGCGGATATTCGCCTCTGCCCCAGGAGATAACATGGTGGTATGAATCCTCCGTGATGCCTGACGATGTGTTCTGGGTGATCACACAGATAGTGTTCTGGATATTTTGGCTTAATCTGGTCCTTGCCATAACGAATGCTCTGCCTGCCGTTCCGTTCGACGGCGGATATCTGTTCAGGGACGGCATCGGTAAGGTTCTTGAGAAAACACACAGGAATTCCACTCCCGAGAAAAGGGAGAAGATCGCGGGCGCGGTCACGAGTATTGTGTCCTACTCAATGCTGTTCATACTGCTGCTGATAGTTGTGACCGTGTTGCTATGATACTTGTGCGGAATAACGCATGTTTTTTATCTTGATGCCGATACATTGTCATGAAGATCGCAATATTCAACGGAAGTCCCCGGAAAAACGGGAACACAGCGGAGATGACCTCGTCCCTCGCAAAGAAGATGAAAGCCCGCGGAGCAAGGACGGAAGAGCATTTCCTTTATCACATGGACATCAAAGGATGCATGAACTGCGGCGTCTGTCACGCGGGCGCCGAACTGAATGCGTGTGCAATAAAAGACAACGGCACCGAATTGCTTGAAACGTTCTTATCGTCCGATCTGATAGTGTTCGCGAGTCCGATATACATGTGGCATCTGACCGCTTCCCTGAATGCGTTCATTGAAAGGCTGCATTCGCTCTGCAGACACGAAGAACCTGCGATCAACAGGATGGCCCGCAAGAAGATATCGATCGCGATGACAATGGGCGACGACGAATACGTTGCCGCTGATGTTGTTAACTCGTTGCTGCATTTCTGCGAATATTTTGAATTGGATTACAAGGGTGCGTTTGCTGTTCCTTTCGCGGATAAAGAACAGATAAACCGTCCTCTCTACCAAGAGAAAATGGAAGATTTCGTGAAAAGGATAACGGAATGATCAGGCGCGGCGTCTGTCGATCTCGTTGTGAACGATTATCATGCAATGATCCGCATGAAGGCTCAGCGGACCCAAACATAACTTGGAGGGTTCGCATTCCATCAGAATCCTTTCCTCATCATCCGTGAGATCCCTATCGTCTCCGAGAACGAATGTGAGTTCCTCCGGAAGTTCGGCGTCCCTTATATCGGAACCGTCCTCTTTCAGATACATGATCCCGGACACCGTTCTCAGATCATCTATAACATCGGAGAATGAACGCCTTGACACGTATATCCCGGGTGACGATCTTACTTCCGTGTCGTCGATCCTCTTCAGCAGCGCATTCCTTATGAGTGATGCGGTGCTTCTTTCGTCCGGGTTAAGATATTTTATCTCATTCCCGGAAAAACGCACGGTCTTCGGAGCGTCCCTTCCTCCTTCTAAAACGAGGAACAGTTCTGTGTCCGTTCTTATCGAATGACTCAGGAAAAACGCGGAGTTCACGCATCTTACCAATACGTCCAGTCTCCCTGCGCCGCCTGTTATATCGTCCAATCTGAAATCACCGGTGGTCGGTGCGCGGTGACCGGTTATCACAAAACGTATCATTGGCCGAGTTCCCCGCTGCCGATCTGCTTCATCATCTGTCTGCGTATCTTGCGGTTGCCCATTATGCCCTTCATTGTCTTTTTGCTCTGTTCATATTGTTTTATAAGGTCGCGGACGTCATGCGGGTCCACGCCGGCGCCGTATGCGATCCTGCTGATCCTGGAACCTTTTATCATGCGCGGATCTTCCATTTCCGCATCGGTCATGGAATCCATGATCACGCGGTATCTCTTCAGCTTAAGCTGAGATTCGTCGTAATCGATCTTGTCTTCCATCTTGCTCATTCCGGGCAGCATGCTCATGACCTTTTTCAAAGGGCCCATTTTGCTGACCGCCTCCATCTGAGTGTACATATCCTTGAGAGTGAATCTTCCGGACATTATGTGCCGTGATGCATCCTCGATGTCCGCGTCGCCTTCGAATTCCTGCTTTGCAAGATCGATCAAGGCGGACATGTCACCCATTCCCAGCAGCCGGGATATGAACTTGTGAGCGTTGAACGGTTCGAAATCGCGTATATGTTCCCCGACTCCGAGGAAGACTATCCTTGCTTTCGTGTTCGCAACGGCGCTGAGAGCGCCTCCTCCCTTGGCGGTGCCGTCCATCTTTGTAAGTATGACGCCGGTAACACCGACCGCATCATGGAATGCGTCGGCCTGCGGCCCGGCCTGCTGGCCGACCTGTGAATCAAGCACCAATATCCTTTCCTTGGGCTTGGCGACGGCGGCCACGTCCTTGAGCTCCTGTATCAGATCCCCTTCCAATGCGTGACGGCCTGACGTGTCAACGATTATCACCTTCTTATCGCTGAACTGCTGAATGCCGCGTTTGACGATGCCGGGCGCATCCTTCACTCCGAGTTCGCCGTAAACGTCCACGCCGACCTTCTCACCGAGCTGTTTCAGCTGCTCGTAAGCGGCCGGCCTGTGAACGTCCGCTGCGATCAAGCCCACCCGGAATCCTTTCTTGGAGAACAATAACGCAAGTTTTCCGCAGCTTGTGGTCTTACCCTGACCGTAAAGACCGACCATCATTATGGTCTGCGGCTCCATCTTAAGGCCTTCGCCGTTGTCCAGAAGATTTACCAGTTCTTCGTAGATGATGTTTACAATGTGCTCCTTTGTACTTTTTCCGGCAGGAGGCTTCTCGTCCAGCGCCCTTTCTTTGATCTTCTTGGTAAGCTGCAGGACCATCTGAACGTTCACGTCCGCCTGAAGCAGAGCCCTCTGAAGATCTTTAACAACGTCTTCTATCAATTGCTCGTCTATGCTGTTCGCTCCCGCGATCCTGCTGATAGCATTCCGTAACGATTTTCCCAAACCTTCCAAGACCATATGAGTGGTAAAAAGGGTGCCTCATAATAAAGATTTGCGGTGTAGAGATGTGGAAATAGTCCAGCCAGTCAGAAGGGATGGGATGCACTCTACGGGACTGGACCTCATTCCAACGAGTATAGAGTATAACGGATATATATTTAAATGTTAGTTTTGACACCCCTTTATCGGTAAAACTGTCATATGCCTTCGATTAATGCTGAATTTCCGTCTGCCAGTGTATCCGGCCTCTTGCCGCAACCGTTGAATTCTCAAAAGAACGATTTAACATATGTGATATCATTTAGTGATAAGGATGTCGAAGGAATAAGATCGCGTGTGCCGCGGCTTTACCTTGGCGTATGCGTCCATGGAAGCCTAGGGAGTCCGCGGATGCCGTCTGCGGACCTGATATCGGAGCTTGCGCTAACCTTGTTTGATAAAAATGTCAATGAAAGAGAGTGTGCACCCTCTTTCATTGTTGGTTACTTCGCAGAACGCGGAAGCTTACTTTTTATTTTCCTGCCTGTCTTCAATGTATCTGTGGCAGACTATCAGAACCGCGGCGATGATCAGCAGCACCAGCAGTATCCACCAGCAGCAGTGTGACGCCGAATCCTTATCGAATGCCACCAGGATTATTGTGTTCCCTTTTATCTCGAACGTGTATGAGAACGTACCGTCGCCGTTGTCGGTCAGAACGGATGTGTCCACGCCGACGCCGTTGTTCGTTATCGATGCGACCCTGAATCCGGATCCGGGTTCGATGGTCACCGTAACGTTATCGTCTTCCACGTAGCCTCCGGAAGGCGATACGTATGCGGTTCCTCCGGTTGCGTCAGCAACCGCCACGGATACCCAAAGCTCAGGAAGCGCGGCGAACGTCACCGATATCGTACGGTCTTCCTGCACCGTGAATGAGTACGATAACGTACCGTTCAGATTGTTGACAACCGATGCGGTGACGTTTGAAGCGTTGTTGATGACCGTTCCGATAGTGTATCCGTGATTCGGCACGATCGTTACCGTAACCACAGTTCCGTGCGTATACGGAGGATCTGATACCGATACGGTGCCGCCTGCTCCTCCCGTCACGTTCACAGAATATGTGGCAAGGTTGAATGACACCGCGATCGTATGGTCAAAATCCTGCAGCGAGAACAGGTACGAGAATGTGCCGTCCGTATTGTCGATAACGGATGCCGTTACATCTGAACCGTTATCGATGACCGTTCCGATCACAAATCCGAAAGCAGGTGTTATCGTTACCGTTATTCCCGTCTCTTTGGCGTACGGCGGTGCGCCCGGAGATGATACGTGTGCTGTCCCTCCAACACCGCCTACAACGACCACGGTCACTGACAGATCGTCGTCGTGCACGAACGTTACAATGACCGTACGGTCTTTGTTGAGCGTGAAACTGTACGAGAACGTTCCATCATTATTATTGACTGCGTCAACCTCGGTTCCGTTGTCGGTGACCCGCCACAGGCTATATCTTTCGGCCGCTTCGATGGTCACAGTTATGCTCGTTCCTCCAGCATAATAGGGCGAAACGCTCGGAGATGATACGTGTGCTGTTCCTCCTATCCCGCCCGCAACGGTCACGGTCACCGAGAAGCTGATGTCGGTGAACACCGGGAAGACATCCTGGAACCATGTGCTGTACGTTATCCCATCAGGAGACGGGTTTGCGCTTACCCAATCGTTGAGAGCTTCAAGCAGCGTGGCGAAATCCGTCTGATCGGTCAGTTCACCCGTTGATGTGAAAGAACTGGCAACACCTTCGCCCGTGCCTGATACAATGCCTATCGGAGCTATGAGTGTGTTAAGATAATAAGTGTGATCTATGTGATCGCTGTTGGTGTTCGTGCCTATAACGCTGCCTCCGGATATGCCGGTGACGATCCCGATGTTGTAAGAGTTGCTTACCGTGCTGCCGATGAGCGTGTTGCCTACCAGACCGCCGACGCGGTCACCGGTGACCGATCCCTTGTTATAACTGTTTATCAGTTCTGAGCCACTGAGCTGTCCGACCACTCCGCCGGCGCGGTCAGCGCTGACGACCGGGCCCGTGTTGAATGAGTTGTAGACACCGCATTTGTTCCCTGCCTCGGCCTTTGCGTTCACCATGCCCGCCACGCCTCCGATGCTGCTCACAACACCGGTGACCGGGCCGAGGTTGTAACTGTTGGTCACAAAGCTGTTATCGTACAGCTGTCCGACGATCCCGCCGACACGGGCGCTGCCGTTGACGCTGCCGGCGTTGTAAGTGTTGATTATCCAGCTATCATTGTGCGCATATCCGGCGATACCGCCGACGCGGTCGCCGCCGCGTATGTAGCTTTTCTCCACTCCCACGTTTTGCACGGTAGCGGTTTCAATGTGTCCGAAAAAGCCTTTGTAATCGGCTGTCGCCGAAACGTATATTCCGAACACAGCGAAACCGCTGCCGTCGAAATTACCTTTGAACGGATGTGTCGAAGTTCCTATCGGAGTCCATGTGTTCTGAGGGGGCGTCACACTCCACGTATCAAAAAGCGACACATCGTTCAGAAATATGTCATTGGCCAAGATGTAATATTTATTGTAGTACGCTGCATCCGATGCGTTCACGCGCTCAGCAAGCCTTGCAAGTTCCTGTGCCGTCGATATGACAAACGGACTCGTGTCGGAACCGTTACCTCCGCCGAACCCTGCGGCGACCGATCCGTCCCACACCGGGTTGCCGAGCGTGTCATCATCATATGTTTGACCGGCAGGCAAAAACCCCGCAAGCGTTGCCGTTACCAGCACTATGGCCGCAATAAATGCGGGGATCTTTACTTTAGCACTCTTGAACGCACCCATAGGGGATTAACGCGTATGTGAATATTTAAAACAAGCCATACTTTTAACATAAAAAATCAACATTTTTAAAGTTTAAAAAAGATACTACCTCAGGCTGCGCGTCCGGAGCGTTCGTATTGCGATCTCAGAGTATGCGGAGCACTGAAAAAAGAAGGAGGAAGGATTTTGGATAAGATGTTTAAAGGTAACCGGATTTCTGAAGCGACATCAGATCGTCCGTGCTGAGCTTTTCGCCGGCTTTGAAGCGTTCGAATATCTCTTCCGCCTCTTTCTTGGACTCCGTGTCGACCTTCTTCTTACGGTCTTTGGCCTTCTTGCTCTTTATGGCGCCCACATCCTTGTCCATCTCGTGGACGGATTTTATCTGTTCGATGTGCTTTTTGTGTTCCTCGTCAGCCTGCGTCTTGCATTCAACGAATTTCTCCTGAGCGGCGTCCGCTTCCTTTCTGAGCTTGTCAGCCTGATCATAAAGCGCGATCATCTCGTCATGCGCCGTCTGCGCAGCCCTTGCGTATTCGGCCACCGCCTTATGATACACTTCGGCCTGCGATTTGGCCTCTCTGAGGTGATGTACGAGTTCCCTGACCTCTCCTCCCTGCTCAGTGACCTTTTCCTTCTCTTCTATCTGGCGTGCGAGTAATGAAATTTGTTTGACGATCTCGTTCTCTTTGTCTTTTCCGAGCTGCTTGGTCTGCTGCGTGAACTCGAGATCGCGTAACTGTTTCTTCAGTTGTTTTACGGGGACATCGCCGTCCTGTCTTCTTTCGGATGACGGTTCTTTGTCTTTCCTGAGTGCCGAAACTTTCTCATTCAGATCGGCGACCTTTTTGTTCCACTCGTCCCTGAGATCCTTTGACTCCCTTACTTTGACGTTGAGTTCATCACGGTTTTCCCTGTGCTTGTTGGCATCTTCTATGAGTGCACGGACCTGTGCATTGAGGCCGTCCCTTTTGGTGACCCATTCTTTCGTCTGCTTGTTCAGGTCATCTCTCAAACGTCTGTGCTTCTCGGCATCATTGTTCATGATGCTGCGTTTTTGCTCCAGTACTTCAAGGTCTTCGGATGATTGTTGTTTTTCCTCCACAAATTCTTCCATATACATCCACGCTCATATTCTGTACAACGTAACCACTGAGTGGTACAACGTTCCTGCCAATAAAGACAACGTTTATAACACTTTTGCCGCTGTCACCTGTAATATATGATATATCTCCCTTAACAAAGCGTCAGAGGGCGGGAAAGTTTATAATGAGAATCGTTTTTAAAGCAGGATGTATGAAAAATCTTTGCCCGCTTGATTACCGGTACGGCCGAGAGGAAATGAAGAGAATATTCTACGAAGAGAGTAGACTTCAGTATCAGATGGATGTTGAAGCGGCCTTGGCGAGAGCACATGCTTCACTCGGAACGATATCGAAAGAGCATGCGGAGGAGATCGCAAGGATATCGAACCTGGGATCCGTGACCGTTGAAAGAGTGAAGGAGATCGAAAAGGAAACGCGCCACGACCTCATGGCGATGATAAAGGCGATGACCGAGCAATGCAACGGCGAAGCCGGAAGGTTTGTGCATTTGGGCGCAACATCGAATGATATAGTTGACACGGCCACGGCGCTGCAGATCAAGGCTGCGCTTGGCATCATATTGAAAGATACGGACGCATTCCTGCTGACCTTGGCGAAACTCGCCAAAAGGGAGAGGGATACACTTGGGATAGGGAGGACCCACGGTCAGTTCGCCATACCGATCACATTCGGTTTCAAAATTGCGGGATACATTGCGGAGATGCTCCGCCACAGAGAGCGGATCGAGCAGATAATACCGAGAGCATGCGCAGGAAAGATGGCGGGCGCCGTCGGCACCGGCGCCGCACTGGGCAGGAATTTCTTCAGGATCCAGAAAACGGTCATGGACTGTCTCGGATTGACATACGAACCGGCGGCGACACAGGTCGTCGGAAGAGACCGCTATACCGAACTCATTTGTCTTCTGGCAATGATGGCAACCTCTTTGGACAGATATGCAACTGAAATAAGAAATCTTCAGCGGTCGGAATTGTCTGAGGTTGCGGAAGCTTTTGATACCGATAAACAGGTCGGAAGTTCAACGATGGCCCAGAAGAAGAATCCGATCACCTCGGAGAACGTATGCGGTCTTGCGAGAGTGGTTAGAGGATTCGTGACGCCCGCATTTGAGAGCCAGGTCCTCTGGCACGAGCGTGATCTCTCCAATTCAAGCGCAGAGAGGTTCGTGCTTCCTCATGTCTTTGCATTGCTTGACGACATGTTGTGCAAAATGAACGATGTGTTCGCAAACCTGTCCGTCAACAGGGAAAGGATGATCGCCAACATAGAATCGGCAAGAGGACTGATCATGGCGGAACACGTCATGATGGGAATGACCGAAAAGGGAATAGGGAGACAGGATGCCCATGAGATCGTCCGCAAAGCGTCCATGGCCGCATCGTCGGCGAATGAACATCTGCTTGACGCTCTCCTTAAAGATGAAAGTATGAGGCGCATCATGTCCGATGATGAGATACGTGATGCTATGAATCCTGCCAACTACGTCGGCGGTGCTCCGGAGATCGTTGACAGCATGGTCTCCGCCGTTGAGAAGGCGTTGAATATGAAGGTGTTACCGTGATACCCGAGCACAAGAAAAAGAGTGTGCGGCATGGAGCGGTTCTCGGCGCGGTGTCGGGCGCGGCGGTCGCCGCGGTACTCTACTTCATAGCCGTTCCTTCGCTCACATATATGATTTTCATCCCTATTGGTGCGATAATGGGCGCCGCTCAGATGTATGTTAGACGAGCATGAAGGAAAATGTTATACGTATTCTCCTCTCTCTCCTCATGAGGGAAGAGATCACCGATGACAAAAAACGTCGTTGACGACATTGAAAAACTTCGATCGCAGCTTTTGGATATGGGCAAGACGAATAATCTCGTCAACTACCGTATCAGAGACGAGAGATCCATTCAGATAACGGAGCCGTCTGCGGACGAGATATTCACAAAACTGGTCATTGACGGCTGCGGCCTCAGGGTCATGAATCCGAAAGTCACGGTCGGCGGACCCGATGACCTCCGATCGCCGTTATCGCGGAGCGACATCGACAGGAAACTTGAACGTCTTATACAGCAATACAAGGAAAGTTTTGAAAACTTTGGTTACACGACCGTCTTCGTTGCGCTGGGATTCGTATTATGGAAAGGAAGGAACAGCGCCAAGGCGCCGATCGTGCTTATCCCCGTGCGCCTGAAACGCGACGACACCGGCAACGTTAGGATATTCTGGTCCGGCGATGATGTCTGCGTGTCTCAGACGCTCATCGAGAAGATGAAGGAATCCAACGTCAGGTTGTCGCCGCTTGATTCCATAGAGACCGTTGAGGATATGCACAGATGCATCGATATCATAAAGACGTCCATAGAGGGAAGGTCTGAGTTCGGCATAAGCAGCAGCATCCTGATCGACGTGTTCGATTTCGGCAAATCCGTGATGTACAATGACCTTGACACTTCGATGTGGACCGATATCTCTCCGCTTGCGGATAAGATATTGAATCACTCGGCCGGGATAATTGAGAAGAGTGCCGACAAGGACATACCGGCGTGCACGTATTCGATACTCAACGCGGACGCTTCGCAGATGTCCGTGATAATGGACGTCCTGGACGGGAATTCCGTGGTCGTGGAGGGGCCTCCGGGAACCGGAAAATCGCAGACGATCGCAAACATAATAGCCGAGTGCATGGGCAACGGGAAGACCGTATTGTTCGTCAGCGAGAAAATGGCCGCCCTGAACATAGTGAAGAAGAGACTGGATGACGCGGATCTTTCAAAATACGTGCTGGAACTGCACAGCGACAACGCCCATCGGAAGAACTTCCTGAGAGAAATTGAAAGATCGATGACCGCCGAGGTCATGTTCGAACCTCCCTCTGAACAGGAATGCGCGAAATTGGAACGCGTACGTAATGAACTCGATGATTATGCGAACGCCATATCGGCACCCGCAGGCAAAAGAAAACTGTCGCCGTATCAGCTTATAGGGATGCGCGAAGCGGCGTATGCGAACATAAAGAGACGGAGGCGCAGTCCGGTGAAGGTCGACGTCACGGACCCGGCCGGAATAGATGATGAGGAATGGGATTCGCTTATAACCCTTATGAGATCTGCAGCGGACATACTGCCGCAGGTCGCGCCCGTGAAGAAGAATGTGTGGAAGAACCACAAGGTATGCGGTTTCACGCCCGACCGGGAACATTCGCTGCTTGACGGTATAAACAGCGTCAACAAGAAGCTTGACGATGTTGCGGCGTATGCGAAAGAAGTTTGCAAGATGATCGGCATGAGCGCCCCGCAGACACTGCGCGAGATGACGGAACTGAGCAAGATATGCGGCAACGTAAGAAAATTCGGCGGAATGGCGCTCAAGGACATAATGGAAGGAGATCCTGAGGAATATATGCGGTCCACCGAACCGATGATCGAGTATATCACGTCAATGCAGACGCTGCGTAAGGACATTCTTAACAAATACACCGAGAAGGTGTTCATAATCGACGTTGACGACCTCGTGGAACGTTACGAACGGTCGATGAAGAGTTTGCTGCGCCGCAACGAACTGAAGGATGTGAAGAAAATATTGGACTCGTACTCACGGTCCGGAAACATCCCAGAAGCCGATATACGCATAGATCTTGACAAGGTCGCAAAATATCAAACTGAATTGGAAGGAGTTTCGTCACACGACCATAAGAAACTTTTCGGCGGTCTGTGGAAAGGAGCGGCGTCCGATGCCAACGAACTCAAGAGGATAAGGGACTGGACGCTGACCGTCAAGAAGAACATCAAAAGCGGGAAGTTCAGCGACACCACCGCTTTGTTCATATCCCGCGGCACAGCGGGAACTCCGTTTGAGCTCAAGGCCAACGAACTGGATGAATACGTAAGCGATCTGATGCGTTCGATGAACACGATAACCGACATCATAGGCGACGGCGACCGTCAGGATCTGAAGATCGCGTCCGTGAAGAAATGGTTGAAGGATCTGGAAATAAATATTGAATACCTGAGGCCGTGGAGCAATTACTGCGACCTTTTAAGTAAGATCCGAAGCACACCGATATCTGATATGGAATCAAGGATGTGCTCCGGCGACATACATCCGCACGATCTCGCGGACACGTTCGTCCTTAACTATGCGGGCGCCCTGCTGACCGAAGTCATAGATGAAAGGCCGGCGCTTAAGAAATTCTCCCTGGAGACGCATGAGGCTTTGCTGAGAGACCATGATCTTCTGGACCGCGCGGTCCTTGATTCCAACAAATCCAGACTGGCGTCCCGTCTGATCAGCGTGATGGAAGAGAAGATAAACTCCCACGAGGACGAGATGAGGATACTGAGAGGCGAATTCAACCGCGGACACGGACAGATGTCGGTCAGAAAGATAATGGGACTCGCAGGAAAGGCCGTACAGACCATAAAACCGTGTTTCATGATGTCCCCGCGCTCTGTGGCGCAGTTCATTGACCGGAACATGAGATTCGACGTCGTTATATTCGACGAGGCTTCGCAGGTACAGCTGGCAGAATCCGTCGGATCGCTGATGAGAGCGAATCAGGCGGTCATCATGGGAGATTCCAAACAGCTGCCGCCAACTGCGTTCTTTGAAAAGAAAGGAGATTCCACGAACGATGTTGCTGTCATCACGGATATGGAGAGTTTACTGAACCTCTGCCGCGCGTCGCTTCCCGTCAGGGTTTTATCATGGCATTACAGAAGCCGCCACGATTCTCTGATGGCGCTGTCCAACCGTCTGTTCTATGACGGCCGCCTTATGGTCTGTCCGTCACCATACCCGGCACCGGAGAACATGGGCCTCAGATTGAGATATGTCAGAACGGCGGTATACGAGAGAGGCATCACCGGATCCAACCCGAAGGAAGCTAAAATGATCGCAAGGGCGGTATGGCATCATTACGTCGATACGCCGGAGAGAAGCCTTGGTATTGCAACGTTCAACGTCAACCAGCAGAAGGCGATAATGTCCGAGGTTGAGAAAACATTCAAGCGCCATCCCGACGCAAGGGCTAACATGATGAAACATACAGACGAACCGTTCATGGTCAGGAACCTTGAGAACATACAAGGAGATGAACGGGACGTCATGTTCGTAAGTATAGGATACGGATACGATATAGACGGAAAACTGTCAAAAAGCTTCGGAACACTGAACCGCGAAGGCGGGGAAAGGCGATTGAACGTCATCATGACGCGCGCCAGGGAACAGTGCGTCATATTCTCGAATTTCAAATCAGCGGACATGGGGATGCGTAACGATATGCCCGAAGGCGTGAAGGCGCTGCAGGCGTATCTGGAGTATGCGGAGTTCGGACACACCGCGAAACTGGACACGTCACCGATGAAGGATCAGCTTGCCGAATCGATAGCAACATTCCTTGCGTCGAAAGGTGTGAAAACGAGAATGAACATAGGTTCGTCGTCTTTCAGGATCGACCTTGCGGTATGCTCTCCGAAGGATCCGAACGAATACGTTCTGGCGATATGCCTTGACGGAAGAACATATCAAAGAATAAAATATACCCGGGACAGGGACAGGATGTTCAACTACATGCTTTCACGGATGAGCTGGGACATCTGCCGCGTATGGTCGATGGATTGGTACAGCAACACGGAAGCTGCTAAGAAACGTCTGTGGAATAAGGTCTCGTCGGTCCTTTCTAAAATATCAGCGGGAATAAACAACGATCCGACGCTGTTCAACACCGTGTCGGAGATCATTGAACTTGAAGCACCGGTGTGCAGGGATGTCATTTACGGTATGGTGAAAAGAGCTACTAATACAGCAAGGATAACATTGACAATGAAGAAAGAGGTCGAGGATGCTATCTCAGCGTGCATATACCTTGGAAAGGCAATAGAAGATGACGGATTCCTGATGCCTCCGGGGCATGTGATCACCGTAAGGAAAAGAGATCCGGGCGAGAGATGGAGACCCGAGTGGATACATCATTACGAATACGCGAGAGCGCTGAACGAATCATCCTCCAACGGAATGACGGACATCGAGATAATAACGGCGGCGTTGGCAAAGCTCGGTCTTCCGAACACAGCCGAGTTCAGGGAAGAGATAGAACGGTACATGGAGTGATCGCGAACGGTCTGTGAAAGGTCTATATACTTTCCATTTATTGGCGGTGTCTAAGGGCGCGTAGATCAGTGGTAGATCGCTACCTTCGCAAGGTAGAAGCCGCGAGTTCAAATCTCGCCGCGTCCACTCAACGGATCTTTACTACATTTAAAAAGTGGTCGCACTCCCTCAAATCATCGTAATCTTATCAAACTTTGCATAGCATTCGCTGTACTGCCGCCTGTTTCAGACCTTTACTATACCGCACGTCCGGCTTACGGA
>Ga0136643_10001238_pt1 | contig 30658 bp, 13 predicted proteins | sample TergutLab28metaG_FD_96883 | JGI IMG/M metagenome (GOLD analysis project Ga0136643, IMG submission 96883) | Labiotermes labralis P1 segment gut microbial communities from Petit-Saut dam, French Guiana - Lab288 P1 (version 3) (version 3) | ecosystem: Host-associated > Arthropoda: Insects >...
CTCTTGCCACACGCTACGTAGCATCTCTGGCGTCACTTTTGCAACTGCGGCAGTAATTCGAGTTCGGAGTTCAACGACATTTGCAGGCAAAGGTGGTACGAACACTCGATCTTTAACGAATCCGCATAAGAAAAAATCCCTTTCATGCATGTGGTACTGTATATTTCTATACACTTTCAAAGTTGTAAAGCTCTTTTTGAAACACCCTGTACAATAAAACATCACAAACTTAAAAGATAATTTGTAAACCTCTACAATAAGATTCTCATATAAATTTCAAACATTATTAGAATATCATACAGGTTTAGTCCCTGTTATAATTTAAATATTCAGCTAAAGTATAAAATGAATGTAACTGTAAGAAAACCTTAAGAGCTTTTTTAAACTGATTAAAATCACTTGACAACAGCTTTATTTGAATAGGAAGATAGTCCTATATCTTGTTGCCAGCAAAAGAGGACTCCTTTGATAGATAGATAGATTTTATTGTGGCTGAAATAAGTTCTTGTTATTTATAGTTTTAAAGCCATATAGTTTAGAATTTTTCATCTTTATTATTGACTACACACACAGTTATAGAAAATATGTATTGAGCTGTTCAAGGTAATATTCCCAAAATTTTAAAAAATTCTCTGCAAGAATCTCTGCTTCTGGCTCCCATCATAATTCTAATTATCTTTTGTAAACTAAAAACTTGTATGCTATGTGAGCAGTTTCCCCAGAATAACAGTCCATAAGTCATTACTGAATGAAAATAAGCATAATAAAGCTTTAAAGTACATTGTGTGATAAAAATGGTTTGACTACTCTAATTATGTAGCAGGCTTGGCTCAATCTAGGTACAATTTTATCAACATGTCCCAGGATAATGTGTTATCTATCATAATTCCTAGGAACTTTAAAGATGTTAGTTATTAATTTATTATTATGTTCAATTACCAGTCCATTAAAATAGTCTTTTTTGTCAAAAATTGTATAATTTTTTTTTTAATTTAATGAGAGCAAGTTAGTAATCAACCATTTGTGGATTTTTTTAAAAATCTTATTAATATCATTTTCAAATATATTGTGATTAGGGTTATTGTCAATTAGGCTTGTATCATCAGCATATAATGTTATTTTGTAACTTCCATTTGAGTTTGAGTGGTATTTTAGGTAAATCAGTAATGTAAATTAAAAACAACAATGGTCCTAGAATCGGTCCTAGGGGGACACCGTAATTTACTTTCCCCCAGTTGGAGAAAGTGTTTTCATTTGAAGAATCATTACTTACACTCACTCGTTGATTTATGTTTTCAAGGTATGATTTAATTAAGCTGTACCATGAATGTTAAATCAAATACCAGAGCTTAAATAATAGTCTAGCTTATTATTTTTAGGAATATGGTAATTTGTATTTAGTTCTGTCCATTTAGTTCTGTCCATTTTTTTTTAGGTGTGCACACTGACTGAATTTCTGTTAGATACAGTTTCACTGGAAACCTACATGGACACGCCCAGTGAACATCTCCCAGGATTATTCCTTCACATAATAACTCAGTTAACACAATATTGTGATTCTTTGCTGCCGCAAGAGATTGCCCGAAGCCTTCACCTTTGCGCCAAAATCCTTTCTCGGGTTCAGCCATCAGCATTAGCCAACCAGCTGGAGAGCACAAAAATGTCTGCCCTTGATCTTTCAGAAGAGAAGATTCATATAAACATACAATCTGATGTAGCTAAAAGCTGTAGTGACATGTCAAGTGTTCAGTCAGATCGTAGCAGGGCCAATAGTGATTTGTCAGAAAAGAAGAAGACAAGTAAAGACAAATCTCAAGCAAAAAAGTCATCCTCCAAAATGAAAAAGTCACACAGTGCCAAATTTCGTAATAAGCATTCTAAGAATGTTCTCAGTAATTACTCTGTAAGTAGTCCAGTTTTATTGTCAGTAGTGAGGACTGATGGACTGGAGATGAGTCTTACTGAAGATAAACATGTGGATGATCTAACAAAGAGTTCAGAATTCATATCTCATATTGGGAGGGAGAGTCCAGATATGGGTAGTAGAAGTGCTGGACCCTCCATAGAATGTGGATTGAACCAGATAGACAGCAATTTAAGTAGATGTGGTTCATCGCCCATTAACACATCAATTACTGCAGAATTTCAGGTTCCAAGCAAGCAGCAGTCTGTTCTTGAACAGTGCCTAAGACAGTATGAGAAATTCTATGTTAAGTTTGTTGGCGGACAGCATGTTATAAACGGCAACAAAATATGTGATCTTTTTCAGGAATTGTTAGTTATTCTTCCTGGTGAAACTGCTGAGATCCGTGCAGCAAAACTTGAAAGCCTCTTATATAGATGTTTGAAGACTAGTAATAAAGAGGTCATTGCTTCTGTAAATGACACTTTACAATCATCATTCAGATGCAAAAGTGTGAAGAGTAAGAGTTATGAATCATGGGTTCATTTAAAGTCAGTGAGTGCATGTCAGAGTGAGCAGTGGGATGAACCAGTGAAAGTTGCTTCAAGCCTTCTAGTCGAACTGTCTACATTTCCTACGTATTTCCTTCCGGGGGGATCATTAATTACAGATGAACCCATGGAACTGGCATCATTTCCTGGGTGGCTGCAAGTTCTTGTTGTGTGTGCCTGTTGGCTAAGCAATGTGCCATCTCTTCAGTTAGTTGCAATATCAACTCTTTTAGACCTCATCTCCCTCTTGCGATCACAGTGTGAGAGCACAGGAGTTGCCGAGAGTGAACACCATGGTGTCGTAGCTGTTGTTATGGTTCCTCTTTTAAAGCCATGGCATGTTCAGTATTTAGAGCATCATACAAATGTTGTTCCAGTACTAGCTCATTCCCTTTGGCACCACCTTGGTCAGTTGAGCTCTGAGCTCAAAGTCTCCTGTGTTGAATTGTTGCATCAGTTGCATAATGTGTTACCCAGTAATGATGCGGTTGAAAATGTTATAGGTGAATCTTTGGCTGATAATAACACTGAACGCAGGGTAGATGCTTTCCATAGGTTTGCTCTTCTGTGGCATGTTGGACGAGAAGTTGAAACCAAAGCAGGAATGAACAGGAATTTGCGAACTTTTGAGAAATCACTTTTGAAAATGCTTGATAATCTCCAGTTAGCAGAAAGCTGCCCTTTAAAATTGTTGGCACAGTCATGGTTACTGCATTCCCTCCTTCGTGGAGATACCTCACGACTATTGGATCCACTTCTGTTAATGTTACTGGATCCTGTCACAGCTCGAATGAGTGTTCTGCATGTGAGCATTGAACATTCCAACACTGTTCTCACACGTGCTGTGAAAGATGCTGAAAAGGGAGATGGTTTAGATGACAGTTCAGCTACAGCAAAAATTTATGCAATTAGTTCTGTTGATGGGAATGTAATCTATCATGTTTCTGACTCCACAGATCAGAGGAAATTAAAAAATCAGAAGGGGGAAAGGAGAAAAGTGACCAGTAATCCTGTGAGAGCCAAACGAATATTTGCCGTTACCACACTTGTTGGTGGAGGGACAAGAGAGTGCCATTACATAACTGAGAACTCTTATATTAAGGAACATGAAAATGGACTTCTTGTGCATAAGCCTCATGTACAAAACATATCAGTATTTGTAAATCCTTTCTCATCTGCCACAACCAACAGTAATATTTCTAATGATTCTGCCCCTGAATATGAGCTAACTGTCTTCAATGATGGAAAAAATACGGCAGCACATGAAAGCCTCCATACTGCACCAAGGATCCATGAGAGTAAAAAAGGAAGTGAAATTGGGAGGGAAGAGAAACCAGCTGACATTTTGGATTCATTTAGTAGGAAGGTGACTGATCCTGACTTCTCAAAGTCTGAAGCAGGTTTTCACAGTGTTCAGGTCATAGGAGATGGATGTGAAGAACCTCATGAGAGTGGAGAGTCATTCTGTGACAGTGATGTTAACAGTAGGCTTCAGGTGGTTAATGGAGTTGTGCATAGGTGGTCTGCAGAAGAAGAGGACGTGCTGGGAGAACTAGAGGAGTCTACAACTGCAGAAGAGTTCTTTGGAAGTGGTGCTTTCAGCAGTGGTGATTCTTCAAGTGTGATCATAGTGCAGGAAATATTGCAGGATGTTCTCCAGTTGGTGGTCAGCCAGTGTTCTGAAGGCAGACAGGTGAGAAATGCTATTATAATTATGAATTGTTAGCAAAGAGGTAAAAGCTTAATTTGTTTTCAGAAGAACATGGTTTGAAATCTTGTCTAGGACATTGTCTCACCTGATGCAGAGTTTGGCATGGGAAGCATAGTACCTGTAATTTACAGAATTTTGGGATGCTGTATTTAAACACTTGGGAAAGAGAGTTGGGGTAGGAGGATAATTTTACATTTGTGCACAATACTTAGTGTGGAATGAATTGGATTATGATTGGATTCCAGTGCAGGTGGGCTTCTGTGCTGCCTATTTAAAATTTGAGACTCCAAAACAACGGGAATTTTTTTGAACATGAGCGGCTATTGATTGCTCTTCAAAGACTTTGTGAGTGTACAAGTAAAGAATCGCTTAATTTCCCATGATATGCACATTCACATCTATTTTTGTTAATATGCCACAGTTATAATGTATTAATGTCCTATTCCTTATTTTCTGTAGGTAAAAAGTGAGAGTAAGCCACGTTCTGATACCAAATCACCTGGCCAGCAATCAACGGGAATTGGAGTACATCAGTTTCATTCACATATGCTCCTCTACTGCGGTGTTTATGACTCACATCGAACATTGTATGCCCTCAGTTCACTTCGTAGCATCCTGCTAACAAATGCCCGTATGTTCCTCTGTGCTGCGGCCACCACAGGCCTTTCAAATGCTCCCAGAAGCTCTTGTCTTCTTGCGTTGCTTGCAAGACATCGCAAATCGGTGTTTGGGAGGAGTTTCCATGGAGATAATGCTGTCTTAAGTGGAGAGTTTGGAACAACATACCGAAGTAGCATGTACCTGGAGGTTTTGATCACTGTGTGTCTGTATTTTGCTAGGAGTTATTATCCTAATCTGGGACAGATGAGACTCACCCAAGAAGAGATAGCAGGAAATAGACAGGTATTTTATGTTGGATGTTATCCATTGTCTAATATATACAGGTGTTTTTACAGCACGTAGGACATACCTTGGGAGCATGTTTTAGAGGCATGTTGAGTAAAAAAGGTGTATGCAGCGTAGGTCAGTGTGATACTGTAATTAAGTTAACTGCTGTTGTATTGTAACAATGAGCACAGAATTATTTTTCAGTTAAGTCTTGCTTGGTGTGAAAAACATTTACAACTAAATAAAATTTTTGGAGTGAACATCTTATGAGGGCATGCATGCTGTCTCTCCATTCAGTGGTGTTGCAGAATGTGATCCATTTCATTTGTTATGACAACACTGGATTGGGTTATGCACTCTTCCAGCTGCTGCCTTGTTTCTGGCTTCCCTGACAAGTATGTTGAAGTAATGTGTGAGGCATTCCATCATATTGTATCCACATTTGTCCTTTTGTTACATGAGGCACATCTTGCAACAAGGCGGCAGTTCATTTTCTGGAATATTTCCAAAAGAAGTAGCTGTCGAGTGCCCTTCCATTAAGTAAGGTCCATCTAGGTAGTTTACAAGTATTTTGCTGCACATGTTTTACAAAAATATCTTTTGAATATATCTTTTTACTATTTGAAATAGATTGTACTTTGTCCAAGGGTTAGAATCCCTTGTGTTGTTAGTAGCTTCACCTGATTTTAAATATCCAACATCTGAATGGTTCTTGTGATGATTTTTTTTTTGTCACACCTAGTAATGCGATTGATTTTACATAGACATTTACATCTAAATCTGTTTTCTCCTAGATGTCTAAGGGCGCTTGCACACACACTGGCTTTTTGCCGGAGTCGGATCCGGCTCCAGTCATGGAGTTTTTTACATGTACCGGCATTGCCGCTGCCAGTGGTCAGTTTGATTTTGAACGCTGTGTAGGTTTCATACAGACTGGGGTATTTAAAACAGTCGTCCGGCACCGACAGGTTCAGATACGTGTGCAAGTTCCAATGCAGTTACATTGAAACTGACAAGCCGGCTGCAAACCCGGCGCCCGGCTTGTTGAGTTCCAGTCCAGCACGCTAATTTGCTGGACTGGCAATTCGGCCAGACCGGCTGCTTGTGAAAACACCCATTTGTTTACATTGCATCCGGCGCCGGAGTTGGACCCGGCTCCGGTTTTGCCGGTGTGTGTGCAAACGCCCTAAGTCAGAAACTAATCTTACTGCTCATCCTGTTAAATCATCTTACATGATGATCAATACCTTGAGTATCACAGGGGTCATCACCCTTACATCCGCTGTTTTAATGTTCTGCCATTTCTGTGCCTTCTCACTTTTTGACACATTTATGTAGTCCAGATTTATAAATTAATTTATGTGTTCTGGCTCTTTTGCTTTTCTCACTCTTCCATGCTATAGATGCTTCTTGTGTTTTCTGCAGACGGTGGAGTTTAATCGAGTGCCACGTGACTCATTTGGCAGGCACTTAAGCAGCCCAGTTTGATGCTCAAGCTGAGTCCTAAGAGAAAATGCTAGGAAATGTCTGTATACCATATTGCTTTCTTTTGGATCTTTTCCTTATCATCTTTCTTAATCATATCAACATCTCATTCAGCTCTGCATAAATTCTGTAGTTTTTGCAGCATCCTTAATGACCAGTGAATAATGAATTAATGAAATTATTTTCATGTTCTGTGCATTATCAGTCCATTTGGCACTACCAGGCTTTAGCAGTTGAGAACAACAGTGAAAATTTACCATAGTTTCTCTATTCTTGTACTCCGTAGCTGTTTATCGTTATATCTGCCTTCGAATATTTTCCTTTCATTATTTTTTCTGTCTCCCTCCTTCCTTGTCTTGTAGCCAATATTCATTGAATTGTCATTTCAGAAGTTACAGTCTTCGTGTTATATCTTCATTTTAGCCCCATATGTTAATGTTGGTTTTTGATAAACTAAAAAAAAAAATGTTCCCTCATATGTTTTTGCTACATCATTATATTGTGTTGTATTTTTGACCAATAAAAGTCCGAGGTGCTTATTTGTGTTTTTAGTTTTATGTTAGTATTATTATATTTATATGGAGTTTGTTTACTCTGGGTGATGGTTGTTTATGTTCTTTGCACCTAAAGGTACAGCTGGCTAGTGCTGAGCTTCTGATGCTCATCTGCTCTGAGCTGATTTACATCGTTCGTGACAGTGGCAAAGGTTTTGCTTGTTACATAGCTGACTTACTGTCACGATGCAAGGTACAGAAAGTGGTTCTGCATTGCGTTCTGTCCAGTGTTTACAACATGAAGACCATTGCGAAGAGTCAGGAAGTTAATTTTGCTAAGGTGCGTGTGAAAGAACATTACCAGACTCGAATGTTGAATTTCACTATGAACTGCTACCTGTGCATACATAAATGACATGCCTTTTATATGTACACAGTAAACACATTGTTGACAGTTACACAACCCCAAATGCAAAATCAGGAATCACATGGTTATCAAGATATGATGTCTGCTAACAACAAATGGAATGTGACATTTTTGGTCTGTGTGTGATAATACAATAATGTAAGTTGCTGTTCTGCTGAGAGTCATGACACCAGGAGGATTGCTTAGAGGGCAAGGTGGTGTTGGAAGTTGTGTGAATTTTTCACGACTTATTCCTTAGGTTTTCTGTGGTCAAGAAAAGGTGAAGGGAAGAGCTTGCTGTCTACAGCAGCATTTCAAAATGTGGATTGCCCAAGACCAGATACTTCTGTATGATGCACCAGTTTATTGGATGCTACTTGTGCCATAGCAGTTTCTGAAACTTTAATTTTGTGGTGCTGTATTCTTGCACCATGTGGATGGTTAAGTGCCTTCAAAGAGTCAGTTGGAAAATGTTGCATGTTATGGCATTCGAACGTATATTGAACAGCTGAATAGAGAAGAGGGAAGTAGCTTAAGTGTGATATTTTGAAGGCAGCTGGGCTAAGGGATATTGAGTGTTAACAGAGTCAAGGTGTTGCTTGTATCCAAGAACTTGCTGAAACTAGTGCATTCAGTGAATGCCGAATGTACAATTTTTTTTTTACAAGAGTGGATTTGAACTTGAAACTGAGGAAAATCTTGAAGGGAGGAACTGTGTAACATTTAGGTTATTGACTTCGATCATTGAAACTGATCATTAAATGAGACAAAACCTTAAACTGAGGCACATATGTGGGTGTTCTATTGTATATGTCCACATGTAGCTTGTCCAAACTACAGTATGTTGAAAGATTAAATTATTTACTTGCCCTCTTTCTTTATCATTATAGTTACAGTTTTGCTTGTTATCTGACAGTTTTCATTGGGGTGAAATGCTGTAATTAGTAACATGTAGCAGTCCTTCATATTTCAGTCTGAAGAACAATGTTAAACTGAACTGCATGGTTATCATTGAAGGTATAAAAACAAATTGTGTCCTTCATCTGTTCATGCAGTTTAATTTGAATTGCAGTCAGTCTCAGCTGAAGAGCAACCTCAACAGAGAACCTTTACAGAGGAAATAGTACACTTCAATGATCCTGTCATTGAAAGCAATGAAAATGTTGGCAGGTGTAAATATCGAGGCTCAGATCATTCTGAAGGTTTCCAAATTCAGTTGCTTAGGTAAGAAAGAAACTTCATATGTGAATAAAAATATAGAACTGTTTTTTTTTTTTTTTTAGTACGGAGGGGACATCATCTATCCATCCATCCATCCATCCATCCATCCATCCATATATGGCACTACAGCCCCTTCCGGGCCTTGGCCTCCCTCATAAGACGACTCCATTCAGCCCTATTTTCAGCTCTTCTCCTCCATCCTCTTTATCGCCAGCAGTTGTAATGCATCCCTCTGGACCACTTCCACCCATCTGGTTCTTGGTCTTCCCACTGGTCTAGTGATGAAGTTTCCGTTTAAAACCTTTTTTGGAATCCCTTGTTTTTCCATTCTTATTATGTGACCTGCCCATCCTAATCTTCTGATTTTAATGTCCTCCATGATGTTTGGCTCATTGTGTAAACTGTACAGTTCAGTGTTTCATCTGGGATGCTAGCGTCCCCCTTCTTGTGTTGGGCCATATATTCTTTGCAGTATTTTCCTTTCAGAAGTGTTTTGCATCTGCTGTGCTATTTGTGTTAGTGTCCAGGTCACACTTCCATAGTATAATATTGGCTTAATTAATGTTTTGTACAATCTTATTGTGTTATTTCAATGAATTTGTTTGGATTGAAATATGGTTTGCAGGGAGCTGTAGGCTTTATTAGCTGTCAGGATCCTAGCTCGGATTTCTTCCGTTTCATCATTGCTGTCATTTATTACTGTCCCTAGATATTTAAATCTCCTGACCACTTCAATCTTCACTGTTCCTCCCTTTCCAAGTCTCGTGTTCTGCACCATTGCTTTTGTTTTATCAACATTTATGATAAGCCCAACTTCTTTTGCTCTCTCATTCAGTTCACCATATACGTCTGAAATGGCCCTCTTTGTTCTACCCACAATATTTATATCGTCTGCATATCCAATTGATTGCACTGATTTATGAGATATTGTTGATGTGGTTTATACCGACAGTTGCCTTATTACATATTCTAATGCTATATTAAAGAGGTTGGGTGCCAGTCCATCTCCTTGTTTTAATCCAGTTCCTACCTTAAAGCCATCTGTCATAATCGTTGCTGTCTTTACATAGTAAGTTGAGTTTTCCATAGTTGCTTTCGTTAGCCTTACCAGTTTATTCGGGATTCCAAAGTGCGCCATTATTGCGTACAGTTTGTCCCTTCAGATACTGCCATATGCTTTCTGAAAATCAACAAAGATCTGGTGTATCTCTTACATTATGCTCCCAGGCTTTTTCCAATAAATTTTTAACTGTAAAAATTTGGTCTGTAGTGCATTTTCCTGTTCTAAATCCTGCTTGGTATTCTCCAATTATATATTTAGTGTATTTTTTAAGTCTGTTATTAATAACTGTAGTTAATATTTTATACCCTTTGCATAGTAATGATATTCCTCTGTAATTTTTGCATTGCAGTTTGTTTCCCCTATTTTTATATATTGGTATTATAATGTTCTTTGTCCAGTCTGTGGGCATCTTCTCTTCCCACAGAGGGGACATAATGCTGAGCAGAATAGAGAAGGTGTATGAAATCCATCAGTGTTAATAGTTTGCATCTTTCTTAATTTGTGCAGAATTTGGGTATGGATCAGTCTTTTTCCTGAGGGCTGGGAATTCTTCATATCGATAGTTTTCAGTTTTCTCATATTACAAACACACACACACACACACAAATTGTGGTTTTGATTTTGAAGTAGAGATGTTAAAAATGGAGCCTATTTGATGCTGTATTTTCACCAAATGCTGAATATTTTGTGCAGTTGAAGTTCTCAGAACTCAAAAACCATAGAGCATGAAATTAATGTCACTGTAACATAAAAACTGATGACACAGTTTTTTTCCCAAACTGAAAGTTACTGGTATGGTGCAAAATATGATGGATGCTGGTTGATTAATTTGGTTTGTACAGTGATATAGTAAAGTGTGAAGGCAAAGCTGTCTCGATAAAGGAAATCCCAACTTTATTTGAGTGTGTCTTAAATATCTTAAGATTGTGTTGCTTATATGGGTCTATGTGATAGTTGTTGAATAATTTTCTTTCAGGCTTCTCTTAGCTCTTATTATGCTAGAACATCAAGTAAACTGTCAGAAAGGTGATGGCGAACCACCTACAGTCAACAAGGATGTGGTGCAGACATCTTCACTGGGCAAACTGTCAGCAAATCAGCTCAAGTACATCACTGGTCATGTGATTCCACAGCAGCCCATGTTTCTTGCGGCTGTTCTTAGTGCTCTCCAGCAGGTATATGACTGATATTCCATGCTTTGGTTTTCTGCATATAAGAATGAAGTTTGTGACTATTCTGAGGTCATGGAAAGAATTCCTGTGGGCAAATCCCTGGCACATCTCTGTACTGATGTTATGCTTCCCCTACAGTGTATTTCTCTATGATCCCCTCTGCTAGTTTGGCCATTCTGTTCACTTAAATGCTACTAGTAATGACTACATGATAAGCGACTGACAAGTATGGGAGGGGTATGTAGCAGTGAACATAAAGTGGGAAACCTCAAATGCTCTCATCCCTACAGTCTGTGGGAATTATGTCCATGGCCTTGGGATGACCTGTTCATTTGTCTGTTCAGAAGGTTTGTTGGTAGTGGAGTCTGATCATATTTTATTTTCAGAAATCTTGTTAGTTCTGAGCTTAAGAATGCATGAAGCTTTATGGTGTGGTGTCTAATTAAGTATTGGGATGACTCTCAGATGTGTAATTATTTGTGTAGTTTATTATAACAGTAATACTAAACGTAAAGTTAAAACTGTCCCTGTGCACATCATGGAGGCATATGTTGGAGTGGGTATATAGCTCCACTTATTCTTTATGTTGGCATTGGATGGAGGTATATGGCCAGCTTCACACCCTTGCTGTTTTATTTCTGGTGAAAGGAGCACCCTGTACCCATGTAGTAGGAGGAGGGTGGGTGAGCACCTGAGCTAGTCTGGAGATGTATAGTAATGGTAATAAGAATATAATTCACGGTGAATAAGAAAAGTGAAATATTGTGCTTTTCGAGTTGGACTAACCAAAGAAATAGGTCATAATTCTATCAACCCAAGTGGTGTAATAAACTGTATATTGTACAAGTAGTGTGTGAAGAACATGGTCAAACATGTTAGAAAGGAAGAAGTGAAATAAAAAGAAAAGTTTTAAGAAGTAACCATTTTTGTTAATCCATTAATTTGGAGTTTAGTAGACTTCAGCAAAGTCTCAAATGTCTTGTTTAGACAGCTAGCCAGTATGGGAAGGGGTGACACTGTTCATGTTCAACATTGCATTTTGTCTGCACCTAGGACCACATGAGACACTTGCATCAGCACTGGACCACTCTTGTTACATCTGCACTCCCATTCATGGTTCAGTCCCTTACGCACATAGTGATGAGTGTGGTGAATCAGTTGTGCTGCAACGTGGAGAAACTGTCAAAATATTATGGCATGTCTAGTCTGTCAAGGTAAGTTGCTGTGTCATTAATGAGTGTATGTACATAATGCATTGGCACTTGTCAGCTGTGTAGCTTGTGTGTGTAGTGTGTTGGACAGAAGGTTGAACTGAGCAGACACTTCTTTTGTTTCACATTTCAAGGACAAAATACTGAAGTAGCTAGCAAAATATTACACACCTTCAAGAGTGCAGTCCTGCAATGATGCATAGTCTCTGTTGCTCTAAGTCACTTATCTGTTATTTAGGTCCACAAATGTACCAGTTTTTTCAGAATGTAGAAATATTTCTTTTTAAATATATAAGTTCTAGTACATTCACAATTAAAATTTGCAAACATGCACCTATTAGTTCCACCGTGTCTGTCTGCTGTCATTGTATTTCAGTTTTGGCTAAAATCAGGTGAAAGTAACAGGCCCTTTGTGTGAGGACATATATGCATTTTTGTGTGCATTGATAGTGTGATTTGTTACATATTTATCATTACATATTTTTAGAGAAAAATTAAATGTGCTTGTTTATATCCAATACATTTATTTGATTTCTTATTGCTTTTTAAATGATACTCTCAGTGCTTGGAATCATCTTAATGTTGTCCATCATCTCACGTTTAAAATAAAAATTAAAACGTTGCGGACAGTGGACAAAGTCCAAAGATTGAATTAATCCAAATGGCCTAATGTACTATTTTGCCAGTTGCCCAGAGGGACTAAGGAAAACCCTAAACTCTTATTCAGGTAGCAGGTCTGGCCCAAGATTTGAACGTGTAATCTCCTGAATATGAAACACAATTGCTACCTGCTTCACCATTACATTCAGTCCCGATACACTTTATATATAAGCCTTACATTTTCCCCAGGATGCTTAAACAAAGGACATTCAGAATTAACTTGTTGAGTCAGTTTTTCTTGGTTGGAACTGAGTTACTGAACTAAGAATTTGCTGTAGAATGTGGTTTGCCCAGGGACAGTGTTTTACAGCTGTACAAACCAACAAACGAACCTCTATTATATCACGTCTGTTAGGTTCATTCTTCTCTAAGTTACATTCTGAATCATTTTCAAATTATCTGTTCTAAATGTAAAATGCTTTTCCATCAAGATACATGCTGTGCCACAGGCATTAGTAGATTTCTTCTGTTGCAGCACACCACTGGCTTCATGCTGTTTGCCAGCAGACTACACAGTGACACAGTTAGAAGCCCTAACTATATTGTGCCACTATTGCCTGCTGGATAGCACCCAGCAGCTGTCCCATGCTTTCAGTCAGCAGCTGTTGACTGGCTCTGGAACTATACACATGGGCATACCTGGAGCAAATCCAGGCCAGATCTTCAACAACCTGATACACGTGTTCATGCCAACACCATTACAGCAGGTACTTTGCTTAAAGATAGGCCTCTTACCAAGTGGTGTTTTTGCGGTATAGTAATGTTAAAATTTTCCAAGGAACCAGGCAATTGAGAATTCTTATGTGGGAAAATATCTTTCAAACATGGGTCCAAAAAAGGTACCACACTTCTTGTAGCTCCAGGTACAAGTATTCACAAAACATATCAGTATCAAAACGTGTTATTGATATGCAGGGTTATTCGGAGAAGTTCCCAGTTACAAAGAAATAATTTGGATTTTTAATATCATGCCCAAAATCTCATAAGTATAACAGTACATTTTCCCATATATGAAGTTCTTCATGTAAAGCATTTTCCTACTTTAGAAGTTTATTTTGTGGGATTTTTATACAAAAATTATGCATCTGATATGTTTAAAAGTTCTTACAGCTATTAGTCATTTGTTGATTATAGAACTGTAAATTAGTAATCAGTTGCAGAACATTTCATTGTTTGCACCACAACATACTGACTGCTCACTTCCGAAGACATGAATTTTGTCATTAATTTTGGTCCACTATATATATATTTTTAGTTTGGGCCGGGTAGCTCAGTCGGTATAGCGACTGACTACAGGCTGGATGGTCTGGGATCGAATCCCGGTGGGGCCGAGATTTTCCGCCTGTCCAGACTGCCCCTGCGGCCCACCCAGCCTCCTGTAAAATGGGTACTGGGTCTTTCCAAGGAGTAAAGTGTGGCCGGGGCGTGCTGCTGACCACTCACCCCCATCTAGTGCCGCGGTCATGGCAGAGTAGAGCTATACCTCTACCCACCCACTAGGCCTTTTTTACAGAGTTTTTCTCCTTTCTGAATTTACTTATCACTGGTCTATTGAAAGACTTTGCAGGAAACGTTATTTTAAATACAGAAGCCATACCATACAAGTGGGTGAAGTTTGTACTGAATGAGCCAACTTTCAACAAAATTGCTGTTAATAAACATATTATATTGGTTTAACATTAAAGTGGTGATTATGTACTGCTGGGGTGTAATGCCATATCATATGGTAAATCGGTACTGCCATTGCAGAGGAACATGCTGTAGGATTGATGTGGTTTCACTTGCCAGATGGCCATAATTTTGATACTTGCTGCCATGGAAACCTCACATTTCATTATTATGGCATTTCTTATGTGGGAAACATATTAAGTGTATTAGAAGTGCATTTGCCAAAGGGGGGAATTGGTGGGACAATAATTGAATATCTTTGGCACAAAAGTGTCTTGAATGGGGATGTTTAAATCCAGTATATGGTAATGATGGGTGAGGTCTTTTCAAGGGGATGAAGCCCGTACTGTAATTTATTGATCATTTCTCACATTCTTTTTTCACTTTTTATTCAGATATGTGCAGGGAGGTAGCTTGTCTCTATCAAACTAGCTTGATACAGCTGTTAGCTACTGATACGTCTGTTAACTGCTGATACAGCTTTACCTTTTGTTACTTTCTTGGATTTCTAAGACAATTGAGGATTGAAAACTAGTGCACCTTCTCCCACATTACATACCTTGGCATAACCAAATAACCAGCCAGGTACTGAACTTGGTGCATGATACTTTTTTTATGTAGAAGTGATAGCCTGTGAAATGTAATGAATTTTTATCTTCTCACTGTCATTTGTTTTAACATTCATTGTTTAAATTTTTTCATGTATCAGGATTCAGTCCCTAAAGAGAAGCTTAGCCAACTTGATCCCCATGTTACAGCAAGGAGAGTGGTTCTTAGCAACATGCCTAGAATCATTGCCAGTGTGTCTGCATTGTGGCAGGCTGTTATGACTGGAAATGAATGGTAAACATGTAACTGAATTTCATTCAGTAATAATTGTATGAAATGGTTTATATATATAAACCATTTCATACAATTATTACTGAATGAAATTCAGTTACATGTTTACCATTCATTTCCAGTCATAACAGCCTGCCACAATGCAGACACACTGGCAATGATTCTAGGCATGTTGCTAAGAACCACTCTCCTTGCTGTAACATGGGGATCAAGTTGGCTAAGCTTCTCTTTAGGGACTGAATCCTGATACATGAAAAAATTTAAACAATGAATGTTAAAACAAATGACAGTGAGAAGATAAAAATTCATTACATTTCACAGGCTATCACTTCTACATAAAAAAAGTATCATGCACCAAGTTCAGTACCTGGCTGGTTATTTGGTTATGCCAAGGTATGTAATGTGGGAGAAGGTGCACTAGTTTTCAATCCTCAATTGTCTTAGAAATCCAAGAAAGTAACAAAAGGTAAAGCTGTATCAGCAGTTAACAGACGTATCAGTAGCTAACAGCTGTATCAAGCTAGTTTGATAGAGACAAGCTACCTCCCTGCACATATCTGAATAAAAAGTGAAAAAAGAATGTGAGAAATGATCAATAAATTACAGTACGGGCTTCATCCCCTTGAAAAGACCTCACCCATCATTACCATATACTGGATTTAAACATCCCCATTCAAGACACTTTTGTGCCAAAGATATTCAATTATTGTCCCACCAATTCCCCCCTTTGGCAAATGCACTTCTAATACACTTAATATGTTTCCCACATAAGAAATGCCATAATAATGAAATGTGAGGTTTCCATGGCAGCAAGTATCAAAATTATGGCCATCTGGCAAGTGAAACCACATCAATCCTACAGCATGTTCCTCTGCAATGGCAGTACCGATTTACCATATGATATGGCATTACACCCCAGCAGTACATAATCACCACTTTAATGTTAAACCAATATAATATGTTTATTAACAGCAATTTTGTTGAAAGTTGGCTCATTCAGTACAAACTTCACCCACTTGTATGGTATGGCTTCTGTATTTAAAATAACGTTTCCTGCAAAGTCTTTCAATAGACCAGTGATAAGTAAATTCAGAAAGGAGAAAAACTCTGTAAAAAAGGCCTAGTGGGTGGGTAGAGGTATAGCTCTACTCTGCCATGACCGCGGCACTAGATGGGGGTGAGTGGTCAGCAGCACGCCCCGGCCACACTTTACTCCTTGGAAAGACCCAGTACCCATTTTACAGGAGGCTGGGTGGGCCGCAGGGGCAGTCTGGACAGGCGGAAAATCTCGGCCCCACCGGGATTCGATCCCAGACCATCCAGCCTGTAGTCAGTCGCTATACCGACTGAGCTACCCGGCCCAAACTAAAAATATATATATAGTGGACCAAAATTAATGACAAAATTCATGTCTTCGGAAGTGAGCAGTCAGTATGTTGTGGTGCAAACAATGAAATGTTCTGCAACTGATTACTAATTTACAGTTCTATAATCAACAAATGACTAATAGCTGTAAGAACTTTTAAACATATCAGATGCATAATTTTTGTATAAAAATCCCACAAAATAAACTTCTAAAGTAGGAAAATGCTTTACATGAAGAACTTCATATATGGGAAAATGTACTGTTATACTTATGAGATTTTGGGCATGATATTAAAAATCCAAATTATTTCTTTGTAACTGGGAACTTCTCCGAATAACCCTGCATATCAATAACACGTTTTGATACTGATATGTTTTGTGAATACTTGTACCTGGAGCTACAAGAAGTGTGGTACCTTTTTTGGACCCATGTTTGAAAGATATTTTCCCACATAAGAATTCTCAATTGCCTGGTTCCTTGGAAAATTTTAACATTACTATACCGCAAAAACACCACTTGGTAAGAGGCCTATCTTTAAGCAAAGTACCTGCTGTAATGGTGTTGGCATGAACACGTGTATCAGGTTGTTGAAGATCTGGCCTGGATTTGCTCCAGGTATGCCCATGTGTATAGTTCCAGAGCCAGTCAACAGCTGCTGACTGAAAGCATGGGACAGCTGCTGGGTGCTATCCAGCAGGCAATAGTGGCACAATATAGTTAGGGCTTCTAACTGTGTCACTGTGTAGTCTGCTGGCAAACAGCATGAAGCCAGTGGTGTGCTGCAACAGAAGAAATCTACTAATGCCTGTGGCACAGCATGTATCTTGATGGAAAAGCATTTTACATTTAGAACAGATAATTTGAAAATGATTCAGAATGTAACTTAGAGAAGAATGAACCTAACAGACGTGATATAATAGAGGTTCGTTTGTTGGTTTGTACAGCTGTAAAACACTGTCCCTGGGCAAACCACATTCTACAGCAAATTCTTAGTTCAGTAACTCAGTTCCAACCAAGAAAAACTGACTCAACAAGTTAATTCTGAATGTCCTTTGTTTAAGCATCCTGGGGAAAATGTAAGGCTTATATATAAAGTGTATCGGGACTGAATGTAATGGTGAAGCAGGTAGCAATTGTGTTTCATATTCAGGAGATTACACGTTCAAATCTTGGGCCAGACCTGCTACCTGAATAAGAGTTTAGGGTTTTCCTTAGTCCCTCTGGGCAACTGGCAAAATAGTACATTAGGCCATTTGGATTAATTCAATCTTTGGACTTTGTCCACTGTCCGCAACGTTTTAATTTTTATTTTAAACGTGAGATGATGGACAACATTAAGATGATTCCAAGCACTGAGAGTATCATTTAAAAAGCAATAAGAAATCAAATAAATGTATTGGATATAAACAAGCACATTTAATTTTTCTCTAAAAATATGTAATGATAAATATGTAACAAATCACACTATCAATGCACACAAAAATGCATATATGTCCTCACACAAAGGGCCTGTTACTTTCACCTGATTTTAGCCAAAACTGAAATACAATGACAGCAGACAGACACGGTGGAACTAATAGGTGCATGTTTGCAAATTTTAATTGTGAATGTACTAGAACTTATATATTTAAAAAGAAATATTTCTACATTCTGAAAAAACTGGTACATTTGTGGACCTAAATAACAGATAAGTGACTTAGAGCAACAGAGACTATGCATCATTGCAGGACTGCACTCTTGAAGGTGTGTAATATTTTGCTAGCTACTTCAGTATTTTGTCCTTGAAATGTGAAACAAAAGAAGTGTCTGCTCAGTTCAACCTTCTGTCCAACACACTACACACACAAGCTACACAGCTGACAAGTGCCAATGCATTATGTACATACACTCATTAATGACACAGCAACTTACCTTGACAGACTAGACATGCCATAATATTTTGACAGTTTCTCCACGTTGCAGCACAACTGATTCACCACACTCATCACTATGTGCGTAAGGGACTGAACCATGAATGGGAGTGCAGATGTAACAAGAGTGGTCCAGTGCTGATGCAAGTGTCTCATGTGGTCCTAGGTGCAGACAAAATGCAATGTTGAACATGAACAGTGTCACCCCTTCCCATACTGGCTAGCTGTCTAAACAAGACATTTGAGACTTTGCTGAAGTCTACTAAACTCCAAATTAATGGATTAACAAAAATGGTTACTTCTTAAAACTTTTCTTTTTATTTCACTTCTTCCTTTCTAACATGTTTGACCATGTTCTTCACACACTACTTGTACAATATACAGTTTATTACACCACTTGGGTTGATAGAATTATGACCTATTTCTTTGGTTAGTCCAACTCGAAAAGCACAATATTTCACTTTTCTTATTCACCGTGAATTATATTCTTATTACCATTACTATACATCTCCAGACTAGCTCAGGTGCTCACCCACCCTCCTCCTACTACATGGGTACAGGGTGCTCCTTTCACCAGAAATAAAACAGCAAGGGTGTGAAGCTGGCCATATACCTCCATCCAATGCCAACATAAAGAATAAGTGGAGCTATATACCCACTCCAACATATGCCTCCATGATGTGCACAGGGACAGTTTTAACTTTACGTTTAGTATTACTGTTATAATAAACTACACAAATAATTACACATCTGAGAGTCATCCCAATACTTAATTAGACACCACACCATAAAGCTTCATGCATTCTTAAGCTCAGAACTAACAAGATTTCTGAAAATAAAATATGATCAGACTCCACTACCAACAAACCTTCTGAACAGACAAATGAACAGGTCATCCCAAGGCCATGGACATAATTCCCACAGACTGTAGGGATGAGAGCATTTGAGGTTTCCCACTTTATGTTCACTGCTACATACCCCTCCCATACTTGTCAGTCGCTTATCATGTAGTCATTACTAGTAGCATTTAAGTGAACAGAATGGCCAAACTAGCAGAGGGGATCATAGAGAAATACACTGTAGGGGAAGCATAACATCAGTACAGAGATGTGCCAGGGATTTGCCCACAGGAATTCTTTCCATGACCTCAGAATAGTCACAAACTTCATTCTTATATGCAGAAAACCAAAGCATGGAATATCAGTCATATACCTGCTGGAGAGCACTAAGAACAGCCGCAAGAAACATGGGCTGCTGTGGAATCACATGACCAGTGATGTACTTGAGCTGATTTGCTGACAGTTTGCCCAGTGAAGATGTCTGCACCACATCCTTGTTGACTGTAGGTGGTTCGCCATCACCTTTCTGACAGTTTACTTGATGTTCTAGCATAATAAGAGCTAAGAGAAGCCTGAAAGAAAATTATTCAACAACTATCACATAGACCCATATAAGCAACACAATCTTAAGATATTTAAGACACACTCAAATAAAGTTGGGATTTCCTTTATCGAGACAGCTTTGCCTTCACACTTTACTATATCACTGTACAAACCAAATTAATCAACCAGCATCCATCATATTTTGCACCATACCAGTAACTTTCAGTTTGGGAAAAAAACTGTGTCATCAGTTTTTATGTTACAGTGACATTAATTTCATGCTCTATGGTTTTTGAGTTCTGAGAACTTCAACTGCACAAAATATTCAGCATTTGGTGAAAATACAGCATCAAATAGGCTCCATTTTTAACATCTCTACTTCAAAATCAAAACCACAATTTGTGTGTGTGTGTGTGTGTTTGTAATATGAGAAAACTGAAAACTATCGATATGAAGAATTCCCAGCCCTCAGGAAAAAGACTGATCCATACCCAAATTCTGCACAAATTAAGAAAGATGCAAACTATTAACACTGATGGATTTCATACACCTTCTCTATTCTGCTCAGCATTATGTCCCCTCTGTGGGAAGAGAAGATGCCCACAGACTGGACAAAGAACATTATAATACCAATATATAAAAATAGGGGAAACAAACTGCAATGCAAAAATTACAGAGGAATATCATTACTATGCAAAGGGTATAAAATATTAACTACAGTTATTAATAACAGACTTAAAAAATACACTAAATATATAATTGGAGAATACCAAGCAGGATTTAGAACAGGAAAATGCACTACAGACCAAATTTTTACAGTTAAAAATTTATTGGAAAAAGCCTGGGAGCATAATGTAAGAGATACACCAGATCTTTGTTGATTTTCAGAAAGCATATGGCAGTATCTGAAGGGACAAACTGTACGCAATAATGGCGCACTTTGGAATCCCGAATAAACTGGTAAGGCTAACGAAAGCAACTATGGAAAACTCAACTTACTATGTAAAGACAGCAACGATTATGACAGATGGCTTTAAGGTAGGAACTGGATTAAAACAAGGAGATGGACTGGCACCCAACCTCTTTAATATAGCATTAGAATATGTAATAAGGCAACTGTCGGTATAAACCACATCAACAATATCTCATAAATCAGTGCAATCAATTGGATATGCAGACGATATAAATATTGTGGGTAGAACAAAGAGGGCCATTTCAGACGTATATGGTGAACTGAATGAGAGAGCAAAAGAAGTTGGGCTTATCATAAATGTTGATAAAACAAAAGCAATGGTGCAGAACACGAGACTTGGAAAGGGAGGAACAGTGAAGATTGAAGTGGTCAGGAGATTTAAATATCTAGGGACAGTAATAAATGACAGCAATGATGAAACGGAAGAAATCCGAGCTAGGATCCTGACAGCTAATAAAGCCTACAGCTCCCTGCAAACCATATTTCAATCCAAACAAATTCATTGAAATAACACAATAAGATTGTACAAAACATTAATTAAGCCAATATTATACTATGGAAGTGTGACCTGGACACTAACACAAATAGCACAGCAGATGCAAAACACTTCTGAAAGGAAAATACTGCAAAGAATATATGGCCCAACACAAGAAGGGGGACGCTAGCATCCCAGATGAAACACTGAACTGTACAGTTTACACAATGAGCCAAACATCATGGAGGACATTAAAATCAGAAGATTAGGATGGGCAGGTCACATAATAAGAATGGAAAAACAAGGGATTCCAAAAAAGGTTTTAAACGGAAACTTCATCACTAGACCAGTGGGAAGACCAAGAACCAGATGGGTGGAAGTGGTCCAGAGGGATGCATTACAACTGCTGGCGATAAAGAGGATGGAGGAGAAGAGCTGAAAATAGGGCTGAATGGAGTCGTCTTATGAGGGAGGCCAAGGCCCGGAAGGGGCTGTAGTGCCATATATGGATGGATGGATGGATGGATGGATGGATGGATAGATGATGTCCCCTCCGTACTAAAAAAAAAAAAAAAACAGTTCTATATTTTTATTCACATATGAAGTTTCTTTCTTACCTAAGCAACTGAATTTGGAAACCTTCAGAATGATCTGAGCCTCGATATTTACACCTGCCAACATTTTCATTGCTTTCAATGACAGGATCATTGAAGTGTACTATTTCCTCTGTAAAGGTTCTCTGTTGAGGTTGCTCTTCAGCTGAGACTGACTGCAATTCAAATTAAACTGCATGAACAGATGAAGGACACAATTTGTTTTTATACCTTCAATGATAACCATGCAGTTCAGTTTAACATTGTTCTTCAGACTGAAATATGAAGGACTGCTACATGTTACTAATTACAGCATTTCACCCCAATGAAAACTGTCAGATAACAAGCAAAACTGTAACTATAATGATAAAGAAAGAGGGCAAGTAAATAATTTAATCTTTCAACATACTGTAGTTTGGACAAGCTACATGTGGACATATACAATAGAACACCCACATATGTGCCTCAGTTTAAGGTTTTGTCTCATTTAATGATCAGTTTCAATGATCGAAGTCAATAACCTAAATGTTACACAGTTCCTCCCTTCAAGATTTTCCTCAGTTTCAAGTTCAAATCCACTCTTGTAAAAAAAAAATTGTACATTCGGCATTCACTGAATGCACTAGTTTCAGCAAGTTCTTGGATACAAGCAACACCTTGACTCTGTTAACACTCAATATCCCTTAGCCCAGCTGCCTTCAAAATATCACACTTAAGCTACTTCCCTCTTCTCTATTCAGCTGTTCAATATACGTTCGAATGCCATAACATGCAACATTTTCCAACTGACTCTTTGAAGGCACTTAACCATCCACATGGTGCAAGAATACAGCACCACAAAATTAAAGTTTCAGAAACTGCTATGGCACAAGTAGCATCCAATAAACTGGTGCATCATACAGAAGTATCTGGTCTTGGGCAATCCACATTTTGAAATGCTGCTGTAGACAGCAAGCTCTTCCCTTCACCTTTTCTTGACCACAGAAAACCTAAGGAATAAGTCGTGAAAAATTCACACAACTTCCAACACCACCTTGCCCTCTAAGCAATCCTCCTGGTGTCATGACTCTCAGCAGAACAGCAACTTACATTATTGTATTATCACACACAGACCAAAAATGTCACATTCCATTTGTTGTTAGCAGACATCATATCTTGATAACCATGTGATTCCTGATTTTGCATTTGGGGTTGTGTAACTGTCAACAATGTGTTTACTGTGTACATATAAAAGGCATGTCATTTATGTATGCACAGGTAGCAGTTCATAGTGAAATTCAACATTCGAGTCTGGTAATGTTCTTTCACACGCACCTTAGCAAAATTAACTTCCTGACTCTTCGCAATGGTCTTCATGTTGTAAACACTGGACAGAACGCAATGCAGAACCACTTTCTGTACCTTGCATCGTGACAGTAAGTCAGCTATGTAACAAGCAAAACCTTTGCCACTGTCACGAACGATGTAAATCAGCTCAGAGCAGATGAGCATCAGAAGCTCAGCACTAGCCAGCTGTACCTTTAGGTGCAAAGAACATAAACAACCATCACCCAGAGTAAACAAACTCCATATAAATATAATAATACTAACATAAAACTAAAAACACAAATAAGCACCTCGGACTTTTATTGGTCAAAAATACAACACAATATAATGATGTAGCAAAAACATATGAGGGAACATTTTTTTTTTTAGTTTATCAAAAACCAACATTAACATATGGGGCTAAAATGAAGATATAACACGAAGACTGTAACTTCTGAAATGACAATTCAATGAATATTGGCTACAAGACAAGGAAGGAGGGAGACAGAAAAAATAATGAAAGGAAAATATTCGAAGGCAGATATAACGATAAACAGCTACGGAGTACAAGAATAGAGAAACTATGGTAAATTTTCACTGTTGTTCTCAACTGCTAAAGCCTGGTAGTGCCAAATGGACTGATAATGCACAGAACATGAAAATAATTTCATTAATTCATTATTCACTGGTCATTAAGGATGCTGCAAAAACTACAGAATTTATGCAGAGCTGAATGAGATGTTGATATGATTAAGAAAGATGATAAGGAAAAGATCCAAAAGAAAGCAATATGGTATACAGACATTTCCTAGCATTTTCTCTTAGGACTCAGCTTGAGCATCAAACTGGGCTGCTTAAGTGCCTGCCAAATGAGTCACGTGGCACTCGATTAAACTCCACCGTCTGCAGAAAACACAAGAAGCATCTATAGCATGGAAGAGTGAGAAAAGCAAAAGAGCCAGAACACATAAATTAATTTATAAATCTGGACTACATAAATGTGTCAAAAAGTGAGAAGGCACAGAAATGGCAGAACATTAAAACAGCGGATGTAAGGGTGATGACCCCTGTGATACTCAAGGTATTGATCATCATGTAAGATGATTTAACAGGATGAGCAGTAAGATTAGTTTCTGACTTAGGGCGTTTGCACACACACCGGCAAAACCGGAGCCGGGTCCAACTCCGGCGCCGGATGCAATGTAAACAAATGGGTGTTTTCACAAGCAGCCGGTCTGGCCGAATTGCCAGTCCAGCAAATTAGCGTGCTGGACTGGAACTCAACAAGCCGGGCGCCGGGTTTGCAGCCGGCTTGTCAGTTTCAATGTAACTGCATTGGAACTTGCACACGTATCTGAACCTGTCGGTGCCGGACGACTGTTTTAAATACCCCAGTCTGTATGAAACCTACACAGCGTTCAAAATCAAACTGACCACTGGCAGCGGCAATGCCGGTACATGTAAAAAACTCCATGACTGGAGCCGGATCCGACTCCGGCAAAAAGCCAGTGTGTGTGCAAGCGCCCTTAGACATCTAGGAGAAAACAGATTTAGATGTAAATGTCTATGTAAAATCAATCGCATTACTAGGTGTGACAAAAAAAAAATCATCACAAGAACCATTCAGATGTTGGATATTTAAAATCAGGTGAAGCTACTAACAACACAAGGGATTCTAACCCTTGGACAAAGTACAATCTATTTCAAATAGTAAAAAGATATATTCAAAAGATATTTTTGTAAAACATGTGCAGCAAAATACTTGTAAACTACCTAGATGGACCTTACTTAATGGAAGGGCACTCGACAGCTACTTCTTTTGGAAATATTCCAGAAAATGAACTGCCGCCTTGTTGCAAGATGTGCCTCATGTAACAAAAGGACAAATGTGGATACAATATGATGGAATGCCTCACACATTACTTCAACATACTTGTCAGGGAAGCCAGAAACAAGGCAGCAGCTGGAAGAGTGCATAACCCAATCCAGTGTTGTCATAACAAATGAAATGGATCACATTCTGCAACACCACTGAATGGAGAGACAGCATGCATGCCCTCATAAGATGTTCACTCCAAAAATTTTATTTAGTTGTAAATGTTTTTCACACCAAGCAAGACTTAACTGAAAAATAATTCTGTGCTCATTGTTACAATACAACAGCAGTTAACTTAATTACAGTATCACACTGACCTACGCTGCATACACCTTTTTTACTCAACATGCCTCTAAAACATGCTCCCAAGGTATGTCCTACGTGCTGTAAAAACACCTGTATATATTAGACAATGGATAACATCCAACATAAAATACCTGTCTATTTCCTGCTATCTCTTCTTGGGTGAGTCTCATCTGTCCCAGATTAGGATAATAACTCCTAGCAAAATACAGACACACAGTGATCAAAACCTCCAGGTACATGCTACTTCGGTATGTTGTTCCAAACTCTCCACTTAAGACAGCATTATCTCCATGGAAACTCCTCCCAAACACCGATTTGCGATGTCTTGCAAGCAACGCAAGAAGACAAGAGCTTCTGGGAGCATTTGAAAGGCCTGTGGTGGCCGCAGCACAGAGGAACATACGGGCATTTGTTAGCAGGATGCTACGAAGTGAACTGAGGGCATACAATGTTCGATGTGAGTCATAAACACCGCAGTAGAGGAGCATATGTGAATGAAACTGATGTACTCCAATTCCCGTTGATTGCTGGCCAGGTGATTTGGTATCAGAACGTGGCTTACTCTCACTTTTTACCTACAGAAAATAAGGAATAGGACATTAATACATTATAACTGTGGCATATTAACAAAAATAGATGTGAATGTGCATATCATGGGAAATTAAGCGATTCTTTACTTGTACACTCACAAAGTCTTTGAAGAGCAATCAATAGCCGCTCATGTTCAAAAAAATTCCCGTTGTTTTGGAGTCTCAAATTTTAAATAGGCAGCACAGAAGCCCACCTGCACTGGAATCCAATCATAATCCAATTCATTCCACACTAAGTATTGTGCACAAATGTAAAATTATCCTCCTACCCCAACTCTCTTTCCCAAGTGTTTAAATACAGCATCCCAAAATTCTGTAAATTACAGGTACTATGCTTCCCATGCCAAACTCTGCATCAGGTGAGACAATGTCCTAGACAAGATTTCAAACCATGTTCTTCTGAAAACAAATTAAGCTTTTACCTCTTTGCTAACAATTCATAATTATAATAGCATTTCTCACCTGTCTGCCTTCAGAACACTGGCTGACCACCAACTGGAGAACATCCTGCAATATTTCCTGCACTATGATCACACTTGAAGAATCACCACTGCTGAAAGCACCACTTCCAAAGAACTCTTCTGCAGTTGTAGACTCCTCTAGTTCTCCCAGCACGTCCTCTTCTTCTGCAGACCACCTATGCACAACTCCATTAACCACCTGAAGCCTACTGTTAACATCACTGTCACAGAATGACTCTCCACTCTCATGAGGTTCTTCACATCCATCTCCTATGACCTGAACACTGTGAAAACCTGCTTCAGACTTTGAGAAGTCAGGATCAGTCACCTTCCTACTAAATGAATCCAAAATGTCAGCTGGTTTCTCTTCCCTCCCAATTTCACTTCCTTTTTTACTCTCATGGATCCTTGGTGCAGTATGGAGGCTTTCATGTGCTGCCGTATTTTTTCCATCATTGAAGACAGTTAGCTCATATTCAGGGGCAGAATCATTAGAAATATTACTGTTGGTTGTGGCAGATGAGAAAGGATTTACAAATACTGATATGTTTTGTACATGAGGCTTATGCACAAGAAGTCCATTTTCATGTTCCTTAATATAAGAGTTCTCAGTTATGTAATGGCACTCTCTTGTCCCTCCACCAACAAGTGTGGTAACGGCAAATATTCGTTTGGCTCTCACAGGATTACTGGTCACTTTTCTCCTTTCCCCCTTCTGATTTTTTAATTTCCTCTGATCTGTGGAGTCAGAAACATGATAGATTACATTCCCATCAACAGAACTAATTGCATAAATTTTTGCTGTAGCTGAACTGTCATCTAAACCATCTCCCTTTTCAGCATCTTTCACAGCACGTGTGAGAACAGTGTTGGAATGTTCAATGCTCACATGCAGAACACTCATTCGAGCTGTGACAGGATCCAGTAACATTAACAGAAGTGGATCCAATAGTCGTGAGGTATCTCCACGAAGGAGGGAATGCAGTAACCATGACTGTGCCAACAATTTTAAAGGGCAGCTTTCTGCTAACTGGAGATTATCAAGCATTTTCAAAAGTGATTTCTCAAAAGTTCGCAAATTCCTGTTCATTCCTGCTTTGGTTTCAACTTCTCGTCCAACATGCCACAGAAGAGCAAACCTATGGAAAGCATCTACCCTGCGTTCAGTGTTATTATCAGCCAAAGATTCACCTATAACATTTTCAACCGCATCATTACTGGGTAACACATTATGCAACTGATGCAACAATTCAACACAGGAGACTTTGAGCTCAGAGCTCAACTGACCAAGGTGGTGCCAAAGGGAATGAGCTAGTACTGGAACAACATTTGTATGATGCTCTAAATACTGAACATGCCATGGCTTTAAAAGAGGAACCATAACAACAGCTACGACACCATGGTGTTCACTCTCGGCAACTCCTGTGCTCTCACACTGTGATCGCAAGAGGGAGATGAGGTCTAAAAGAGTTGATATTGCAACTAACTGAAGAGATGGCACATTGCTTAGCCAACAGGCACACACAACAAGAACTTGCAGCCACCCAGGAAATGATGCCAGTTCCATGGGTTCATCTGTAATTAATGATCCCCCCGGAAGGAAATACGTAGGAAATGTAGACAGTTCGACTAGAAGGCTTGAAGCAACTTTCACTGGTTCATCCCACTGCTCACTCTGACATGCACTCACTGACTTTAAATGAACCCATGATTCATAACTCTTACTCTTCACACTTTTGCATCTGAATGATGATTGTAAAGTGTCATTTACAGAAGCAATGACCTCTTTATTACTAGTCTTCAAACATCTATATAAGAGGCTTTCAAGTTTTGCTGCACGGATCTCAGCAGTTTCACCAGGAAGAATAACTAACAATTCCTGAAAAAGATCACATATTTTGTTGCCGTTTATAACATGCTGTCCGCCAACAAACTTAACATAGAATTTCTCATACTGTCTTAGGCACTGTTCAAGAACAGACTGCTGCTTGCTTGGAACCTGAAATTCTGCAGTAATTGATGTGTTAATGGGCGATGAACCACATCTACTTAAATTGCTGTCTATCTGGTTCAATCCACATTCTATGGAGGGTCCAGCACTTCTACTACCCATATCTGGACTCTCCCTCCCAATATGAGATATGAATTCTGAACTCTTTGTTAGATCATCCACATGTTTATCTTCAGTAAGACTCATCTCCAGTCCATCAGTCCTCACTACTGACAATAAAACTGGACTACTTACAGAGTAATTACTGAGAACATTCTTAGAATGCTTATTACGAAATTTGGCACTGTGTGACTTTTTCATTTTGGAGGATGACTTTTTTGCTTGAGATTTGTCTTTACTTGTCTTCTTCTTTTCTGACAAATCACTATTGGCCCTGCTACGATCTGACTGAACACTTGACATGTCACTACAGCTTTTAGCTACATCAGATTGTATGTTTATATGAATCTTCTCTTCTGAAAGATCAAGGGCAGACATTTTTGTGCTCTCCAGCTGGTTGGCTAATGCTGATGGCTGAACCCGAGAAAGGATTTTGGCGCAAAGGTGAAGGCTTCGGGCAATCTCTTGCGGCAGCAAAGAATCACAATATTGTGTTAACTGAGTTATTATGTGAAGGAATAATCCTGGGAGATGTTCACTGGGCGTGTCCATGTAGGTTTCCAGTGAAACTGTATCTAACAGAAATTCAGTCAGTGTGCACACCTAAAAAAAAATGGACAGAACTAAATGGACAGAACTAAATACAAATTACCATATTCCTAAAAATAATAAGCTAGACTATTATTTAAGCTCTGGTATTTGATTTAACATTCATGGTACAGCTTAATTAAATCATACCTTGAAAACATAAATCAACGAGTGAGTGTAAGTAATGATTCTTCAAATGAAAACACTTTCTCCAACTGGGGGAAAGTAAATTACGGTGTCCCCCTAGGACCGATTCTAGGACCATTGTTGTTTTTAATTTACATTACTGATTTACCTAAAATACCACTCAAACTCAAATGGAAGTTACAAAATAACATTATATGCTGATGATACAAGCCTAATTGACAATAACCCTAATCACAATATATTTGAAAATGATATTAATAAGATTTTTAAAAAAATCCACAAATGGTTGATTACTAACTTGCTCTCATTAAATTAAAAAAAAAATTATACAATTTTTGACAAAAAAGACTATTTTAATGGACTGGTAATTGAACATAATAATAAATTAATAACTAACATCTTTAAAGTTCCTAGGAATTATGATAGATAACACATTATCCTGGGACATGTTGATAAAATTGTACCTAGATTGAGCCAAGCCTGCTACATAATTAGAGTAGTCAAACCATTTTTATCACACAATGTACTTTAAAGCTTTATTATGCTTATTTTCATTCAGTAATGACTTATGGACTGTTATTCTGGGGAAACTGCTCACATAGCATACAAGTTTTTAGTTTACAAAAGATAATTAGAATTATGATGGGAGCCAGAAGCAGAGATTCTTGCAGAGAATTTTTTAAAATTTTGGGAATATTACCTTGAACAGCTCAATACATATTTTCTATAACTGTGTGTGTAGTCAATAATAAAGATGAAAAATTCTAAACTATATGGCTTTAAAACTATAAATAACAAGAACTTATTTCAGCCACAATAAAATCTATCTATCTATCAAAGGAGTCCTCTTTTGCTGGCAACAAGATATAGGACTATCTTCCTATTCAAATAAAGCTGTTGTCAAGTGATTTTAATCAGTTTAAAAAAGCTCTTAAGGTTTTCTTACAGTTACATTCATTTTATACTTTAGCTGAATATTTAAATTATAACAGGGACTAAACCTGTATGATATTCTAATAATGTTTGAAATTTATATGAGAATCTTATTGTAGAGGTTTACAAATTATCTTTTAAGTTTGTGATGTTTTATTGTACAGGGTGTTTCAAAAAGAGCTTTACAACTTTGAAAGTGTATAGAAATATACAGTACCACATGCATGAAAGGGATTTTTTCTTATGCGGATTCGTTAAAGATCGAGTGTTCGTACCACCTTTGCCTGCAAATGTCGTTGAACTCCGAACTCGAATTACTGCCGCAGTTGCAAAAGTGACGCCAGAGATGCTACGTAGCGTGTGGCAAGAG
>Ga0136643_10001239_pt1 | contig 30639 bp, 15 predicted proteins | sample TergutLab28metaG_FD_96883 | JGI IMG/M metagenome (GOLD analysis project Ga0136643, IMG submission 96883) | Labiotermes labralis P1 segment gut microbial communities from Petit-Saut dam, French Guiana - Lab288 P1 (version 3) (version 3) | ecosystem: Host-associated > Arthropoda: Insects >...
CCACGTGACACCCCTCTATCCGCAAAAGTTGGCACTAACTTCGCCGACCGGCGGCGGCCGCTCTGTCGGTATAGTTCGCGTGCGGACTAAGGCCACGGAGTTTAGTTTAGTTTTATTAACAGGGTGTTGTGGCAGCCTATCGTGTTGTGTAAGAGTACATTGTTAGGAATGCATCTGGCTATGGTGTGCGTCGTGTGTTACAAGGTACATTGTAATTTCTTTCAATCCAACTTCCATGGGAATGGACAAGTGCTGGATCATCCGACAGTGCCTATACTGGTCTTAAAATTCTTATAGGTAATTTTTTTGTTACGGTTGTTATATTTGGGCTGCACAACTAATAAGAGGAGCATTCCATTTGGATATCTCCTTCAGTTGCTGGTTCAGGGGTATCAGGGTCCCTTTCTGTATTTTCTGGAGTCTCTTCAGCTCCTAAAACGGATGCTGAAGGACCAGGAGGCTTCAGATCAGGAGTTGAGGCTAAAGAAGTTGATGGAGTAGGAGGCAGGAGGTCAGGAAATATCACAACAGTTGATGTAAAGACACTTCTGGCCTGGGGACTGTTTTCCTTAACTGTCACTGCATCAGCAACAGCTTTCAGATTAAAAGCATTCTACTCTGTTTTTGTCTTTGTGAATATTAAAAGGTAATGTCCTTTTTTTGAAAGATGATCTATTCCATTATTCATCTATAGCCAGGAAGACGAGTTTAAAAAGAAGTCTTAAAATTGGTTTTGAAATATAATGCTGTATTGGGGTGGTACTGTATAAGCTGTCTATTTATACTGTAATAAGTTCCAGGCTTCAACAATGTAACGAAATTTGTCAGCTTTACAATCATATGAATAACATACGTTCTACGTGGTTGCAAATTCACTTTTAATTGAACACGATTACATTGATACATGCATATATTTTTAATGCGAGCAAAGGAAGTGCTATGAATATATGTCTTTTTGTTTCAGGAGCTGCTGGCAGATGCCAAGAAATCACAGCATGATGTTAAGGTAGGCAGAAGTAGTTCAGTAGGTGGCATGTAATGTTCACTTTTAAGGAGTGTAAGTTGTCTTGGGTGTCAGTACCAGATTTTGGGAGGGTGGGTGGTGGGGCATTTTCAAAGGGTTAATTTTATGTCATAAGGGATACACCCATTTTGTGCATATTTCTACTTACACAGATTTACACTACGTTCAGTGTGTTGTACCCCTTATGTTTTGCCCTAATACCTTTTTGGAATTACTGTATTAACTTGTGGGCTGTGACACAGTATAGTTTGGTGGACAGGTTCCGACATTTTGGGAACCTGCTGCCACCATCATCTACCCTGAAGATGAAGGTGTGGTGCCTGAACAGTGTTGGCACCCATCTACCAAAACACACAGCATCACATACAGTACATGTACATGTTGTAAAATTCTAATTTGTCTCGTGTGTATTGTTGCTAGTTTTAAGTTGTCTTGTGTGTAATTGTTGTTGGTTGGCCATGTGTATTGTTGTAGTTATCTTATGTGTATTTGTTGTACTGTGTGTGCAGTGTTTTTTTTATTTATTTATTTTTTTTTATTTTTTTATTTTTATTTTATTTACATGCCGGACTGCTGGCTAGAAGTCAGTATTCAGAAGGTCCTGCGACCGGCCATCTCGACACAGGTTTTTCTTGGTTTCCCTGTGCCTAAAAGTAAATGCTGAGATGGTTCAAAAGATTCCAAGTTGCCACTACATGCTTCTCATGTAGCCCACCCGACTTAAATCTAGTAGTAACCAATTTCGTGTTTTGTTTACATGTAAAATAACCACTGCCACCGGATAACAGCCCAATTGCAGTAAATAAATAAATTTATTATTATTATTATTATTTTTATTTTTATTATTATTATTAAAACAGCCATCTTTGTAGTTACCACAGTGAGAACCCCAAATAACACATCTAAATAAATATTTTCACACAGAATTTATGGCTCGTGTTCCTGTGTATCTCGATACTAAATTTATCGTGTGTAACACCAAGAGTTAATTTGTTATTGCCATCAAACTTAAAACTGGAAGCATCTATTCCAAAATATTTACTGAAATATCAACTTTCATAACTGTCATAAATTGGTCTAATGTTGTTCATGCCCCAGGAGTTGACACCATTGCTGTGTTCATGTTATTAGTGACAGGCTATCCATACCAAATTCCTTAGGAATTTGTTGATTGGTCCAAAATGGTTTGGGGAGGGAACCAGGTGCACATATAATATAAATAAGCTATCTTGCATTTGAAATATAGAAAGTATGCTGGGAAAGGTAAGGTGAGGTAAGGTAAGTTGATATTAACTGGTAACTGTGCAGAAAGAAACAAACATGTACAGTAATGCAACATCTTTATTATTTTTTGACATTTTGCTGACTGTGCATCTCAGTATATTTATCTCAGTAATTAACCAACTTGATGCACAAAATTTTTGTTTTACAGTAAGTTTATTTCATGCCCCATACATGTTTTGAGCACATGTGCTCATCATCAGGAGGTCAAAATTGCATTACACAGCCTCTGGTATCATCAGACCTAATAGGTGGCCGTCTCGTGCACAGGTTGAGAGAGTCCCCAACCTGTGCACAAGACAGCCACCTATAGGTGTGATGATACCAGAGGCTGTGTAATGCAATTTTGACCTCCTGATGATGAGCACATGTGCTCAAAACATGTACGGGGCATGAAATAATTACTGAGATAAATCTTTATTATTCTTTGTTTGAGAAATGTTGACCGTCAGCAAAGTAGCAGATTATAAGTTAAACTTTCAGGATTTTGCTGCATCAGTGCTGAAATTCCAAATTTTCAGCATAGTTTCATTCGCCACCTGTTATCTGGCAGGGATAAAGAGATTTGTCTCTTCTCCATAATGCCCTGACCGTCTGTGGGGCCAACCTAGCCTCCTATTCAGTGGGTACTGATATTCTTTTATCTGTAGGGTGAATGAAGGAGAAAGTTGACTAATAGGTTACACAGGTTATTTAATTGGAGTTATGGCTTGTCCTTGCATTGTTAGTAAATAGAGTCTTCTTATCAGCTTGCTAATTTTATTTGAGTTATTCATCTCTGACTAATTTTTCTTCATTTCCTTCATTAGAAATTCGTAGATGATCTGTTGGAGAGAGCCAAGACTCTTTGAAGAGTGCTGCGTGGTGCCATCTCTAGGAAGAAGAGGGGATCATTTCTCGGAAGGAAAAGGGTGGTCCTGCTGCCAACCTAATTTATCCATCCATCCATCAGGAGAAGTTTATTTGATGCTCCAGGAATCTGCAGAATCTGCATTATGTATGGTTTGTTAGCTAGGTCATAAAATGACTCTGTTATTCATTCATCATTTATTCATGCATCATAGATTCATCAGCATTTTGTAACTTTATTATGAAGTTTCCATGTGTGTTGTCCACAAAGAAGCCAAAGAAACTACATATTGATATCTTTCTGATTGTAGAGATAAAAATGCAATGATTTGCTGAGTGTTTTTATTAGTGAGTGTTTTCAGTTTACTTTATGCTTTGGAATGTGGACAGTGCACTGTGAAACTTTACACTATGTAGTAGGTATAATAACATGTCAATAGAAATGGTATCCAGGACATGCAACATTAATTCAAGGTTCAACATGGACTAGAATAAGAAAGGTTTATCAGATGAGTGGAGAAATTTTCCTGTACTATCATCACAAAAAAAAAAAATTGAGATAATGTAACAAATATGTTCATCTTAGTGTTGACATTCAGTTGCTGAACACCAAATTAAAGAGAGAAGATACGTTACTGTTGCTGCCATCGTCATCAAGATCAGTGTTTCTAATAATGAGTGGATGTCAGTATGTTGTGTGGTGTGGGTAATGTGACATGTTCCATTAGCTAGTCTTGAATACCAAGCTATAGGATTGTTTTGTATGTATTTTTTATATGTTCAGGCATTGTTAACATAATTACATCTCTGTAATGTTATATCAAAGGCTGTCCACTTTTTAACAACAATGATGCATCGAAAATTATAATGCTTGTACTTTTTGATACCGTATTTAAATTTTCATCTAAGTATTTCATTTGGGGACATAGCTGTCTGGAAGATGTGCAGTAGTTTCTACAATTGGAAACTTCAAATAAGTATTCATAGCAAGATTTTAATATCCAAGTAGGGAAGCAAAAACTCGATATCTTGGTCTTCCGTAGAAACGCAACTGCCAATTTTAACAAACATAACTGTTTATTTTAAGTTTACTTGTACGGGTTCAGTGTTGGTATTTGTAAGGACGCCAGTGTTTATTGGTGACATTTATTTGAAAATGCCAATGCCAGTATAACATGTTAAATAAATATTTATATGAGAGCTTGTAATGCCAGTGGACATACCCCTTGCACACGTAAGCGGGGATGTCACTGTGCATTACACATCTTTGGTGGATGAGCTGTTTTGATGTAGGATGCTTTGGTAATGTGAGGCCAGGAAGTTTTGGCTCAACTGCAGTATGTTTGTGTGCATAGGGTTGCAGTAGTTGCATGTGCAAGTGGCTTATAATAGCCTAAAAGCTTGTATTGTGTTTTCATGATATGTGTTAATGTTCGTTTTAGATTGATCTAAAGATGCCTCCTAAATGGATTTTTCTTTTTGCACAGTCTGCCAGACCTACCATTGATTGTATTTATTCAAGCAAAGACAAGTGTAAATTTGGAAAGTGTAAACTTTACTTAGATATGAAAAGAAGAAACTCCAACCATGTCCAAGTCCCATTACCACAGCTCCAGTTGTTATGTGCAGTTGTATTGTGGTTTATTATTGTACTGTACATTTGCACCATGAAGAAGGAAAATTGTACATACACCAGAAACAAATTGTTTTTTTTTTCCTAACATGACATTATCGTGTATTTTTTTTAGAAAAATATAAAGGTCCTTAAACATGGATATAATATTAATAGTTATTATATTGAACATTTTCTAAATACGTTGTGAAGTGAGATGCAGTTGCACACATCTCATGATCTCATGTACCATTTTTGCACTAACAGATGTGTAGTTGGATCACTTGATGAATTTCCGGTTGTTTGTTGGAACCTGTAGAATGCTGTAAGTTACTGATAATGTGTGTATCTTTCTCACAACACAGGGTGCACTTTATGTAAAACCACCATAACGCACTTCATACATGTTTTTAAAATGTACAAAAAAGTTTTCAATTTTTATAGCGTTCTTTAATATTGTACTTCAAAAAATGCCAAAATAAAATTTTGTTACACTTATGTTAACATTGTCCAATTGTACTAACTATATTATTCTTACAGAGTATTTCAAAAGATGTTTCTGCTCCCACTTGCAGATTGTCATTGTACTGACATTGTCATTTTAAATTTTGTTGACTCTGGCATGTATTTATTTATTATTATGGCATTTTTATTTCAACTTTATCGATTGTGATTTAAAAAAATAAATGTGGGCCCGTTTCTGAAATGTAACGTTTATAATGTGTACATAATATACAAATTTTTTTTGCATCAACTATTTCCTATATCTCTGGAGAGTATTTTGTACATGATTGATACAGATTTGACATCAACTATTCCGTATATCGCAGGAGAGTATTTTGTTATATGATAGATTCACATTAGGCTTTCAACCTGCTTAATTGATCTCACGTTCTCGATCTTGTTTCAGTCCTTTATGGTCGTCCATTTCCATGCCCTTTTCATGAATTAAGATTGTAAGTTTTGAGAAAACTATGAAAAACTGTCTTTCTCAAATTCTATTGCACAAATAAGAAATCTATGAAAGTTGTTTTAAACTGTCTAAGTACCTGAGTAACATCTATTAATAATGCCATAGATGATAAAGGTTATTAAAAACATGCATGATACAATGGTAGAAACTGCAACAGATCCAATAGAATATTAATGTTGTCTGCCAAACAGGTAAAACTGACTTTGTCATAGATGATATCGATGATGACGATGATAGTGTGAGCATTCCATTGTGTATGTCATAATAATTCCTGTGACAGTTGTGATGAAAGGTCATTGGTATTCTACGAAGTGTGTTAACTTATTTAATCAAACAATATGCACAAATAAAACATTTAGTTTAATCTTATTGGACAGGTGTTTTTCGGATATATATATATATACACATACATAGTGTTAGAGACACATAAGAGATGAACTTTCAAAAAGTTGTTCTATTAAGTAGAAAATCAAAATGTGTTGTGTAAGTGTCTTATTGTTGTGTTTACTGCATGTTTACAATCACGTGGAAATATTTGTGTCATGACAAATTATAAAAATAAATACATGTCAAATCTGTACTCTTAGGTACCCTTGCTATCGGTAGTGTACAGACCATTCACTGCACATATGTGTGTAGTGAATATAACACTTCAGTGTGATGTCCTCATTAAATGAAATATGTCACTTATACCTTTGTTTTTGGTCCTTAATGCACTGCATCCAGTCTTCTACAATTTTCTCTTTGTATCACTCATCACACCTGAGGGTAGTAAATATTCTCCTTTTCTGTCAACTATTGTCCAGGAATGAAGGTTAAATAGCAGACACATGATTATCTCTGACTGCTTGGCTGTCCTTTACCTCAAGATGACTATCTTTACTTTTGGGATAAGGAAAATGTGGTGTGAAGAATTACTTGCTCCTTCTTCCTCCTCTTCAGTGCCCTCAGATGGAGAAGATTCCTTCACTTACATACATACATACATATACATATTCATTCACAGGTCCATCATCCACACAAGTTGGATTGAATGTGGAATTTGTCACTTGACAGTTTTCAGATATGTTGCCCAACCCTGTTCTTCCTAACATAACTTGGCGTATCAGTCTTCTTAGTTTCATTGATAAGGTTGTCATTCAGTTTTCTTTCATGCCAATTTGTGACTTCTGGTGGGAGAAGCCCATCATCAGAAAACATGTCAGTAATAAGTTTTTATAGTCCTAAAGCTTGAACTGCATGGTGTGCTCTCTCTTTGTTGGCAAACCTTTAGTAATAATTTCAGGTAGGCAGACAAATATCATTCTGTGGAATTATGAGCTGAGGTTGGTTGTGAATTTGTTGGTCAGCTTCAGCAACATATACCATTATAAGCAGCCCAAAGAATTTTCAGTCTACTCTTGTAGCTTACAACTGGAGTGTGGATGTGGAGAGAACAGTTACGTAGCACTTAGTGCAACGTTGTAGCTTACAACTGGAGTGTGGATGTGGAGAGAACAGTTACGTAGCACTTCGTGCAACGTTGAGACTGCAGTAAGGCATGTGATTGTGAAGTGCTTGATCCAGTCAAGGAACACTTCTGGATTGTGAACTCACTATCAGACATACTGGAAAAAATACATTCAGGAGCATCCTTGTGCATCTGTACTTTGCAACATAATATGAAGCCTGTCCAGAAAGCCATTCTGAATATCTCAAGAACCATTCATGTGGCCTTGATGTAACTTGGCAGCCGGTCAGAGGAGACCTTACTGCGCATCCATGAACAGTCACTCTCCAATGGGGCTAGTAGATCGACAGTGAGATGCTGTTGACTGAGCTTGTGTACTGTGTTACCGTTGCATTCACACTGTCCGAGCAACAAGATCAGCAAATCTGCGTCAGTGCACATGCCCATTCTACAGCTCATATGCAGGCTTTTATGGCAAAACATTTCATTGTCCAGGTCTGTCAGTACCCCTACAGCCCAAATTTGGCTCCCTGCGACTTCTGGTTTTTCCCAAAGCTAAATTCGCTGTAGAGAATAAGGACATTTGTGAATGTGATGGTCACACAGTACACAAACTTAGTCAGTGGCATCTCACTGCCCACTTAGTAGCCCCAGAGGAGAGTGACTATTCATGGATGTGTAGTAAAGTCTCCTCTGACTGGCTGCCAAGTTACATTAAGGCCACTTGACCGGTTCTTGAGATATTCAAAATGGCTGGATACTCTCCGGACAAGCCTGGTATTAATTTTTCGTCCTACATTTCCTGCTTTTTTCCTTCTGATTGTAATCTGTTACAGCACATTTTCCAGCAGAAGTACTGTTTCGTATTGGGGGCTCTAGATTCACCTTCATCCAGCCCATCACTAATAGCACTGCTGCTATAACCCAAATGAATCACTCTTTGTGTGTGATTTCTCTCTGTGCCCTGGACTTTGGTATCACTGTTTTCTCATCACATCAGGTCATCTGATCATTGTTGTCTGCAGAAACCATGTGCCGACCTTTGCGTATGCCAGTCAACTTGGGTACTGTTGTAAAACTAGTATTCAGAGAGTGTCATGTTTAAACCTTATCATTAGTACAATGACAACCAGTTGCATGAATACAGAGGAGCAGTACCTCCCACGGTGTTCTGCATAATAAGTATAATTTAGACAATGGGCAATGTCCGACATAGTTCTACAACTTAATCAATGACTGTTGGAAACCTTGGGTAATCACTGGAGTAATATGTTGTGCTGAAAATTTTAAATGTTCTTGAGTATGTTAAAAGCAGTCTTCAGATGTTGGTGGCAGTCTGCAGTTTCTTTCTCTTCTTGGGTTTAAAACCCTATGGTAGGCTGGTTTCTTGAAGCTTCAGAGACTTTGGCTGTTGCCTTCATCGGGGCAGGTACAAAACGAGAGCCTGACACCAAGAATGGAAAGAAGCTGGTGCAGGTAGTATCCAGTTTTAGTAAATTATTATGATTTGCATAATTTATCATTTACTTTGTTTTATTGTGCTAAGCAATTTGTGCTGTATATGTAATTAATTTTGAAGTAAGAATTGCAGTCACACTACTGTTGAATTGTTGTAGTATGAGGACACACAAGTACATTGATGTTCCCAAAATTATCAGAAAAATCTGTAAAGTTTCACAATCCAAAAGTCTCACAAATTTCTGTGTGTTTTGGCGGAATGAAGTATATCATTTTCAAAAGCTGGTGATGTCAAAACTGTGTGCCCATAAGTTTTGGCCATACTACAACATTGTACTGTATGCAAAAGGAAAGAAATAAAGAACATTAGTTGAAAAGAAACTTGGATTTGTGGTGACTGTTACATGAAATAATGAAACAATGTAAGAAATCATTGGTAAGAATAACAAAGTCATAGACATAGAGCTTCATCCAGTTATTCACAGAAGAAGAAGAAGTGTCTTTGAGAATGTTTAGAATTTCTGTTTTGGATTATTTACAGAACATACAAGTTGGTGGCACTTATTCTGTTTATTTGAAAAGAATAACATCTTCATTTTTAACACACAGGACCCATCAAGCTGGCTGTGCCTTTGGCATGACTTTGCATCAAGAAAGCAAGACTGTTTTCTGGATGCTGCTAATATCTGTAAAACAATGTGTGATCATAACTCAGAAATCAAAATGTAATGAGTTAACTGTTAAAAAATGAGCTTTTGAAAACTCACTCACAAGGCTATTTTAAAGTATAACAGACTTGAATACACATTGTACTATGAAGGTGGTTATTGACTGTGAATAATGGACATATATTTCATGGTAGGTTCTGTGATATGCTTAAAATGGCAGAAGGTGGAGAGGGACACATCAATGATTACAATTGAAAAAGTATTTGCTAGGTTATGATTTTTTGAAATCCAAATTTTATAGACTTAGATTATCTCAGGAATATCACAACATGGTAGCTGTCAGGCAGTATTAAAGTGATCCAGTATATATTCTGTCACTTCTAAATGCATGTGCTGAATGGCATTGATGCAGGAGTCTAATTTCCTAGTGACTCTTTAGTTCATGATTCATACTATATTCAGACAATCAGTCTGCTGAGTGATGATGTTAAACCAGCCACAATCCATTACCTGCTTCCTAGCTTCTCTTTTCAGCATAAGGGCCAGAATGGGCACGTCTTTGAATTAAGCTTTAGAAAATCTGAGACTTTAATTTCTCTTGTTTCCACCATGTAACATTGCAAAACAAACGCTTTCACTTTGTTTACATTGTTCAACATTTGGCAAATATTTGAGATCCAGTGTACTTTATTTTCCTTAATTTGTAAAATGAAATTTACTAAAACAAAATATCTCCTGCGTCACAAATAACACAGTAGATTAAAGAGTACAGACTTAGGGTACTTAATGTCAAATTGTTAAAGTGGATTTCTAAACATGTAATGAGGTGGCTTTAGATATTTCCTTTATTAGAAATATCTCCTGTTAGTCCAGCATTGTTGTTGCTTGAAGTATGGAAATTCAGCAAGTTGTCAGTACGTAATGATTTTCAGAAAAAATTATAACAATCTCTGTGTACTGTCTGAAATCGAATGTCCTGTCTGTAGAAAATTAGTTTCCAATTTTCTGTCTTTGTGTTTCTTTTTCCCATAATTTTTTCATTTGTACTGCCAGAGTGGTCTTCGGATTGTTACCGAGGTGGAATGTGACCATTGAAAGTCTGTAATGACTGCTTAAAATTATCAAATGTTTCAAAGCATTATATATGATAGTTTATAGACATTAAACTTTTAAATAACGTTGGTGATGACACTTTTATTAAATGCAGCAGTTTTTAGGTGTATTCGCAAAATTGCAAAAAGCAACCAGTAGCATTAGCATGCCTGTCTGTCTGTACACATGGAACAGCTTGGCTCCTCCTGGAGGATTTTCATGAAATGTGATACATGAGTATTTTTTGAAAATCTGTCAAGCATATTCAAGTTCCATTAAAATAAAAAAATATTATGGGTAATGTATGTGAAGACCTACATACATTTGTGATAATATCTCGCTGAATTCTTCTTAGAATGAGAAATATTTTAGGCAAATATTGTAGAAAAAATCAAAATACACAGTGTGTTTTCAATAACTTTTTTCCAAAAATTGTGCTGTTTATGAGATGATGTTGAAAACTATGGTAGAGCCAGACAGGCCACAGATAACAATATAATGTGGCACATGCACATAAAACAAAATTCTGTATTATGAGGCCCCCAGCATACTGCTAAACTGTCTAAACTGCTTTGGATCCAACCCTTTTGTGGACTTCATATATCATAAAAATACCAACTGGTCAGATCTCTGACAACATCAGAGTCAGTGAAAGATGCATGCGGAACATGTGTGAAGTAATGATCGGCAGGGAAAAACTGTAAGAACTTTGAGCAGTGCCTATCTCATTGTAACTTTGTTCACTGCAGTTTGGGCATGATGTATGCTGTTATTACCATTGACATCAACACAGGAAATTTTCATCACATGCCACAGATTTTGTTGCCATTTTTGTTTCACTGATCAGTAACCCAGGAGCACTGACAACAAGTGGAAAGACATATGGTTGAGAATTGCTAGGCATCAAGCACAATTTATGTTGATTTTCAATATCTAATAAGCTGCTGTGTGGGCCGGGTAACTCAGTCAGTATAGCGACTGAGCTACGGGCTGGATGGTCCAGGATTGAATCCCAGTGGGGACGAGATTTTCTGCCCGTCCAGACCGGCCCTAGGGCCCACCCAGCCTCCTGTAAAATGGGTGCCAGCTCTTTCCCGGGAGTAAAGTGTGGCCGGGGCATGCTGCTGACCACTCACCCCCTTCTAGTGCCGTGGTCATGGAAGAGTAGAGCTATACCTCTACCCACCCTCTGGGCCACACCAGGCCTGTAACAGGATCACTTTACCTTTTTTTAATAAGCTGCTGTAGCCTGTGGTTGCTGCCTACTGCATGTGGCAGTCTAAGTACTGTGAACAAATCATGTTATTAACACAGAGAAGTTTTAAACATGGTTCAGATTGTTTTCATAATATTCAGGAAACACTTTGGAAGTTCCCAGGTTGTAAGTTAAAATTTTAGGTGAATGTACAAAATCTGAATGTAAAAATACAACTGTTAAAGTGATACTGCATCTGAACTGCTGCAGATGCCTACTAGACAGTTTACTCAACTGCCATCAGATGGAAGTCAGTCTCTTTGGTGTGATGCTTTTTCTCTACAATGTAGGAATGTGGACTGTATTGAAAGGACTAAATCAGTTTGCATCGATGTCTTCGCAGGCAGTCAGTCACACGTCAATGTTGACTTTATTTCTGACATTTCAGAGGCTCTTGTCTTGCTCACATTTATGCACTAATATCACTATATCAAATAAACACAGACACCTGCACTCACATATTGTTAAATGACTACTTTATTAACACTTTACATACTCCATGTTTCAACCCTTAGAAGGTCATCATCAGGGAATATAATGGCTACATTTCAGCAACATGGGTCACCACAATGAGTTACCGGTGGTAAATTGAAGTTGGTGTGTATTATGTAATGTGTTACACAGCAGTTTTATGAGTCTGTGTAGGATATGGGTGGACAAAGTGGCACTGGGACAAGTTTCTGTCTGTCTCTTTCGCTTGTTCAACTGTTTTCCCCTGTCAATATCATTCCACCGTTGCTCCCTACTCATTCATTCATCTGTCACTCTCTGTAATCTTAGCAATTGATGCCATCTTTAAATGACACATCTAGAAATGAATTATTTTCTTCCTCTTGTTCTCCACCTGCATCATCACCGTTATCTTTGGGTGTATGTAAGTGTTGAGGCAGGGAGTCTGATACATTGCTGAAGGTACAAATTTGGTATAAATTAGGAAAACAAAGAAAAGAAACCGTACTGAAATTTTAGCTGTGTCATAAGAAACATACTGTACTTCATGAGGCTTTCACTGTATCCATATCAGATCTGATGCTATGGAAGGGTGTTTTTTCAAAACAAGTATGATGTGTAAGGATGTTATGATGCTGCATCCATATGTGTATATACAGATGTTAATGTGACAGATATTTCAGCTGTAATTTGAAAGAGGTTTAGTTGTCTGTTTCAGATCTGAGATCATGCTGTTAAACTGTTAATAGAATGACTGTTCTGTGATGTGTTCCACAAGAATAAAGGTTCAAACTGTGTCACAAAACATGCAGTTCTTTTATTACTGACTGACCTGTTTAAATTCAACAAATTAAAATTTCTGCGTGTGTGTTTGAATCAAAGTATGCAGGTAATGGCAATTTTTTGCTAGTTTGTGAAAACATCTCATAATATGCAACCAGGAATCCGTCTGTTGGTTGATCTGTATGAGAATAAAATGTAATTTCTCTCTGCTTCTGCTGCAAATTTTGTCAGTAATAGTTTCTCCCATACATTGTCTATTAGACACCCACACATACGGGAATAGTTCACGCATGCATTCATTCATTCATTCATGCATTTTAATATTGTGCAGTGTTATGCATTCTTATGACGAAAATTAAAAACCAAAAGATTGTGTTAAGAGAAAGGTATTCAGATGCTTTTGTATTATGAAGTGAAAAGAATAAAGTGTTGAAAATTTGCAATTTTGGGATATGACGTAGTGTAGATTGGTACATAGGTACCATTGTTTTAGAGGAACTTATTGCCTGCCTCTTCGGTATAGTCCAGTACAAGATTGCTCTGAGCATGTAGTAGTGAACTCCAATATGCTGGTACTTATACACCATTCTACATGGCTTCATGCCCCAGTAGCCTGGAATGTGAGAACCTGGAATCTCCAAGTCTTGTTTGAGGTCCTGGCTTTCTGGGATGTTGTGCAGAATTGTTTGGTAGTTTGTTACAGATATTTTGGGACAGAAGGGTCAGACATCTTTGAAGATGGGACCAATACATTGTCCCAAAATGATGGTAACAAACTTGCAACATCACGCAACATCCCAGAATAAAAGTCTTGTGTCCAACAGCTTGTGCATTTACAGTCTGAAACAGATATGCCTATATATATTTGTTTTCACTGCTAGTTGTACTACGGTGACTTGAAGCAGTGTATTTTTCTTTTATGAACCTAACAAGTGCTCAGCTACTCAATAAACTCTCCCTCTCCACCAGCTGTGGAACCAAAGGGTCATTACCATTCTCATGGGAGAACATGATTCATGCCTATTCTGAATCAAATGAATCAAGTCCATATGCTATCTCACTGTTTATACACTTCAATATTATCTTTACATATCTGCCTAGGTCTTCAGAATGGTCTCTTTCCTTCATGCTTTTGAACCAGAATTGTATATGCAAGTTTTGTCTGCGCCCTGTTAATTATGTGTACTACCATCTCATCTTTCTAGCTTTGATCATCATAATATCTTCAGATGAAAACAATTATGAGAAAATGCATACAATTTTCTCCAGCTCCCTGTCCCTTCCATCCTCTTGGCTCCAAATATGATCCTTAGTGTGGTCTCAAACGTTTTGAATCTAAAATATTGCCATCTTGTGGAATGTGACACAATGTGTCTGATAGACATGTTCTGTTTCAGTGGTACTTGCTGTTGCCATGGTCAGTGTTCTGAGTTCCTAAGTACAGAAGAACAAATTGATTGAGAATTCTTGAATCCCATGTATTTTAAATGATTTTCATGAAACTTGAGCAGGGGATTTCATCATTTCTTAATTAGTAAGTCTTGTAAAAGTGTATAGTTCCTTTCAGTAATAATACACAGCCATGTACAGCAAGTATTTGGTTTCAGTGTTGTAACAACTGCAAGAGCTCTGAATATCTTTTCATCTAAACCTGTAAAGCACAGTGTTTAGTATATGTACCATAACTCCAACATTTAAAGATCTCCATATTGTGGCCAGAGATTGTGTTTATTGGTTTTGTTTCAACTTCAGAATAAATAGTAATTATTTCCATAACAAGCTTTCATTACTAATTGGTCTCTGTGGTGCCTCTGACAAATTCTGTTTCATTGAGTAAGTAAATTAGATTTAGAAATATACGTATTCAAAACTGGACATCTTTTTGAACATCCTACACAAACAAACTATTTTCTCACATATTTTTTTCCATTTCTGGGTTTGAAGATTTCTCGCTTAGTATGGGTTATTTTATGTACTTTTGGATCTGTATTCTCAGAACCAGAGACATACAGATTTTATATGATATGAATCTGCTAAAGGTGTCAAAAAGCATCCTTAAACTTCATGTCCATATGTAATACATTGCTTGTGCTGCATCTATGATTAATGTATACCTCCACGTGGTAGATACCGATGAATCATCAACTTTACGCCCTGGTCCCTTAACCCCCAGAGTAAGTGTCCCTTATATCTATTAAGTTAGGTGGCTAGATAAGCCCCAGAGTTAGGCACTTCGAAGAAGAGAAGACAGTCTTGCCCCTACCGGGAATCAAGCCAAGATTTCTTAGTCACCCATCCCGCAGCTTGGTTGCTATCCTGGCCAGCTATCTTGGCACACATTTCGTTTCTCATTTTTATTTATATTTTAGGATTCCCATGGTACAGTATATTTTTGGTACCCTATTAAGGAGGTGTGTCTGTGTTTTCCCTTTTTCTAACTAATACTTTCATAGCAGTACCTGAAGGTTCAACACAACCATTGTATACATTCCAAAACCAGTTCCATCTACCTGTCATCCAGCATACTTTGTTAATTTCAGCTTATTGTCATTTTCACATCTCCTCCATCTTCTATGTGATTACATTTAAATAGGTACATCTTCACAGTTGATTATGCTTTCCTTTTCTTTGTCATTTTAATTATATGACTATTGTATCAGATCTGCTAAGTACAATGATTCAAAATGTGGCATGACCCACGTACAATTATGGGATTCTCTATATTAAAACATGTATTTAATTAGATAATTGAACCGAATGGTGTTAATACAAGTTTCCTTTTTTTCTTAATCATTATTTTTAAAATGTTGATATAGGGGCAAATCCCTGACTTGACTCCACGGGCACCCGTTTTTGCAATGAAAATATGCAGAAGTGCACCCACTAGTCTCACTGTCTCTTAATCTACCTCTCTGTGTGCTGTTTAACAGGTCGAGAGCTGCCAGATGGGTTGTAGTTAAATTCTGTATTATAGAGCTCCGGTAAAGTTTGTCGGGGTATTCAGTTAAGGGATATAAGGCCATGAGCAAGGCATGATTATCTGCAAGCATATTAGTAGGAACTTTCTAAATAGAGAGGGTCACGTTTTTCCTGTCCACGTCTCGATGTCTATATAAATGGGGTACAGGTATAACTCCACTCATCTTAACCTTGGTACTAAATGCAGGTGAATGGTGAACTTCACGCCCCGGCCATTTTGCCATTGGGGAAAGAACCCCGGTACACATTGAATAGGAGACCCCGTGGGCCCCATTGCCGTGCGGACTTTTATAGAAGAAATGGTCGTATTTAATGCGCTGTACATTTTATTCGTCAGTTATCGAGATAAACAAAACGGAATTCAATGTTATGTCATTGAGAATCGCAAATCGAATTAAAAACGAAACGGCAGACCTCCTACGCTTTGTATTTCCGTAACACTCCGTGTTTTTGAACATTGCGGCAACCGGCCAACATCCAAGTGGCAGTGACTGCTCTAACATAAAGGAACACAAACCAGTAATCCAGTGATACAATACAGTTGGTATGGCGTGATATTTGTGGTTAAGCATGTACGCTTGGTGATACTTGTGTGCCACGCTGCCTGTTGTTTCCAGTCTGGTAAGTACATTTTTGTTGGCTGATATTCGTATACATCTAATTTATCATGCCGATTTGTTTTCGAGGCGATTTCGGCCTATTTTTGAACGTCGTGCAATAGTGAAGAGAAGGATGGACGTTAGGGCAGCTGTACCCAAACGAAAGTTTATTGGGCCGTTTGTAGTAATAGTTTGGAAAGGAAATATCAGAGTATGTGTAACATTTCATTTGCTGGACTTATAATACAATTCCCATATTGAGTCCGTTTATTGTGTACAGACTGGAAATTGTAGCTTCTATGCAACGAACTGTACTATGGGCAATATAAACGTACGCAGTCGAAACATTGTAGTTTAGTAATTAAATAATTAATATCTGGTAACTACAATCGAAAATACTGATGTAGATGTATACATGATTGAGTACCCCGATTTCCATAAACTGAACAAGTCAGGTTAAAGTCTAACAAGAAGTTCCTAGCGCGACTTAAATTCTACTTTCCCATTGAATAGAGTGTACTTCTTCAGAACCTTCACTGGTATTATTTTTGTATGAAGAGCATACTAAATACACAATTGATTTGATAATAGACATAACCTCCAAGCTTCACCCTGATGCCATATTTATGACTGTTGATTTACAAACAGTATTTTGTACATAATGTGGAGGTGTTTATGTAGTCTCTCGCCTTGCCATATTTATAAATTTAAACAATAACTTTCTCATCGTTTGTGATCGCTGTACTCTAATAGTAGGTATGATGTGATGGGTTACAGTACAAGATGGCTGCAATCAAAGTAGAACCTGCTTCAGATGATGAAATAGACACTGTATCTTCAGTACATGATTTTCTACAAATTAATATAAAGAATGAATTTTCTGTACCACCAGAATCAGAGACAAGTGAAATACAGGTATGTTCAGTTTCAGTTGGATTTTTTTAAGAAGTGTAACAGTGAAATTCAACCCAACTTATGTTAGTAAAAATAAACCAAATGTAACCAATAGTAAGCACTAACATGAGGCTAAAATATGCCCTGAAATGTAGTGTAATTTGAGACCTGTGCTGTAATAGTTTCCTTGCCTAATCTTTGTATGTGTTTCTTTTCTATTGCATTACAGTATCAGTTTGCAGGAGAAGTTATCAATGACATGTTCTCATTTGTGGAATAGAATGAGACAGTACCCATCATTCATCCTGTTTTTATTTTTTTGGGGTGTGTCTCTTCTTATTGATGTTAAACTGCCTGTTCTAATGAAATCTTTTCTGAAAATAATTTACGCCTTTGGTTACAACTTTTTGGTGTTTGAATATGTACACATGTTTGTATTTTTACAGATGTTTTCATAGCATCCTATTTTTTCTTCTTGTTACAACTATTTTTGTTTTAATTATGTCACGTGAAGCTTTCCATTTTTATGTTGGTTCAGTTTACTTGTCCGGTGCACTCCCGGTAAGAAAGGAACACAGTGACATGCTAATTGGTACTATATTGCAGGAGGTGTCATGGGATGTTAGCACAGTCAAGAATGAGCTGAAGGAAGAGGTGAGAGCAGAAGTAGGAGTGTGTCTCGACAGGTCAGTGTAGTGGTGAAGCATAATTTTTAGTGTTCTTTCAAAATGAGGAGTATGTTTTGTCAAAAATGATCCCTGGAGATGAAGCATTATATTTGCAATATGACCTGATTGATGCAATGGTTGTTAGAAATTCCTGGTAATTAAAACAAATACTAATTTGCGTATTCTTTAATAGGGTTTGCTAATGCATCCTGCAGATGATGAACTTTGTGTAGTTAAGAAATGCATATAAAATGCAGATGCCTGTTTCTCACATGTGCAGTGTTGTTGATTTGCTTTCAACCATAATTTGCATCTGCAGTGAATGACAATAAACATGCAAGCCAGCGAATTAAAAGTTTTGAGTATATGCAATGTGGTTGAATATTTTGAAGGAGATCAGCAGTTTGAAGTGAGATCACCAGTGTTTGGAATAAACTCCTACGTTTGTGTTCCTTAAGAATTCCATAATTGTTTCATTGATATTGTATGCCTATTACATATGCCTAGCATTTTACATTTACTTTTAAAGAAATATAGCAGTGTTGTATATTATGTATTTGTATTCTGTTGCAGTTTGGAGCAGGTACCCATTAAATTGGAACCGTCCATTGTACATGCTGACAGTTCAGCAATACTTTCTGACAACACAGAAGAGGAATATGTGACAGGAATAGATCCTCCTGCAGAAAACGCCTTCATTTCTGAAGCACACAATGAAATATTGAAACGTATACCCCTTACAAAACCAGCAGTTCAAGCTATTGCATATGGTAGGAGAAATCGACTACATCCAGGTAAGGATGAAGAAATTCGTCATAGGTGTGAGTTGTGCAACAGAGGATTTGTTCATATTGAAAACCTGGTGAGGCACAAAATGCTTCACACAGGTGATACACCATTCAAATGCGAGATATGTAGTAAAATGTTCACACGCCAAGCCCATCTTGTTATTCACACTCGTACCCATACTGGGGATAAGCCTTTCACATGTGAAATATGCAATAAAAGTTTCACGCAACCCGGACATCTTAAGGTCCACAGTCGTACCCATACTGGAGATAAACCATACAAATGTGATGTGTGCAGTAAAAGTTTTACAAACAGCGGAGGACTTACTGCTCATACCCGAACACACACTGGAGATAAACCTTTCAAATGCGAAATTTGTAACAAGTGTTTTTCCCAACCTGGACATCTTGCAGTTCACACTCGTATCCACACTGGAGATAAATCCTATAAATGTAAAATATGTGATAAGGGATTCACTCAAAATGGAGATCTTGTGGCTCACGTCCGTACACATACGGGACAGAAGCCGTACACATGCCAAGTATGCCGTAGAGGTTTCACCCAGCGTGCGCATCTCAGAACTCACACGCGCACTCACACCGGTGATAAACCATACAAATGTGAAATATGTAATAAAGATTTTACATTACGAGGTGATCTTGTGGTTCACACTCGTAGACACAAAGGAGAAAAGCCTTATAAATGTGAAGTGTGCGGTAAGACATTTACGCAAGGTGATGAACTTGTCGTTCATAATCGTATACATACGGGAGAGAAGCCATTCAGGTGTGCTGTGTGTAACAAGGGGTTTACACAGCGTGGGATACTTGTCGGGCATACTCGTACGCATACTGGAATAAAGCCTTATAAGTGTGAGATATGCAACAAAAGCTTTACTTTACGTGGACATCTTGTGGGTCACACACGCATCCATACTGGAGATAAACCATATAAATGTGAGTTTTGTGGTAAATGTTTCAGGCAGTGTGGACAACTTGTAGTGCACACGCGCACCCACACAGGTGAGAAACCCTTCAAATGTGATGTATGTGATAAAAGATTTACTCAGCGAAAGGGTCTTGTTGTACACAGTCGAACCCATGCTGCTGTTTAGACATGATGTGCCAGCCTTGCCACTGCCATTGTATGTTGTGCATGTAGCATAAATAAATTTTGGAAGCCAGAATTGTCAATTCTGATACTGTGTAGGGATAAGTTGACATGCTTTAGTTTTGAGAACATATAGCTTGTATATGCATTTGCAGTTTCTTATTGGAAGCATGTCTGGTAGTATTGAGATGAATGGAGAAGATTTTGTTGCAGGAAAATCCACCTTGATAGAATTTAATGACTGGTAAAAGCTGTCCTTTTCTTGTAAATCAACAACAAAAATATGCCATAGAGTCTTATTGATTTCTATATTTTTAAAGCTGGTGAATATTAGAGATGCAAGTGTTGTGCTTGTTGTATTTATGAATTATTTTTGTTCATTTATTTAATTAAATGTACACTGTACTGAAAAATATTTTAAGCAGAAATTATTTCTTCTTCGGGAGACATAATGGTGAGCGAGTTTTTGTGTACTTTAATTTGGATCATGTATAATGTAGGATCTCAAGTAGAATCAGTGTGGAATTTTGAATTTTTAAGATACAGTTTTTTAGTTTGTGCAGGAAATGTGTTCAGTTCCCATCCATGTAATACACCAGGTAAAAGGTAAAGCAATTCCATTACAGACCTGGACAGGCCCTGAGGGTTCCAGGAAGTTGAGGCTCCCAGATTTCAAGACATTCGGCACGTGAAGGTGGTAAGGTTTTCGGCCCTTTGCACTGCCCACCTTTACCCTGCAGGAAGTATACCTGGTACTCATTTCTGTTAGAGGATGAGTCAAACTCAGGGCCACAGTGTGGCTAGAAGAATTATGTCAAAGAAAACTTCCAATGACACCATGGGGAATCAAACCCGTGACCTTCTGGCTTGTAGCGCAGTTCCTCAACTAACTGGGCCACGGCAAATATACACCAGGAGTATACAAATTTTCCAATAATATATGATCCACCCCCCAAGTTGTAGGTGCCAGTGGGTTGACATGAGGCAAGTTCCATTTTGAGGACCCACACTTCTGGAGTGACCTGTGAACCTCACTGTTATCTGGAGTCTTCTACTTTGTGCATGTGAATGGACACATTTTTCTATGAAAAGGAAAAACTGGTAACTGTGCTGAAAATATTAGGTGCATTTGTATAAAATTTGGTTGCCCTTTCAAGCAGGCAGCCAAGATTCATGCACCCCTGTCATACACTGCATAAAATGGTAAGGTAGATAATATTACAGTGATTGGAAAGCATCTTTGAATACAAAATTGGAAGACGTAGTTGATAATGTGATTATTTCAGGATCAGGTCCAATAGAGATATATTCTGTTTATTTTGTTGAAATGGTGGGTTCTGTTAACAAAGTGTGATTGCTGTCAATAAATCCATTTTTGCAAGACATTTTAAGCCTTTTTGTCACTCTTATTGTATGCTTGATTGCATAAATATCCCATAACTGTTTGTAAAAATTACTAATTTTCTCTTATTTAGATTGCAGATTGAATTATATCAATGCGACACATAAGGAAAGATTTGTAATGTATGATGAAAGTGCAGTCGAACATGATAGTTTCTCAGGTTGTTAACTGTAAGTATCCTGCAGATGTGGGTTATAGCAGCAGACATTTGAATAAGTGGGAAGTGTTTTTCTCCAGTTTGAAGTTGGTTGTATGTTTGCAAGTCTACAGTGTAAAGAATTATGTGACAGTGATTGCAGTAGCAGATTAACTGAATGGCTTTGTCCAGTGCCATCTCTGTTTATTGTTCTAACACCAGATGTAGGAACTATAAAGAATGGACTGACATGGTGTGTGTTTGAACAATTAATGGAGACCAGCATGTGTGGAAATGTTGACCATATGGATTACTCTGATCAGCAAGCAGATTAGGAAGTCATATGGGTGATCGTAATGATGTAGATTGTTTATGTGTATGATTCTGAACCCCGTCAGTTTCGCGTTTCTTTCGTAAATGGCGCCAATGGTTGACAGGTAATGTACATTGAGCCTTGTGGATTCGGATGCTCTTTAAAATTTATGGTTTTGTTTGAGGCTCGTTTTTCGCGCGTAGATTTAAATCTTCATGTAATTACGAAGTTCCCCATCATGTTTTCTGCCAACGTTAGGAGGCAAAAATGTACGCTTGTATGAGGTGTTGAAACTGAAGTTGCCTAAGAGAATGGCCGGTCAAAATCGAAAGAGTAAGTGCCTCTGCATCCTCTCGCATGACGACGGAAACAGATCAGTTTACAACACGTTGGAACCCTTAGGTTATTCAGTGGTGGACAATATTTAAAAATATAAATTATCCTACTTCGGAAGGACGTGCTGTAAACACCTATTTACCCGATCACAGCATACTAGATAGCATACACGCGTATTCAACCATGGGAATCATATTGAAATTATTTATTTTCGCCTGTGACAGAAAACTACTTTGTTGAAGTAATCTGTGGTACAATGTTTATTAGTTTACGCAACGTACACTGTTGTTATTGTTAACACATTGTATGTGCGATATATCTGTAACTCATTATGTAAAATAGGTTGTAAGAATTATTGTAACGTGACTTTACCATGATACCAACCACATACTCACTGTGTGGCATTTATGTACTAATGTGTCATGCAATTCTTACGTTCCGATAGTCAGTGTGTGAGGTTATAAGAGTAAATTACTGAACACGGTCATGGAAAATGTACTAAATGATTTTTGTGGCGCAACTTCGTGGCACCATGCAATATCTCACGTAAGTGCAAAAGTATTTGTGCGCCGTCGTGTAGCTATGTAATTGTATTAGTCATGGATAAAAGCTGGATTGGTGCCGTAATTAATAAGGATTGGGTGGTTGTTATTACAGCGATCTTTCACGTAAAAATATAACATCAATTGAAAACAGCTGGCATCAAATAAGTTCAATACAAGTCTTGTTATGGTCATTTTGTTTGTGTTCAATATGGTGTCATAGTGAATATGCCAATCGCGCTTTTATTACAAGTGGAAGAAGCACAAAGTCCTTGAATTCAGGTGCGAAATTTGTTATTTTTTTCCATTATTGTCAACATTTTCATGCAATATGTTATGACAGGAAGGCTTTGAGAACTAGCCCAGAAAACAGTCACTGGTAAGCAAATGTACCCAGCGCACATAATTTAACAAATTCACACATGTCAGAAAGTTAGTACTGAATGGTGAACCAATCCATTGCATTTGTCAGCATATTGATGGGCAATGATACCAAAATCAATTAGAGTACTGGATGGCACATCAACGCTTCTCTCTGTAACTGCAGCAGAAGGAAATTGTCATTCACTGGTGAAGTATTTCAATGGAAAATAATGGAAGCTGGAGCAGCACACTGTTAGTATAAACTATATTCCAGGCTTCAGCCAAGCTTTCAAACATTCTGATCAGCTCCTGCTATTGAATTATATTGTAGAACTCTATGGGCAACACATGTACATGGTATCATTTTGACATTTAGTTTGTTGGATGGTTGCCAGCATTGTAGAGGAACCTGATGCATTCACAATGGACTCCATTACCTTAAAGATGCAGATGGCATTTTTCTCAAAAAAATTCATAACAAGGTACCAGACTATGCCATGCCATAACCCAAAAGATTACATTCAACAGTATGTGTTGATGCAGGGCTACTGCAGATGTAGGCAGAAGGTTCCACTGAACTATTGATAACCACATAGCAGGTTACTTTGTGTTATAACCAGGAAGATCACAGCCCTAACTTCACTTTCAAGAAAATGTCAAATGTGAAACTCATTTTTGGTTGGTACATGCATGTTATGTGTGTGTACCAAGAATGGAAATACAAAACTATTGTATTTTGTGTTCTGAGCAACATGTTTTGAAGTTTTCTGTTCTGTACATTCTCGTGCATAATGGCATGTGGTTTTAAGTAAAGGGCGTATAAGTTCTCCCTGATGATGGAGAATGTAACGCCAAAACTTGTAGGAGAAACACAGTAAATGTACATAATGAATAAATATTGTGCATTTGGTTGGTGTAATTAAAGAGAGGTTTGAACAACATGTATTTTGGAACTGTGAAAAAGCCTACACTTAATATTTTATGGCCCCTGCCCTTATGACCCACATTCCCTTCAAGTATGAGGGCAAAGGCAAGTTGTTCTCTGTTGCTAATTGATCAGTTTCATTCATAGTTCAGCCCATTTTTTTTATTTTGCTTCTAAAGTCCAGTATTGTTGTTCTGCTGTTTTTTAACTTCCTTTATATTTTGTGCTATACATTTCAACAGTATTTTGGTATTTGAGATTTGATATTCATGGTCCTGAATTCATAAGCATGTATTTAATAGATGAAGAACTTCTATTTCTATAATGAAGGTCAGGTAATGATCCAAACTGCCAACTACACATCTACTGTGAAGAAAACATGGACAATAGAGCAGCAAATACGAAAACATGGAACAGGGTAATGGCTTCACATGTTATTGCACATGAAAAATTGATATGATAAGAAATTCCCATGGCGTGATAAGTGCAACATAATTACAGAAAATAGAATTGTGGACCATGGACAAAGTTCATGCTGACATACTAGAATAAAACATACATGACGAGTACCCAGTTTATGGATAAATACAACACTACATGGAGAAAGAATATTCAGAAATTAATTTCGAACTTAAGGAACATGGAATTTTCCACATAAATAAGATTGTAACATTTAACAGTTGAATATTTCTGTTCTGCAGCAAAACACTGTGGTTCCATTGTTTACTTTATTTAATAGGTGGCACTGTACATTTGCATACTTTTCTTTTGATTTTATAGAAACTGCCTGACAGTGGCTGAAGCATGTTGCAGTACAGCATTGATCAAAACAAAAGGATTGTTGTGTAGATTATCTAATTTATTTTATAGTAATTACCATTAATTAGAGATCCCTGTTCCCTGGATCTAAGATGGAAGCCCACAAGATAAATATGTGAATGAATAGGAAATTCTGTGCTGGTGGTCTTGTCGAAACACGTTGTTGGAGTGTGCCTGCAGGTTTAGCGTGTGTAGGTGCTTGTCTTGCCTGATGAGTAGAATTTTCATTGTTAATACCAACATATGAAAATCACTTGCCTTTACAGTTCAATAGGCATAATTAGCATGGAACAAAACTGTTACAGTAAGTGGTATGAATGTGGTTGTGTGAGTGTGTATTAAACGGTATGAATATTGTGTACATGCAGGACAGCAGTGCAGTTCAAATGGAACCTGATTCATGGTATTATTCAAATACTTAATTCTTACAAATATTGTTTCCAGCATACTATGGAAGTAATAAAAGTTGAACCTGATTTAGACACTGAAAGTCTGAATATGTCTCCTGTCTGTGAAGACCCCCACTTTGATGAAACTGAGGATTGGGATCAAGATCCTCTAGTGATTAAATCAGCTGACGTGAAACAAGAAGTCAAAGTGAGTGTTCTTTTGGTGCATGCCTTGTGTAAAGGATTTTGCAAGGACAGATTTAGTTTGGGACATGTAACTCTTATTACCAAATTAACATTTTATTGTTATGTGTAAATATTACTGATCTTACATTGTTTGATATGTGTTTATGTTGTAATTTTATGTATTGACAATACATTGCTTTTTTTTATACAGCAGGAAGAACCGTGTGATGTGACTACAGTCAAGGAGGAATTAGCAGATGAAATATCTGTAGATGAATGTTATGTGTGTTCTGACAGGTGAATATATAATTAATATTTTGTATAAGAGAGTTAGGTCATTGCCAGAATCAAAAAGAGATCAGTGATGAAACAGTATTAGAGAAACAAGAAATGTATCTACTGAGGTGATGTTATTAATAATCAATTTTTTTTTTTACTTGCTGAGTTTCAATACTGCCAGCACAAAAGGCCTATTCTGGAACTGATGATGAATCATTCCCTTGCAAACCAAACCCTTACTACATGTTTTCCTTAAATGTAGTTTCATTTTATTCTCACATTTCTATCTTTCTCTGCTAACTTGCTGTATACCAGTGGTTTGTTCACTAATGTTGACGGCTTTTTAATTTTCTGGTTGGTACATCTGCGGAACCTCATTGCCTTAGAGGTGTCCATTAAATTTGTAGACTGCGTTTGAAATGTGGTGGCACATGGGCAGAAACCAGATTTTGCCTTTCAGTGAAACGGACAAGTCCATTTAAATTGATGGGCGTCAGTTCAGGCGACTACTGGCAGCCGAGGTGTGCGCATCAGCAGTAGTAATGCTGGATACACCATGTTCTGATGTAGTGTGAAGAGTACTGGCCACCCACTCCATTCGCCAGTTTCCCCTGCACTTCCCATCCTGTGCATCACCGTGTACCATCACGTTTAAACTGGAGTCTACAAAATACACTGGAAGCAGTAAACTGGATATTTGTAGTTACAATGAAAGCATTTCTGTGATTCGGAGCAAGTGGGTTAGCTGTTGACACATGTCTTACATCTGGTACACTGTAGTTGCACCTCTTGATTGGGGTACAGTATGTCATATTCTTATTAAGTATTTTTGTGTTTTTCTTCACTCACTGCAAGTTAATGCTGAAACAGTATGTTGAAAGAGGCCACTGATTGTTTTACTGTAAACATTTCACATTCATTGTAATAATTACCGTGGCATATCATTTCTCGCTGTCTGTGGAATAAATACATTAGCTGAACTACATGATAATACTTTGTTGATTCATCTCCATATGTATTGTCAAACTCTTATTTGATCAATTCATAACATATATGCATGGTTTGTATACACGTACATTGTGAAAAGTGTTGTCCATTATGTAATGTTTTCAGTATTGCACCAAAGAAGAATATGAAAATTTTGAGCTTTCATGAAAATTAAAAATGTTGCAATTTTGTTTCTCAGTGTGGAGCATTTGACCAACCACCAATGGCATCCTGGTATTACTGGTGACACTTCATCCATATGTGCTAACGTACGTGTTGGCAGTTGTCGGGAAGGAGATGCCCACAGTGAGAGTGAAACATCCTTTCAAGAGTGTGGAACACGAAGAAAGTTTTCTGATCTCGGATCAGATGTTGAGGCCAACAAAAGGAGTAAAACACCAAAACATGACTCTAAAAAGAAGGAAGGTATTTTATATAAGTGTAAAGTATGTAGCAAATCAATCTCTAGAAAAGAAAATTTAGTGATACATAATCGCATCCATACGGGTGAAAAACCTTTCAGATGTGAAATATGCAATAAAAGTTTCATACGACGTGACGGACTTGTGCGCCACACTCGGATCCACACCGGAGATAAACCTTTCAGCTGTGAAGTGTGCAATAAAGGATTCATACAGCGTGGAGACCTTGTAGTTCATACTCGAACCCACACTGGCGAGAAGCCATTCAAATGTAGAATCTGCAATAAAAGATTCAAACAAAGTGCTGTGCTTGCATCTCACTCCCGTATCCACACAGGAGACAAGTGTTTCAAATGTGATGTCTGCAATAAAGAGTTCACTCAACACGGAGGCCTTGTGCGCCACATTCGCAGCCATTCTGGAGATAAACCATTTAGCTGTCAAGTATGCAGTAAAAGGTTTGCAATGCGCGGTGATCTTGTACGTCATACTCGGATTCATACTAGGGATAAAGGTGATGATAGTGAAGGTTGTGATACGGGTTTCACACGGTGTGCTGACCCTGAGTTTGACATTTATAGCCGTACTGAAGATCACGTTTGTAGCTCTTGAGTGTTCAGTACATTTTTGCTTGCTGTGGAGGTTTTGCTGTTACATTTGTACCTATACTGCAACTTTCTTCCATGAAGTTTTGGTACTGCATGGAAATATTGTGTGCCTCACTGACAGATATGCCCATATTCATATTTAAGACACATATTTCTAGTGTGACAAATGTAATTAAATGTTTCACTTTGCCTTAAGAGACCAACAGGTTTTTATGATGACACTGCACTCTGATATTCACTCTGACAGCATGTATGTCTGCTCTGAAAAATGCAATAGATGTTTCACATTGCTGGGAGAAGCAGATTGTCATAACTTGATATCTTTGGTGTACTTTGGAGAATAGTTGTTCAATTGTGAAACACATAAAATTTTCAAACTCTTTGGTCATGTGGTTGAACAAATCTGTCGCAATAAATAAGACTCGTGCCTTTCACAACAGCGCTGTATGTATATATGTGGTTTGGGTACTTCCACGTATATTGCAGTTAGGCTGAGATGGCACATGTACAGGAACTAGATTTCATCTTTGCATTAAGTGGACGAGTCCGTGGAATTCGATGGGGGTGACAGGTCAGTTGACTGCTGGCAGTCTAGTTGTGTGTGTCAGCTGGTAGTAATTGTACTGTGCTGCATATGCATTGTTCCACAGTAGTGTGAGGCTTACTGGATACCCACTCCATTCTCCTGTTTCCCCTTCACTTCCCCTGCCATGCCTTGCCTTGTGCCATCTCATAATAATCAGTCTCTACCAGATTTAATACCAACAGTAGCATGTGTTGTGGAGGTGATCATTGTACATTGAAGTGTGTGGTGATATTTTTCAATTGCCACTTCTCAGTCGCTGCTTGCCTGGTTTGAACAATAGTTCTTGGCATTAACAGAGAATACAACTGCATACAATTTTACTTGTCCAGTTAAAATTGTTTCTTGTAACACATTTTAGGCACTTTGATAACAGTCTCAGTACGAACACTGGCTTAGCAGACTTTAAGTCTCTAGTGACCTAATTATGCAATTAGGCACATAGTAGTATTTATTTCAATCTGTTTATATACGAATATAAGATGAACCCCCTGCACAGGGTCCACTTTTCAGAAAACTACCCATACAAAACATTTTTCACTTTGTGTGTGATTATAAGGTGACTTTTCGTTTTTCAGATAAATTATTAAAAAAAAATTGTCTTATATTTCGATAAATTTGGTATTGCTTTACAACATCAACCCATGTCATCTGATTCGGAGGCATTACTTTCACATCACTTCCACTGCGTGCATTTGTTACTTACTGGGTAAAGTAGATGAATGATTAAGCTCCTCATTAAGTAAGTATCTCCATTCTGCTGTTACTTTCTGTCTATTGGGTTGCAGTTTCTCCTAAGAATTATGATATCATCTTCAGGGTGAGATATCAAGTTCGACACTTGTATAAAATGACAGATAACATTACAGTTTTGTATGTTGTACTCCTCAAGAGAGACAGTAAATGTGGCACACTAAATAGCTTCACTGTAGTTCTTTGTGCACCACAAGCCTGGTTAGTAGAAAACAGAAACCAGAGTAAGATGTGACGTTTCTACCCCATCATTCAAATGAGAACTATTTTGCTGAATATTGCACCTTCTGCTAGCTGTGTATATGACATAGGTAAAACTGGCTTAAGCCTTAATGTAGAATTAGAATATGTTCATGGCAATTCAAAGGTAAGTCACAATAAGCCATTTCAGTTGCAGATCATTGCCCTGTGTTAACAGGGATCTGTAGAGAAGCGAACTCATATGCATTTTTGTCACAGCAAAGACCGAGGCAGTTTAAGAGTATATGCAGGGTTTCTGTGAGGGAAGAAATAACAGAATGCTGGAGAAAACTGCATAATGAATAATCTGATAATTTGTACTTTTTGTCAAATATCAGGATGAAGAAATGAACATGAACTCTGGGGATGTGGCACACATGAGAAAGATGCACACGCAATACATGTAGGAGTATCTGGAGGGGAATGGGCCATGGGAAGATAGTGTGTTTATGGATAATGACTGAAATATACATCTTCAAGAAATAGGGGTGGGAGAGTGTGAACTGAATTACTGTATTAAAGAACCAGTGGTAGGATTTTGCAAACATAATATTGAACTTTGCACTTGTGAATGAGGTAATGAAAATGTGTGGAAAATCTTGACTAGCTGAGAAGCGACTGGCTTCTCAAGAACGACTGCTGCTGAATGGAGTAAGTAATATTGAACTTTGGTTTTCCTGAAAGGCAGATTGACTAGCTGAGTGACTTAGCTTCTCAGAAAAGTCTGTGTGCGATTACTGTGACCAGTTCAAGTAAATTTGTTTTACTGTGCAAAATCTGTGAAAGTGGGAGACAGTGGTCAGGCATGGATGCAACAGTGTGCCAGGTGGATTTCGTTGTGTTGGTAGCAGCACTTTTCTAGCTTCTAATTGGATCTACCTGTTTGAGGAGCAGGGGACTGACAATAAATTATTGCTTATAGTCTTGGTGAATAAAAGTAAAAATTACATTTGGGTAAAATCATCCTGTTGTATCTGTAAATAAGTGTATTCTATAGTTACGCAATTAATTCAACACAAGAAGTGCTCGGACATTTATTTATTCGTCACATAGAGGACATGTTTTGGCTGTCTTCAGACGATAGACAACAATAGCAATACAGCAATACTCGTATACCTATTGCAGTTTTGCCTGATGATGGCCAAAGTTGACGGCCGAAACATGTATATATTACGAATAAATGAATGTCAGAGCGTATGTTGTGTATTAATCAAGATTACTATAGAATACGTTATTAAAAAAAATACATTACATGCAGTGACCACCTGCAGCCAACGAAAGTAATCATCATTTCAGTATTTCCTGTAGTACGTTAGAGTTCCTTTAATCCGACCACAGATACTCCGGAAATCCCGATAGTCGTCGCTGCTGGATAATGTCTCCCCCCCCCCCCCATCCTACAAACAAAGTTTCGCCAACGAA
>Ga0136643_10001240_pt1 | contig 30627 bp, 19 predicted proteins | sample TergutLab28metaG_FD_96883 | JGI IMG/M metagenome (GOLD analysis project Ga0136643, IMG submission 96883) | Labiotermes labralis P1 segment gut microbial communities from Petit-Saut dam, French Guiana - Lab288 P1 (version 3) (version 3) | ecosystem: Host-associated > Arthropoda: Insects >...
CAGCACACACGCGCAGATCGTGATGCAATCAAGCTTTGGTGGTTGATTATATTCAGTATTGCAGTTTCTATAAGCTGAGCTTCCATAAGCGGCGCGACGACTTGTAAAAGCGGCTCTCCTGGGAATACAACCGTACCTTCAGGCACGGCGTAAATATTGCCAGAAAAACGAAAGTTTTTCAAATACTCCAAAAACGCCTCGCCAAATGTACCGGTAGAGCGAAGATACGCAATATCATCATCTGTAAAAGATAACTCATTTATATAGTCTATAACCTGTTGAAGTCCTGCGGCAACCGCGTATCCATTGCCACATGGGTTCTCCCGGTAAAACATATCAAACACCGCAACCTGTTTGCGCCCGGTAGTCACTTGGTGGTGATGATAGGCCTGCATCATAGTTAACTCATAAAAATCCGTTAGTAATGTTAGATTTCTCAAACTATCTTCTCCTTTAAAATAACTTCATACTAAGAAAGAGTATACTTTTTCCACCAAAAGCGCAAGGTATTAATGGTGATAACTTTGAAAAAGCTATGTATTTGCATTTTTAACCTGGCACTTCGCTGCCATCATGACCAAATCTTTGAGCGCGCCGCTGGCCTAACCTATCGCGTTATGCTGGCATTCTTTCCGTTTTTGATATTTCTAATGTCCCTTCTTGGCACAATTGACATAGACGAATCTGCAATAATTGAAGGATTATTTTTTGTATTACCTGGGGAAATTGCAACCCTGGTTGCAGAGTTTTTACACGAACTTGGCGAAAGCAGCAGCACCGGACTGATGTCTACCGCCCTATTTTTTAGTGTATATAACACATCCAATGGTTTTAGAGCAATTGTACGTATTACAAACCGTGCCTACGGTATAGAAGACCGGCGCGGTTTTGTCTCACAAGTATTGATAAGCATCCTGCTCATGCTCTTATTTTCCACAACACTTATTGTAATGCTTGGATTACTGGTGTTTAGACACCAAATTTGGATGCTGTTTTTCCCATATGGGTCAGAACTTTTGTTTTCTATTGCAAGCGGAACAGGCGCGTTAATTATACTTGTACTGGTAACAAGCATTATTTACAGGCTTGCAAGTGCCAAACCTATACCTTTTAAATATATACTGCCAGGCGCTGTATTTACAGTGCTTGCTTGGGTGGTAGTCAGTGCTGTTTTTGGCTTTGCTATTTCTAATTTTACAAAATATCCGGCGATTTATGGGAGCATCGCAGGCGTGTTTATTTTAATTTTATGGCTTAATATTGTATCGGTTATTATGCTTATCGGAAACGAAGCCAATGTTGTGTTTAAGGAATATTATTGCAAGTACACGTTATAGCTCTTTAAATTATGCTATACTGTATGATAGAATTTTTTTCAGTTGGTAACAGATTGCTACCAACTGAAAAAATTTATTTAGCCATCATTCCTACATAAAGGAGATCCTATGCATACCTTATCTGCAAAATTAACATTTTACATCCCCCATGCCGCATCCCTAAAAGATAAACGCCAAATATGCCGCAGCATGATTGATAAGTCCCGGAAAAAGTTTAACGCATCCATTGCCGAAGTAGAAACTCAAGATATATACCAAACCCTAACAATCGGCATTGCCGTTATTTCAGGCTCATTTTCCCATGCACAAAATTCCATAAACGAAATTATCCGTTTTATGGAAACCAATACCGATGCCGACTTAATGGACATAGAAATGTAAAGGATTTATACCTGCCCAAAGATATCTCCTTAATTGATCCTTAGTTGAAAGGAGCAGAATCAACCATGACAATATTCATAGATGCCGACGGATGCCCGGTAGTAGACATAACCATAGGGCTGGCAAACCAAGCAAAAGTAGACTGCATAATCATTTGCGACACATCCCATATATTTGAAAAACCCGGCGCAAAAACAATAACCGTATCAACCGGAAACGACAGCGTAGATTTCACATTAGTAAACATGCTTACAAAGGGAGACATTGTTGTAACCCAAGACTATGGGCTTGCCGCCATGTGCCTTGCCCGGGGCGCAATGCCCATAAACCAAAACGGAATGGTATTTGACAACAGCAATATCGACAGCTTGTTAATGCAGCGCCACACTGCAAGAAAAATCCGTATGGCAGGGGGCAGATTAAAAGGCCCCACAAAACGCACACCCAGCCAAAACCAAGAGTTTGAGAAAAAATTACAGAGGTTGATAGAGGATGCAAACAAGCAGGTTATTTGAAATAATATATATCCTACTAGACAAAAAAAGTACAACCGCCAGAGAACTGGCGGAACATTTTAGCGTATCTACAAGAACAATTTACCGAGACATAGATGTACTAAGTCTGTCGGGCATTCCCATATACACAGAAAAAGGCAAAGGTGGCGGAATCGGCCTTTTATCCAACTTTGTACTAAACAAATCCATCTTAAATGAGCAAGAACAAAACGACATTCTATCCGCACTACAAGGGCTGCAGGTTATTAATGCCACAGGAACGGATCAAATTTTACAAAAACTCTCTACGGTTTTTAATAAAAATGTAACCCCCTGGGTAGATGTAGATTTTACAAGCTGGAGCTTCTCCGGCGGAGAAACTTTTTACGGATTAAAAGATGCTATTTTACAACGCAAAATAGTACAATTCGACTACTTTAGCACATATGGCGAAAAAACCACCCGCCATATCGAACCCATCCAGCTATGGTTTAAATCTAAAGCCTGGTACGTAAAAGGATACTGCCTAACCAAACAGGATATACGCCTATTCAAACTCACCCGCATACGCAATTTAACAATTACAAATGAATACTTCCCAAAACGCGAACTGCTAGCAATAAGCGAAAACAGCAACAACAATAAGCACAGACCAGACGTAACACTAAAACTCAAGCTCTCACCAGAAATGACATACCGCATGTATGACGACTTTGAAAACGGCGAAACCCAGCCCGACGGAAGCCATATCGTATCCGTAACCTGGCCTGAAGATGAATGGCTTTACGGATTTATACTTTCCTTTGGAGAACACGCAGAAGTTCTCGAACCACCACACATAAAGGAAATTATAAAATCAAAAGCCGAAAAAATTTTAAAAAAATACAAATAAATTGTTTTCCGTAGATTTCCGCTTTCATTACTAAACAAAACAAGCTATAATGCAAAAGTGTATGTTGAAAGCCCAACCGGCTTGCACACCAAACTATTTGTGCGCACAGCGCGTACCCGCAAGAAGGCGGGCGGCCTGAAGAGCCGTTTTCGCGCAGCGAAAATACTGAGCGCACCCGCAACGCAGTGAGGAAGCGTAGCAAGGATTCATTCCTTGCAGAGCGGTGGGGTTTGGCATACTCCAGCGTAGCTGGTGACGCAAAGCGTCAGGCCGCCCGGTATACACCGCCAAAGGCGGCAGTGCGCTAGCACTAGGCCACCCGGTCAGCACGCTTGCGTGCGAGAGGGGGCAGAGTCCCATTCTAAAAGGAGGAATAAAGATTTGAGTACATATAAGTTAGGAATTGACATTGGTTCTACAACCATTAAATTAATTGTTGTAGATGCAGAAAACAGTTTTATTTTCCATCGTTATCGTCGTCATCATTCAAACATAAGGGAAACTTTGTTAGAACTTGCGGCAGAGGCCATGGAGGAGCTGGGTCAATTTTCCTTCACAGCGATGATTACAGGCTCCGGCGGGTTATCCCTTGCAAATTGGGTTGGCGTACCCTTTGTGCAGGAAGTGATTGCCGTGTCCGACGCAATTTCTTTTGCCGCACCAGAAACAAATGTGGCTATAGAAATTGGCGGCGAGGACGCAAAAATCATCTACTTCTCAAACACAATAGAACAGCGCATGAACGGTATTTGCGCAGGGGGTACAGGTTCTTTTATAGACCAAATGGCAAGCCTTTTAGACACAGATGCCGCCGGGCTTAACGAACTTGCAAAAACACATCAAGTAATTTATCCAATTGCAGCCCGCTGCGGCGTATTTGCAAAAAGCGATTTACAGCCCCTTATAAATGAAGGAACTTCTCGTGCAGATTTGGCCGCCTCTATTTTTCAGGCAATTGTAAGCCAAACAATCAGCGGACTGGCCTGCGGCAAGCCTATCAGAGGCAACGTAGCATTTTTAGGAGGCCCACTACACTTTTTATCCGAACTGCGTTCTCGTTTTGTAGACGTATTAAATCTGTCAAATGATGAAATTGTCGAACCGGAAAATTCTCACCTATTTGCGGCGTTAGGTGCCGCAATTCGTGCCGAAGGCGAAGGCACAACCCTTGATATCGCAACACTTTTGAACAACCTAATGGGCGTACAGGAACTCCCTTTCGAAATGGCCCGCCTCGCACCACTATTCACAAACCAAGATGACTTTGCTAAGTTTCGCGCACGCCACGCACAGTATGTTGTCCCGCGCGAAAACCTATCAAACTATACAGGTGACTGCTATTTTGGGCTTGACGCCGGCTCCACCACAACAAAAGCAGCCCTTATAAACGCGGATGGAAAACTGCTGCACACATTTTATGAAAGCAACGAAGGCAACCCCCTTAACGTAGCCCGCAAGGCACTAACAGAAATTTATGAGAAACTGCCAACAGGCGCCAATCTACGCTATTCCTGTGTTACAGGTTATGGAGAAAAACTGCTCCAAACCGCCCTTGGCATAGACATGGGGGAAGTCGAAACCGTGGCCCATTACCGGGCAGCAGCATTTTTTGACCCCAAAGTCGACTTTATTTTAGATATCGGCGGGCAAGACATGAAATGTATCCGCATTAAAAACGGCATAATCGATTCCGTTTTACTAAACGAAGCATGTTCCGCCGGTTGCGGATCCTTTTTAGAAACATTTGCAAGCTCCCTAAACCTGCCAATTGACGTTTTTGCAGAACAATCCGTATTTGCACAAAACCCTGTAGATCTAGGCTCTCGCTGTACCGTATTTATGAATTCCCGGGTGAAGCAAGCACAAAAAGAAGGCGCACCAGTTGCAGATATTTCTGCAGGGCTTGCCTATTCTGTAATAAAAAACGCATTGCAAAAAGTAATAAAAATCACAGACCCTTCACAAATGGGTAAAAACATAGTTGTACAGGGCGGCACCTTTTACAACGAAGCTGTTCTTAGAGCCTTCGAAATTGTAAGTGAACGCGACGCTATCCGTCCAGATATTGCAGGGCTCATGGGCGCATTTGGCGCGGCACTTCTCGCCCGAGAAAATTACCGTTCACACCACGCAACAACACTGCTTTCACCAGAGGCACTTAAATCCCTCGAAATTAAAGCAACATACAGCCGCTGCAAAGCATGCGAAAATAATTGTTTATTGACTATAAACACATTCACAATTAGCAACGCGCAGGCAGACAAACTCCGCTTTATTTCCGGCAACCGCTGCGAGCGCGGCCTTGGCAAAGAAGCTGCAAACGCCGATCTGCCAAATCTCTTCGCCGCAAAATACAACCGGGTTTTCAATTACACTTCTCTAGAAAAAGAAAATGCTCCCCGGGGTACAGTAGGCATTCCCCGGGTACTAAATATGTACGAAAACTACCCCCTATGGCATACATTCTTCACAGAACTCGGCTATCGCGTAGAACTATCCCCTCGATCATCACGCAGTTTGTACGAACTTGGCATGGAGTCCATTCCAAGCGAGTCCGAATGTTACCCTGCAAAAATAGTACATGGCCATGTAATGGCCTTAATAAAGCAAGGCTGCAACTACATTTTTTACCCCAGCATAACCCACGAGCAGCGCATAATCGAAGGCACAAACCAATGCTTTAACTGCCCGATTGTAACCTCATACCCAGAAAACATCAAAAATAACGTAGAAGAAATTGCAGAGCTAAACATAAACTTCCACAATCCTTTCTTAAATTTAAACCATACAAAAAGCGTAGAAGACGAGCTTATAAAAGAATTTCCGCAAATTCCATCACAAGAAGTAAAGGCCGCACTCGCAAAAGCAATTGCAGAGCAGGAAAAATATCGTGCAGATATCAGAAAAATGGGTGAAGATGCCGTACTATACATCGAACAAAATAACATCCCTGCCATCGTTTTAGCAGGCCGTCCATACCACATAGACCCGGAAATTAACCACGGTATCCCCGAGCTCATCTCATCATACGGCATTGCTGTTTTAAGCGAAGATTCTATTTACCACCTAGGCGAGGTCGAACGCCCTCTTGGCGTCTTAGACCAGTGGACATATCACTCACGCCTATATGCTGCAGCATTTTGGGTACGCACCCGCACAGATGCAGAACTTGTACAGCTAAACTCCTTTGGCTGCGGGCTAGACGCCGTAACTAGCGACGAAATACAAGAAATTCTAGACAATGCAGGCAAAATTTTCACCCTGCTTAAAATTGACGAGGTGAGCAACTTAGGTGCCGTGCGCATTCGCATACGTTCTCTTTTTGCCGCCCTTGCAGAAAGGCGCGCCCGCGGCGTGCTTGTACGAAAACCCAAACCACGTAAAAACCGCGAAGTTTTCACAATGGAAATGCGCAAAAACCACACCATTCTATGCCCGCAAATGGCACCAATACATTTTGACATACTAAAAGAAGCCTTTATATCAAGCGGGTACAATTTAGTTCTCATGCCCGCCATGGACAAAGACGCCATAGACACTGGATTAAAATATGTAAACAACGACGCCTGCTACCCTGCGTTAATTGTAGTAGGACAAGTATTAAACGCTTTATTTTCTGGCAAGTATGATTTAAACAATGCATCCATTTTCATGTCCCAAACAGGAGGCGGCTGCCGCGCAAGCAACTATGTGGGTTTTATCCGCAAGGCACTTGCAAAGGCCAACATGGAGCATATCCCGGTTGTATCCCTAAACGCCGGCGGCATAGAGAAGAACCCTGGCTTAAAATACACACCTGCTATGATAAATAAAGCCTTACAATCCCTCATATACGGCGATTTACTATCACGGCTTTTATATCGCACACGCCCATATGAAGAAGTTGTAGGCAGCGCAAATGCTTTATACGAAAAATGGAACGAGATATGCAAAAAAGCAGTACACCACGCTAAACGCAGCGAGTTTAAGCGTAATATTTACGCCATGGTAAATGAATTCGACAACCTGCCATGCACAGACACAACCCTGCCACGGGTAGGCGTTGTTGGCGAAATTTTAGTAAAATACCACCCCACTGCCAACAACGACATTGTTACCGTTTTAGAAAACGAAGGGGCGGAAGTTGTAGTACCCGACTTACTAGATTTTGTTCTATACTCCTCCTTTAACCAAACCTTTAAAGCCGAGCATTTAGGCGGCAGCAAGAAAGCAAAAATCGGTGGCAATCTAGCCATTTGGGGTATAGAACTTTACCGCAAACACATGCGAAAAGCACTCGAAAAAAGTCGTAGATTTGTTGCGCCAATGCCAATTAACGAACTTGCAGAACTGGCAAAACCAATCGTATCCCTAGGCAATATGACTGGTGAAGGCTGGTTTTTAACCGCAGAAATGATTGAGCTAATCCATCAAGGCGCAAGCAATATCGTGTGCGCTCAACCATTTGCCTGCCTGCCAAATCATGTAACCGGCAAAGGCATGATAAAAGAACTCCACAGGCAATACCCTCAAGCAAACATAGTTGCCGTGGATTACGACCCCGGCGCAAGCGAAGTAAACCAGTTAAACCGTATAAAACTCATGCTAAGTGCAGCACTACGCAACACAGAACACAAATCGGATAAAAAGGAAAAAGAACTCGTGTTGTAGATGTACAAAACCTGATAGCAAAAAAAGCGAGATGGGAAACCGCAAATAGCGATTTCCCATCTCATTTTTATATACTCAATCTTTACTTACCTAAAAACGCATCGACTACTTCCGGATCTTTCCAGCGCAATCCCTTTCGATCCATTAGGCCAAACAATTCGCCCTTACCTTCAAATATACCATTGTCCCACCATACCCCAGGTATGCCTAAATCTCGCAATTTTTTAGAAAAATAAGTGGACCACGCTACACGCGCCTCAAGATTATTTTTATTTCGCGCAGCACATTCCCCAATAATAACTGGAATACCACGGCTCACAAAATATTTATCTACCCGCTCAAGCGCTTCGTCCAGTTCTCGGGTTTCTTCTTTATTATTGGGGTCAAAAGTTACGCGTGTTTTATCTTCATGGATTGCAAAGTTAAATGGCTCGTAGCAATGGATAGATACGATTGTATTCTTATCTGCAGAGTCAGGCACTTCAAAATCACCCATAGCAACATCCGCAATTGAAGCCGCATAATTTGGCACCATTAGCATACGCGTAGGGTTATTACCCCCAGAACTCCGTACGGTTTCCATAAATACCTTATTCCACTTCATTACCACTTCTCTGCCTTCTTCGTCGCCACCATTCCATTCTACCGGTGTGCCATTTTTGCGCGGCTCATTCATCGCTTCAAATATAAGGCGGTTGTCATAGTCGGCAAAACGTTTGGCAATTTGCGACCATACAGCCTTTAATTTTTCAGCCGCCACAGGATAATTTTCGTAAGAAGTAAATAACCAGTCTTCATGGTGTAAATTTAATATCACAGTAAGACCGTTATTTATACCGTAGTCAACCACCTCTTGTATACGATCCATCCACGGTTTTTTTATTATGAAATCCGGGCCAGGGCCAATTTGCTTGCGCCAGCTTGTTGGTAGGCGCAAAATACCAAAACCGGATGATGCAACCAGCTTTATCATGTCCTCAGTAGTAATGGGATTAAACCACGATGTTTCATGCAGCTCCGGCGATGGGCTTTCTACCTCCGGGTTATGCTCTTCCGGTATGGCATCCAATGTGTTGCCCAAGTTCCATCCATTAGATAAATTTTTTACAAATTCCAATGCTGTCATCTCTAGTCCTCCTTATATTGTGTAAGCAAATACATTTTATCACACTCAGTATATTTTGACAGGGTGTTTTCACCCACATCCTTTTTCCCATTGGCAGACGATGGCTCGTCAACTATCTCAGGTAATTCGCCTGTGTCAGCGGGGTTTTCTGAATTTTCAAGATACTGCCCATCGTTTAATTTGCAGTCATCCTCATCTGCTATATCTGTTTCACCAACTTCTTCACAGATATCTTCCGGCGCAACCATATCTGGCGCGCCTAATGCCATAGCACCAGATATCCCAGCAGAATCAGGACGATATACAGTGATGTTGTCTATGAAAACATTTGCATTTCTATCCAAGATTCTGAAAACAACTTGCCCATTATGAGGCGCATTATACTGCATCCCCGGATCAATGGTAGACACATTTACATCTGTAATGGTAAGTGATATGGAAAATACGCCGTCTACAATGCTTGATGCATTAAAATACACAGCCGGAGCCAGCCAGTTACCGGCTTGCATTCTGAGTATATTTCCGCTGCCAATTGTACCGCTCAAACGACCAGATACAGTAACAACATCACCAGCTTGGAATTCTGTGGCCCCCGGATTATGGCTGCCAAAACTATGCAGAATATTAATTCTATCATTATCTTGACTGTTTCTACCAGTAAAGGCAAGATAATTTCTGCCATCTGTTCGCTCGTTTACTGTCATAGTCGCAGCGGCAAGGTCATTATTAATCCGCAAGAACGGACTAAACTCGGCAGCAGTTATTGGCCCCAATGTTAACGCATCAAAGAAGCTGTCTTGCAAGGTCCAATGGAAATCCAGATTTTCATCCGGCGGGTAAACTGGAGGACCTCCCCCGCCATTATCATTACCATTGCCAGCATCCGGCCGGTATATTGTAATATTGTCTATAAATACATCTATACCCCTATCCGTGATTCTAAAAGCAATATTGGCGTTGTGAGGCGCGTTATACTCCATCCCCGGATTTACATTAGACACATCACCTGCCGTAAGCGTGTGTGATATTGAGAATATTCCACCAACAAACGGTTCTATGCCAAGATATGTCGCCGGGCCATTCCAGTTACCAGCGTGCATTCTTAAGCTATTCTCCCAAGGGTTACCTGCCCCCATCGTATCACCTAAACGGCCTGATACTGTAATAACATCCCCTGCCTGAAACTGGAACGCGCCCGGGTTATGGCTGCCAAAGCTATGCAAAATATTAATACGGTCATATCTTCCACCGGTTCTGTTGGTTAAAGCCAGATAGTTCCTACCATCCGTTCGCTGGTTTACAGTTATTGTACCACCAGCAAGGTCGTTATTCATTTGCATGAAAGGCGCCAGTTCGGCGTTGGTTATAGGCCCTGGTGTTAAAGCAGCAAAAAAGCTGTCCTGCAAGGTCCACACAAAATCTAAATCTTCATCTGGCGGATAAGTTGTCGGGCCGCCACCATTGTCATTACCATTGCCGGCATCCGGACGATATACGGTGATATCATCAATAAATATATCTGCAAGTAAATCCTCTATCCTGAAAAACATATGGGCATTGTGAGGCGCATTGTATCCAAACCCATGAGACCCGGTAACGTGAGCCGCCGTAAGGGTAACCGACATTGTAAAACGGCGGTTTGCCTGCCCATATATATTATGGCTGGCACCCGGTCCGGATTGCCAGTTGGCAACGTTAAGACCTAAATTACTATGCCACGCAGGCCCTACAACAGACCCTACTCGCCCGGATATTGTAACAATATCACCAACTCTAAACTCGGTTGCATCTGGCCTTGAAGCGTGACGATGCAGTATATAAAAACCATCATGCAGTCCGCCGCTGCTTCTATTAGTTAAAGCAATATAACGGCTGCCATCGTTTCTCTCCCTTACAGTGACCGACCCATGGTTTAAAAGGTCATTATTTAACCGCAAATACGGAGCAAGATCAGTATTATTTACAGCACCCAGCGGCAAACTGTCAATAAAATCATCTTGTAACGACCAGTAGTAATCCGCTCTTGGTGGCTCATAAATGTCTTCACCAGTCAGTAAAACAGGATTACCATTTACATCAAGGAAAGTAAAACCTACCAAAGTATAATGCCCCCAGAAAAGCTGCATTCTGAAAACAGCCTCATTGTTATTAATATTTGCCTGTGTAAACGCAAGTGCTGGCAATTGGAAAGTAAGCGCCTCGGTACCGGCAGGAAAATCTACCAAGTCAAAATATCTGCGATAAATGCGCTGCCCTCTTGGGTTACTGCTGTAAGTGCCGGAAACTGGAGCAATAGAACCGGTTAGACCGCCATAAATATTTCGGCCATAAATTCTAATACCTGCCACCTGCAAAGCGGCATCATCCATTAAATACCCTGCGTCAAAAATAAAGTAGCCATTTGTTGGGATAAGCATGGTCGGGTCAAGCATAAAGCGATTAGCAACACGGTTAAATTCCAACTCTATTACATTTACCGTTACCGTATCAGAAATACCACCGCTTGTTGCAGTTATCACCGCCGTACCGCTTCCGACACCTGTTACCAAGCCGCTTGGGCCTACGGTTGCCACATTCGTGTCACTTGAAGTCCATTCCGCACCCTGGGATGCGGTATTTGGTGTAACCGTTACAGACAGCTGTATGGTATCTCCTTCAAGAATATTGTCAATTTCTGCAGTTGCCGGAGAAATCGTCACGCCTGTAATTGCTATAGGCGTTTCATTAGACAGCAAAACATTGTTGCCATTTATATCAAGGAAAGTAAAGCCCACTAAAGTGTAATATCTCCAGAAATTATCCATCCTAAAGAAAGCCTGGTTGCCATCAATATTTCCTTGTGTAAATACAGTGGTACCTAATTGATGTGTAAGCGCCTCGGCATTTGCAGGATACGGTACATTTGCAAATAACCCGCGCGTAACACGCAGCCCTAGCGGGTTGCTGCTATAGCTTCCGGATATAGGAACAAGCGATCCTACAAATCCAGGGTATATACCTCGGGCATAAATCCGAATGCCCGCAACCTGCAATGCGTTAGAACCCAGCAAGCGTCCTGCATCAAAAATAAAGTAGTCATCAACCCGCATAGGTGTATCTAAGATAAAGCGGTTGTTGATACGTGTAACAGGCAGTTCGACTACCGTTATAGTTACAGTATCCGTAAGCGCACCACCTATCGTTGTGGCTGTTATAACTGCGGTACCGGCGGTTAAGGCTCTTACTTGGCCGGTTGCATTTACCGTAGCCACATCTGTGTCGCTGGAAGACCAAGTTACATTTTGAGGAGCAGTGTTCGGACGTACACTTGCCGTAAGCTGCACGCTGCCACCTTCAATAATATCATCAATATCCACCGTTCTTGGGAAAATTGTTAAGTGCGCAATTGCCCCCGGTGCAGCATCCCCCGCCGGCTGAATTACATCGCCACCCATATCTAAAAATGTGTACCCCATCAAAGTAAGATTTGAATAGAAAATGTCCATTCTAAAAGCAGCAACATTATTATCAAAGTCTGCTTGAGTAAAGGCAGGTACGCCCAAATTAAACGTAAGTGTATAGTTATTTCCACCTGTATTTACAAACTGGAGTGCGCCGCCGCTTCCAACACGCTGCCCTCTTGGGTTTGCAGCAGACCCGGCATGACCATACTCGCCGTACACAGGGGCAATTGAACCAGCAAACCCGGCACCCACATTTTGCACATAAACCCTAACACCTGTTACTTGCAATGCATTTGAGCCAAGCCGCGCTCCGGCTTCCATATAAAAGGCCCGTGGCACTGTATTTTGATTCCTGGTAACAGGCGGCATTAAACGGAATCTTGGCCCATCCGCAGGTACATAGTCAATATCGATAAAGCTAAAGCCAGTAATATTTAGGCCACCACCCCACCAATACTCAATATAAAACACAGCTGTTCCATTTTGAATGTCCTCTAAAGTAAACATTGCATATGAACGTTCAAAAGTAAGCGTTCCATTAATTAAAGGTATGTCCCCTGTATTGGTACCAAAGCGTGCCATGTTGGAAGAATACACACCGTTAATAACTGCATGCGGGCCGCCATATGAAACTGCCCCACCCCAAGAACCTACACCCTGAGGTTCCACATACAGCCTTAGGCCTGAAACTCGCAAGACTTCCGCCTGTGGAAGCAGGTCTGCAACATTAATCACAAAATCGTCATTAGGCTCGTTACTAGCAGTAGTTACAAGCGGTTCATAAGGCACTAAATCAAAGCGTCCATTGTCATATATAATCAATCTCGGGTTAACTGTAACGGTTATACTATCCGTAAATCCACCCTCTGTGGTAGTGGCTGTTATAGTTGCCGTACCAGGGGCTATACCCATTACGCGCCCATTTGCATCAACAGTAGCTATAGACGTGTTGCTTGATGTCCAGCTTACGCTCCTATCCGCGACAGAAAGCGGTAGTACTATTGCAGTCAAATCCGTTGTACGGTTTACAATTACAGATACGTCACCTTCATAAATAGTTATGCTTTCAACCGGTCTTACAGGCCCTTCTACTGCAGGGTCTACCCTAACACCATTCACATCAACAAATGTGTAACCTGTAACGTAAATGTGCCCCCAGAAGAAGTCCATTACAAAAATGGCATTGTCATTTATTAAATTTCGCACAGTAAATACAGGTGCATTTACTTGGAAGTCATGAACACCGCCAGCAAACGTATCAAAATTAAAAGTCTCACCTAATGGGTTACCCGAAGGCCCAAAAGCAGGCGCAATAGATCCGTGAAGCCCGCCATATATATTTTGGGCATAAACCCTAACCCCTGCAACCTGTAAAGCGTTTTCTCCAAGCCTTGCCAATGCGTCCGCAACAACAAATATTCTCGGAGTCATACCATGGTCTCTGCGGATAGGAGGTGACACAACAAACTGTGGACCCACACTAAAGTCTGGCAAAACAGGATCATTGTTGTTTAAGAATGTAAACCCAGATACCGACAAACCCTCTGCCCCCAGCCAATATGCAAGGTTAAATACAGCAGTTCCATTATCAAGGTCAGTTTGAGTAAAATTGACATTCACTGTACGAACAACTGCCCCACTCTCATCATAAAACCTTATGCTTGTAACCTGCAATGCGTTTATACCAAGTAAATCTCCTGCATCAATTATAAAATCATCATTGCCATTAACCATTGGCAAGCTCGGTACAATATTAAATTGACTGCCTACGCGTGTAATAGCTCTAATTAATGCCGTTATTGTTACTGTATCAGCAAATCCACCATCTACAGTTGTTACCGTTATGGTTGCGTAACCTTCTCCTACGGCGGATACAAGTCCATTTGCGTTAACAGTAAGTACATTTGTATTGCTTGAAGTCCAAGTTACATCCCGATTTACAGCACTTTGCGGTAAAACGCTTACAGTCAATTGGGAATTATCGCCTACAGCCATAACAAAATTGTCTTCATTCATAACCACGCCTGTAACTGCGCCCGGCTGGGTCGGCCCGGTAGGTTGGATCGGCCCCATAGGCTGTGTTGGCCCTGTAGGCTGCGTTGGCGATGGCGGCCTTGAAGCAGAGCCCTCACCAGCGAAAGAAGGCGGCTGCGCTGCAGGTGGTCTTTGTGTTACAGGCGGTTCCGGCCTTTGTGTCCAAATTATTGTATTATTTTGGCCTCTTATATTACGAGACAGAGCTATGTTTTCATTTGTGTAAATTCTGTTGCCGCTACCCTCTATACTAATATGGTTTACACTACGCAAGACTACTGTTCCGGCATCCGCATTAATGCGTACTTCGCCTATGACGTGGCTGCTATTTACGGAAACATTATTTGCGAAAATAAAAAGATAATCCAAATCCGTATTTACATTTACAGTTACACCCCTTGCTTGCTGCTCTATAACTATGGTGCTTATTTTTGTATCTGCAAGTATTATTTCTGCACCCATTCCACGCACTATCAGGCGGCCTGTTATGGTTACGCCATTCAAGCTTAGAGAGTGCATGCTTACACCTTCGGCAATAATTAAATCTCCGTTTATGGTAATGCCCTCAAGAGAAATATCACCTTTATTAATAATGACTGTGCCGTAAAAATTGAGATTAGCAGTGTCCTCGGAAATAATGCCGCCAAAAGCATTGCTAAAACTAGCCGCCATATCTTCTATTGTTAAATAACCTACTGGATTAAACCTAGGTACAGGCACCATAGCCATTAATGGTGCACTAACTATGCCTGCATTAAGCAGCGCAAAAACTGCACCGCGCGCATCCTCTGATATGGAGATAACATCTATCAGCATCCCATCAAATTCCGCTTCAGGATCATATTCCAAACTTAAAAGCTGAGCTAAGTATACCGCAAATTCTTCCCTTGTAATGTAGTCGGAGGAACGATCATCGTCAGACTCATAATCCTTATCACTTTGGCCCATCATACTGTTAACCATAGCGAAAAATTGATAGCGTGCCACATAATCTGATGGATTTGACCCCTCTGGTATAACGTTATAATTTATCAACCGTTGTACAGGATCTTGGATTTGAGCATCTGGCATAACTGCGGCTGAAACTACAATTCCATTTAACAGCCCAACCACCAGGATAACGCACAAAAAGACCGCTATCTTCTGTAAAAATCCATGTGTTAATCTTCGCACAAAATCTCCTCCTTGATAATTTTCCTATAGACTATCGTGTTATCTTTATAATGTCAAGAAATTGATTGTTAATAATGCCATATATTTCACTAAAAACCAACCAACTTATGTGAATCACATGAAAACATAAGCAATATTTTGTGCAAATCTAACAAAAGCAATTGCAAACTTCTTTTGTAACACTCTACAAAATTTAAAGCAGGTTATACTTTCTGCAATGGGGATTTTTTGATTTTTTCCCTGAAAGCAGGTATTATAACATTATAGTCCCTATATCAATTCTAAATTAAAACCTGCCTGACAGAGCAATGGGCCATGGACCACACCACTTACACGGGAAGCGTTCGCTGCACCAATACAACGCATTTTGAGCCGTAGAAAGATAGGATTTTAATTGGCATTGTAGATTTGGAGATAACACATATGTATTTACTCATATTAAATTTTTTATCGGCAAAAGGGTTTTATTTCCCAATTGCGGCATACGCAATCTGCATTGCAATTGGACTTACAGCCTGTATTATCATACGAAAAGTAGTCAGTCAATTGCTAATAAACTTTTCTAAAAGATTGGCCGGCACAGCACAATCCACATTAATAAAAAACAGATTTTTTGTAAGGCTTGCCAACTTAACGATACCCATCATCATTTCTTTTATGGCTACCGACATTGGCCTGCATTACATGTTTTGGAGTAGAATAGTATCTACCCTGCTCATTATTTTTATTGTACTTTTGGCAGACTCCATTATCAGGAGCATCGGCGATATTTATAGCACATACGAGGTTTCTAAAACCGTGCCATTACGCGGCGTTTTTCAGGTTTTAGAAATTATTGTATTTGTAGTTGGCGGCATCGTTCTTATTTCTGTTTTTGTAGACAGAAGCCCAGCCACATTACTCGGCAGCATTGGCGCAATGACTGCAATTGTAACCATCGTGTTTAAAGACGCAATTTTGGGCTTTGTAGCTGGCATACAGCTTACCGCAAACAATATGGTAAGCGTTGGAGATATAATAGACCTACCCCATCGCGAAATTTCCGGCACGGTGTTGGACATATCACTTATTACAGTAAAAGTAGAAAACTTTGATAAAACGATTGTTGCCATTCCGGCATACACCTTAGTTTCTGAACCATTTGTAAACCGTCGTGGTATGCTTTTGGCAGGAGCCAGACGAATAACCCGCGCGTTTATTATAGACGCAAACACCATTGGTACCTGCAATGATAGTCCTCACACAACAAATATCGGCGCATTTCGGGAATACCTTACAGCCCACTTACGCAGCCGCACAGATATAAATCAAGAACTAACAATACTGGTGAGACAGCTCCAAGCAAGCGGCATGGGAATCCCTATCGAGGTTTATGCATTTACCACCGCCACCGACCTTGTAACCTACGAAAATATCCAATCAGATATATTTGAACACATATACAGCACATTACCGGACTTTGGCCTAAAACTGTACCAGAGAGGATGAATATATTATCGGGCCTAACAATGAATTTTATATTTTTCAACTGGTAAGAGTCTCTTACCAGTTGCATTCGACACATAAGGGATGTTCCGCTAATTACAGAAAATAATTAACGGAACATCCCTTTGCCATATCCTATGAACTAAATCCCTTTAAAACTAAACCCAAATTTCAATGTTTCACCTGCAGGCAGCAGATACTCGTCATGGGTACGCGCACCCCATGAATTATCTCCCGCAATACCCATTTGCTTTAAGTTAACACGCACTACAGTGTAATGCACATTCGGAAGCTCATAGTCATGCATGGCATTTTCCAACTCGTGGGGAGTATATGGCAATGCACTAAATTCTAAGTCCTCCCCTTTAAAGATAAAGCCACGGCCTATATTGTCAGTAACTTTAGCATAACGCACGCCAACTTTGTTACCACACTCCTGGGGCACAATGTAAGATGACATATTATCGGCAACTTTGTTACGGTAAATACCAAGTTTAGCACCGGTTACTTTATCTACATAAGTTTCTTCCGGACCCATGCCGTACCATTCTGAGTGCTGGTAGTCCGCATTTAACTTAAACAGCATACCAAACTCTGGCATTGGCGGCAGGTCTTTTGGGATACAAGACATTTCTACTTTTACCGTGCCATCTCCTGTCACGGTATATGCAACCTTACAACTTGATACAGGTATTGTAGGCATAAAATAAGTGTAAGTTATTGTGGCGCTGGTGTCCGTATATTCCAGTGTTGGAAGTTCTCGTCTCTGTTCCTCCAAATTATTTTGGCTAATATAAAGGCTGGCAACTTTCCACTGGGCGTAACGTATTGGCATAAAGTTGCCAATATCATTATCAACCGGTGCACGCCAAAAGTTTGGCATTGGTACTTTTTCTATCATTTCCCGGCCGCCGTATTTGTAGGACACAAGTCCACCTTGGGTTTTTGCAAACAATGCTGTAAAGTGAAGCCCCTTCACACCAATATTATCCGCGTTGCTAATCACCTTTATTGTTTGCTTATCAGTTTTTACACATTCACACTTATTGTTCGCCACTACTTCTTGAACAAAGGCAATTTCATGGTCTGCCGCAGCCCAAGTTGTACATTCTTTCAAACGGAAGGATACAGTAATTGCGTATTCGCCACAACCATCAAAGCTGTTGTAAGGCAGTTCATACGCCATTGTAGAAAGAGGCGGTACGGCCGTATCCAAAGTTTTCTGACAAACTTGCTTGCCGTCCTTTTGCAAAATAACAACACACTTGTACACAGAAGAACATGTAAATAAATGCTTGTTTGTAACAATCACTTTGCCATCTTTAATTATTGCTGCAATGGGCTGGTAGTTATATTTTACCGTTTGCATTTTAGGCGATGGCCGACGGTCTCCATACATGATACCATTGCCGCTAAAGTTATAATCCGACGGACGGTCGCCAAAATCCCCCCCATATGCTTGAAATTCCTTACCATAGCGATCTTTTTTTACAAGGGTTTGGTCAACGTAATCCCAAATAAACCCGCCCTGGTAACGTGGCTGACGTTCCATGAGTTCAATATATTTATGCATTGCACCGCCAGAGTTACCCATTGTGTGTACGTATTCGCACAAAATCAAAGGCTTTTCCGTATTTTCTTTTAAGAAATTTTCAAGCACATCCGCATAGGTATACATTTGAGAGTACATGTCCGTTGATGCCGGATAACGTGTATCCCAATGCACGCCCTCGTAATGCACCAAACGCGTTGGATCAAGTTTACGGAAATGGTTTGCCATATCAAGCATAACCGTACCACCGTAAGATTCATTACCCAAAGACCATATGATGATACTTGGATGGTTTTTGTCTCGTTGGTATAAGGATTCCGCCCTATCAATAATTACATCACGCCATTCAGGTCTATCCCCAGGCAGGGCAACATCTGCACCATAGGTAGCCACTTTATCCCACTGGCCATGGGTTTCCAAATTAGCCTCGTCAATTACATAAAGGCCATACTTATCGCACAATTCGTAAATGTATGGATGGTTTGGATAATGGGATGTACGCAAGGCGTTAATGTTGTATTGCTTCATATTAATTATATCCTGCTCCATTACCTCTTTTGGCACTGCACGTCCAGTATAGCAAGAGAACTCGTGCCGGTTTGTGCCATAGAAAGCAATCCGCTTGCCATTAATGCACATGAGTCCATTTATAATTTCAAAACGGCGAAACCCTACTTGCTGAGTAATAACTTCCTGCAATTCGCCGGATTTATCATACAACTCCAAGGTTAACCAATATAAATTAGGATGTTCCGCGCTCCACAATTTAGGGTTTGGCACTGTAAAATTAAGCCCTTCCCCAACAGATTGGCCATCTAAACACAGTTTAGCTTTTACACAGTCCGCATCCACACCTACAGAAATAGCAACGCTTCCTGTTGCAAAATCCTCAGACAACGTCGCCTCTACTTTCATATCCCATACATGAACTTTTGGAGTAGAGAAAATAAACACATCTCTAAAAATACCGCTAAACCTGAAAAAATCCTGATCTTCCAGCCAAGAAGTACCGGGATATTTAAAAACCTGTACCGCCAGTTTGTTTTCACCCTCTTTTAGGTATGGTGTGAGCGTAAACTCAGAAGGAAGAAAACTGTCTGTGGCATAACCAATATAATGTCCGTTAAGCCATAGCGCAAGCCCTGTTTCCGCACCTTGGAAGGACATATGAATATCCTCGCCATCCATTTTTTCAGGCAGTGTAAAATACTTTACATAAGTGGCTACCGGGTTAAAATCCTGGGGAATATCCCCTGGCTCAATATCTTCAGTGCCATCCCAAGGGTATTGGCGGTTAACATATTGTGGAATATCGTGCCCTTGCAATTGGATATGCCCCGGCACTGCAATATCATCCCATGCACGGCAGCAGTAGTCGCCTTTGTAAAAATCCACAGGCGCCAGTGTATAATTTTTTGCATAGTGAAATTTCCAGATACCATTTAAGGAAAACTCAAAACTCGACTCGCCGCAACAAGCCTCTTTAGCAGTACGAAAATACTTATGGCTTGAGCGCGCGGCCAGCTGATTTTCCCTAAAATAGCCCGGATCGTTTACCTTTGTGTAATCGAAGTTCATTTTTATGAAACCTCCCTTTTATTTAACTGCCCCGGTAACCCCTTCTGCAAATGATTTTTGCAGCATAAAAAACAGCACCACCGTTGGCAATGTAGTGATTAATACCGCCAGCATAAGCACCCCAAAATCCGTCACATATCCCGCCGTTAAATTCGATACAAGCATTGGCATGGTAACACCATCATCTGTAAGCATAATGATACGAGGCCATAAATAACTGTTCCAACCATTCATAAACACAATGACCATTGCAGATGCATAAGTAGAGCGCATTGTTGGGATAAACATACGGAAAAATATCTGCAGCTCATTAAGCCCATCTACCCGGGCCGCTTCAATGATATCATGAGGAAATGAACGTGCACTTTGCCTAAATAACATAATCAAAAACGGAGTAGAAACCGCCGGCAGCACAAAACCTGCCGTAGAATTAAGAATTCCCATGTTCGCAAACAAACGAAATAGCGGCACTATTGTTGCGGCAAAAGGTATCATCATTGCCATAAGCAAAATTGCCATTAACCTATCTTTTGCCTTGCTATGGAAAACCTCAAAAGCATAACCAGCGATAGAACATATCAAAAGCGATAGTATGGTTAATATTATAGCATTACGAGAAGAATTCCAAAAGGCCCTCCCAACATTTTGCAATTCCAACAATGTGCGCCAGTTATTTAATAAATAAGACCCCGGCGTAAGGGTTCCTCTTATCACATCCACACTTCTATTTGTAGCCGACACCGCCATCCAATATAGCGGAAAAACAGAAACAAGTGCCGCCACAGATAAAAATGCGTACACAAATATAGATTTTAGTATATTTTTCGGTTTCATCATCGTCTATCAGCTACTTTCAATTGAATAAATGCCAACGTAGCAACAAGTACAAGCACCACGTAAGAAAGGGTTGCAGCATAACCAAAGTTAGCCGTACCCTGGAATCCTACATTAAATATATAATGGGCAATAGACATAGACATCCTTGCCGGACCGCCGCCGGTTAGGTTCACAGATTCGTCGAACATTTGCAGCGTACCATTGGTAGACATGATTGCAGTAAGCAAAACAATTGGCTTTAATATAGGCAGCGTAACCCGAAATAAGGCCTGAAACGCATTTGCCCCATCTATTTTTGCCGCATCATATATAGATTTTTCTATATTTTGCAGCCCTGCTAAGTAAAATATCATGTTAAAACCCGTCCACCGCCATGTAAGGCCTAAAATAATAACCAGCCGTGCCGACCATGCAGTACCAAGCCAGTTAAACTGCTCGCTTATAAGACCTAAATTCATTAACACCGTATTAATATAACCATGTGTAGAAAAAAGCGACCTAAATATAACTGCATAGGCAACTAACGCCGTAGTACAAGGCAAAAAAATACAGGTGCGGAAAAAACCTCTAAACTTTAATGTTGGACTATTTAACATAGCAGCCAAGGTTAAAGCCAAGGTAAGCATTACCGGCACTTGCACAGCTAAGTATAAAAATGTGTTCATTAGAACGCGCCTAAACTGCGGATCTTCCAATAAACGGCGGTAGTTGGTAAAGCCCGCAAACGCCATACGCGCCCCTGCGCCTGAGTGTAATGAAAGCCAAAAACCCTGAATCATAGGATAAAAACTCATCCATATAATGAGTAGCGCCGCAACGGATAAAAAAACCCATCCTGTCAAACTTTGCTTTTGGCTTACGGTAAGTTTTTTTGATTTCATGAGGTACACTCCTTATTGTAAAAATTCAGTTGGTAACAAAACGTTACCAACTGAATTTATAGAATATTAGTTCATATGAAACTCAACTTCTGCCTGTGCCTCTTGCAGTGCTTGCGCCATAGGCGTTCCGCCAATGATCATTTGCATTGCCATTCCAACCGCGTCTCGGGCTTCGTAATAAAATACACCCGGGTTAAATGTTGGTACACTTGCAGCAAACCTGGTTATGTCTGCAAAAACAGTTTGGCCGCCAAAAAATGGATGCGGCTCTTGATATACAGCACTGTCTGCCGCCGGTAAAAATGTACCCAACGCCCCTGTGCTTGGCAGAATATTTTCGTAAAGTTCTACGCTGCCTGCAAATGTATTTGCCAAAAAGTCAATGGCAAGGCTTGGATCGTTGCCATTGTTGGTAAGTGCCCAGCTACTACCACCGTTTACAGAATAATGGGTAGCACCCGCCGCACGTGATAACCGCGGAATGTGAGTAATTGCCCAGTGACCTGCTTGGTCATCTGCCACTTGGATAGACCCCATAATCCAGCAGCCTTGTATCGTACCAGCTACGTGACCTTGGGTAAAGTTTGCAATATATTCATCCCACGCGCTATGCACTGTTACAACCCCTGCATCTTTTAATGCCAAAATATTTTCGATTGTTTCTTCCAGCACAGGGTTGCCTACAATATGAACACTGCCATCCGGATTAAACATACTCGCACCGGCAGATTTTGTCATAATAGAAAGCAAATCAGGAACTGCACCGTCAGACATTAATGCCATTCCTGTTGCTTCCCGCACCTGAATGCCCAATGCCAAAAACTGCTCCCATGTAATGTTTGTAAAATCCTCAATAGTAAGACCCGCCTGGCCAATGATGTCTGTGCGAAGGGCAAGAATTGTAACCCCATTATCAAACGGCACACCAAAATTGCGGCCGTTTACAGTAGAGTATGCTGCTTTTGCAGCAGCAAATTGGCGAAAATCTATACCACTGTCTGTTAAATCTACAAAAACATCCGGAAAATCTATTACATTTTTTTGGAAAGCATTATCCTGCACCAACACAATGTCAGGTAAATCTCCAAGCGTACCGGCCATACCCATTGTTATAATACGGGTTTGAATGTCATCCCAAGGCACTTCAGACATGTTCAGGCTAAAGTTAGGATTCATTCGCTGATAAATACGCTCTGCTTCAACCATTGCTGCAAGGTTAAACGCCGGATCCCATGTCCAAACACTTACAGTACCGCCGGCAGCAACAACATCTGCATCTGGCTCCGCCGCGGCTCCTGCTGTTGGCGCCGCGCCGCCTTCATTACCACAAGCTGCTAGCATTACAAATGCAATAGCCGCCAAGCAAGTTAGTAAAAAATACTTTTTCATTGTAATTCCTCCTAATATATTTTTAGAGCTGCCATGCACAATGTATAATTGCATATGACTTTTGCTCAAGCTTATGTGCATTCTAACACCGTCCAAATGTTGCGTCAACATCAGACTTTTTGAACTTCATTGAATTTAATCTAAAATGGCAAAAAATATTTACGGAGTATTTTACTTGCTTTTTTAATTGAGGATGTTAAAATAATCTTGGACATTGTCCAGTTTTTGAGGAGGTCTAATGCATATAGCAAACCTAAAGCTACGCAACAACTTAATTATGGCACCCATGGCCGGTGTTACGGATATTTTTTTCCGTAATATAATATGGCAGCATGGTGCAGGGCTTACCGTTTCAGAAATGGTAAGTGCAAAAAGCATTGTGTATGGTAACAAAAACACCATTCGGTTAATGGAAAACAGCAGCCACATACGCCCATGGTCAATCCAATTTTTCGGACACGAGCCGGAAGTGATGGCCGCCGCAATAAAGCAGCTGGACGATAATTACCCCACTGTGGAATACGATATTGTAGATATTAATATGGGCTGCCCTATGCCAAAAATCGTTAAAAACGGCGAAGGTGCCGCACTGATGCAAAACCCCATGCTGGCAGGTAAAATAATCGAAGCTGCCGTAAAAGCATCCCACCGCCCCGTCACGGTTAAAATACGCAAAGGTTTTACTCCCGCTACAACAAATGCAGTTGAAATGGCAAAAATAGCTCAAGAATCCGGGGCGGCAGCAATTGCAGTACATGGACGCACCCGAGATCAGTATTATTCCGGCACGGCAGATTGGGAAGCAATTAAAGCCGTAAAACAAGCCGTAAACATTCCGGTTATAGGTAATGGAGATATTTTCACACCGGAATTTGCGGTAAAATGCTTAACGGAATCTGGCTGCGATGGACTTATGATTGCTCGCGGCGCAATGGGAAACCCATGGTTATTCTCCCGGACCCTCCAATACATTAAGTCTGGAGAATTACCCCCACCCCCAACAGAGGCACAAATCATAGAAACAGCAATAAACCACATACACGCTGTAGCCGCACACGGCACTGCGCGAATTGAAGAAATGCGTAAGCATATTTCCTGGTACACAAAAGGCATGTACGGCTCTGCGGAAATTAGACGCCGGGTTAATAAAGCAAAAACCGCACACGAAATGGAAGACTTGCTTCATTCAATTAAATATATGTAAATAGAAAGAGGATTAGCATGAAAAAAAATGCAAAATCATTAATAGCCATCACAATTTTAGTTGCCGTACTGGCAATAGCACACTTTGTGCCAACCTCCGCCCAACCGGGTGATGCAAGCGACCCTCTCGTAACCCGCCGGTATGTAGAGGAAAGAATCGCCGAGCTAAGAGCGGAGTTTAGCGAGTTTTTAGGCAGTGCAAATGTAAACAATAACGTAAATCCTCACGTTCCGGCTCATAACATAGAGTCCATTATTCCGGCCGCATATATTGACGCGTTGTTCTCCAATATTATCACGTATGTTGATGAACGAATGGGCCAGCACTTTGAAGGCGTACCCCTACCAAGCGGTGGTGGCGCAGAAGCATCCGTCATACCTTTTGACGCGTTGTTTGTTCCCGCCGGCAGCATACTTGTTGCAGAAGCCGGGGTCGAATTTATTTTAAGAAGCGGACAAGCCACAGCAGTTACAGGGCCAGACGGCATGGTTGATATCACCGCCGGGCGTGATTTAGTAAATGGCGAAACAATTCCAGCAAACCACCTATTATTAGTTCCCCGCTCTGACGGACGAGGAATTATTGCAAATACCGACGTATGGATAATGATTAAAGGCGGATACCAAGTTGTTGAATAAAATTCCGGTATTTTTTAATGCCATTACACGACTGATGGATGGCAGTCTGTTTTTCCGCGGGCTAACGGCCCTGCTAAATGCCATCAAAAACATATGCGCTGGCGGTTTTATTGCCAGGGCTTTTGTTGCTGATGAAAAAAAACTGGAGGATAGCATCAACCGTAGCTTTTTTGCTGCTATTGCAGATGAAATTTTAAACGGACTTCCAAAACCAATTAAATCCCCTACGCATTTAGGCGCTGCATTGTCACGTATATTTTCCGGGTCATGGATTATAAACAGTATTTGTGAAGGCGTTAACGCACCCATTCCACCAGCCGATAACACAATCGGATTTGGCCTAAAGCAGTTCTTCCAATGGGTTATGTTTATTCTACCGGCATTGGGTATTTTAACAGTTTTGTTTGCGGTACCTTTTCTTCCAACAATGTGGCTTGCGGCTGTATTGGTGCCAATTATACTTTTCACATTTTTAAGCCGCAAATTTACAATTGATGGCACTGCCGTTTTCTTGCTTATTTTCATTTTAATTTCTATCATTGTATCCTATATGTCCTTTGCACCCCGCGCAAGTATACAAATTGCACTTCTTACTGCAATATTTATAATATCTGCACTGGTGGTGGTTGCAATTGCAACCACCAAAAAAAGTGTAGATTTTTTTATTCTGGCATTTGTAGGCAGTGCGGGCATTACCGGCATTGTTGGCATATATCAAGTGCTGGCAGGGTACCGGTCCGACCTTTGGCTTGACCAAGAGCTTTTTGCAGATATCGGTAACAGAGTGGTTTCCACATTTGGTAATCCCAATGTTTATGCCACCTATTTATTACTTGCAATACCCATAACCGCCGCATGTATTATATTTTTAAAACATCCCTTTTTAAAGCTTTGTGCCTTTGGCGCAACAGGGCTTTTGCTGGTTAATTTACTTCTAACCTATTCGCGCGGTGCCTATGTTGCATTGGCTTTGGCAATAGGCGTTTTTGTTTTAATTATAGAAAAACGCCTGGTAGTTCTGTTTATCCCCGCCGTTTTGGCATTGCCATTGGTATTACCCCAAAACATTCTTAACCGCCTTTTGAGCATTATAAATTTTTCAGATACATCCACCATTTTTCGCATGGCCATTTGGCAGGGGTCACTGCGCATGGTACAAGACTTTTGGCTATCCGGTGTTGGGCAAGGACTAGAGGCCTTTTACACCGTATATCCTTACTATGCGTTAGCCGCCGCAGGCGCACTTCATGCGCACAATATGTTTTTGCAAATTTTAGTAGAAGTTGGCATTGGCGGGTTTTTAATTTTTATATGTATTTTGGCTTGCTTTTTTAGAGTTCAGGCAAATTTTATGAGACAAATTAAAGATTTTAGGCTAAAAGTAATGTCGGCAGCCTTTGTTTCTGCCATGATTGCATTTTTAGCAATAAGTATTTTTGACCATTCCTTTTTCAATTTCCGGGTTATGTTAATTTTTTATCTATTTATTGGTCTCAGCGTTGCATTTGCAAGGAGTTATAACGCTGAATAAAACTATTTGCGCGCACAGCGCGCACCCGCAACCCAGTGAGGAAGCGTAATCGGGCTTTGCCCGATGGAGCGGCGGGGTAGACTCCTGCGCAGCAGGTGCCGCGAAGCGGCAGGCCGTCCGGTATACACCGCCGAAGGCGGCAGTGCGATAGCACTGGGCCACCCGGCCAGCACGCTTGCGTGCGAGAGGGCCAGCAAGCAAAGCTTGCGAGAGGGTTTGGGGCAGTGCCCCATTTAAATCGAAAGGGGGGGACGTAATATGCCAACTAAGATTTTACACATTATTACAGATTGCAATATTGGTGGTGCAGGCCACCATATGCTTACCTTACTTGACACCATGGGCAAAGGTTTTAAAGCAGAAGTTATAATACCCGAAAATTCACGCCTTGCACCCATTTTAAAGAGCAAGCGCATTAAATATCACGAAGTGCCCCATATCGCCGCACGTTCCTTTTCTTGGGCCGGCGTTGGTGTAATAAAACGCAAGCTTAAAGACATTAAGCCTGATATTGTTCATACACACGCATCCCTTTCCGGGCGAATAGCCGCGCGTTTTTATGGCCGTTGCAAAATTGTACACACATTACATTGTTCATTTCCTGTACCAGCTTGGCGTAGAATTTTTCCTATAAAAACCCTATCCGGGCTCATTAACAATATCTTCAGCGACCGTATGATTGCCGTTTCCCCCGTAGCAAAAGAAACTTTGCTTGCCACAGGCGCAAGAAACAAAAAAATTCGCGTTGTGTATAATGGCGTAGTACCAGCTGCAGAATTTCCATCAAAAAAAGCAGACGAGATACGTAGGAAATATAATATTCCAAAAGACGCATATGTTGTAGCATATATTTCCAGGCTTGTAAAAATTAAAGGCCATGACTACTTGCTTGATACCGCCCGAGAATTACCCTACAATGTTTTTGTGCTATTTGCAGGGGATGGAGACTATGAAGACCACCTTAAAAATCGCATAGAAAATGAACGTTTGCAAAATGTACGGATGTTGGGCTTTATTAAGGATGTAGACGAAATTATTGCCATAACCGATGTACAAGTAAACGCCTCCCATGTGTCAGAAACTACATCCTTGTCCTTACTATCTGGCATGAGCGCAGGTAAGCCGGCAATTGTAACAAATTTTGCAGGCAACCCCTATGTAATTGAAGAAGGTGTAAATGGGCTTTTAGTCCCCACATGCGACCCAGAAGCCTTTGATGACGCAATAACAAGATTAAAAGACGACCCAGGCCTATACAAGAAACTGTCTGAAGGAGCAAAGCAGCGTTATACAGAGCAGTTTACAGCAAAAAAAATGGCAGCAGATACAGAGAACGTATATAAGGAGTTGTTGAAATGAGAACAAAATACAAAATATTTAAAGTAATTAACGTATTTGACTTACTAATAGTGCTGGCTTGTGCAGCGCTAGTTTATGGCGCATATTTATTTTCTATGCCCCACCAAGTTGTTGCAGAAGAAGGCCGGATGATTAGATTTACTGTAGAATTAAGCGAACACCCCGCAGGGTTTTACCAGCAAATTGAACCAGGACCCCTAGTATTTGAAAGCAGCCACGGCATTGCAATAGGAAATGTAGTATACGCATACAGCCTGCCATTTTTACAAGACGTTCCGGACGAAGCCAACAATATTTTTAGGCGTACACCTGTTTACGAGCGAGAATTTACCTATATTGTTATCGAAACCTGGGCAAATGTTAGCGATTTTGAAACAGAGGTTAATCAATTTAGAGTTGCAGTAAACCGCGACATATATGTGCGGTCGCGTGATTTTGCCGGACGCGGGTTTATTACAAACGTTGACTTTTTAGAATAAGCAGCTTACAAAAACTATTTGCGCGCACAGCGCGCACCCGCAACACAGTGAGGAAGCATAGCTGGGCTTTGCCCAGCGGAGCGGCGGGGCAGTCCCCTGCGTAGCAGGTGCCGCAAAGCGGCAGGCCGCCCGGCCAGTAAGCGAAGCTTACGAGAGGGTTTGGGGCAGAGCCCCATTTAGATGGAGGTAATTAAATGATCGACAACAGCGGAAAAATTAAAGGACGCGTTAGCATTATTGATATAATACTGATTGCAGCCCTTGTGGTTTTATTAGCAGGCTTTATGTATAGGCAAATGTCAGGACGCATTGGTGATATTGTTCGCCCAAGCACCCCCTTCGAGGTAATAATCCAGGGCGAAGGGCTCAGGCATTTTATAATCGACTCTGTAGATGTGGGCGATGTCATGTTTCGCAATCACGACCGTCAGCCCTTAGGCACAGTAGTTGCCATAGATGTAGAGCCGTCCTTTGACTATTTGCACCGCGCAGACGGCACAGCCACCCTTGCAGAAATGGAAGGGCGTTACACAATACGCCTCACACTGTCATCTGTAGGCACTGTTAGAGCGAATATCGGCTACTTTGTTAATGGCATTGACCATCTTGCCCCGGGCGGCGAAGTCGCACTCATTTCCAACAGGGTATTTATACCTGACGGAAGAGTGTATTCTATTAGAGAAGTTGCAAATTAATAACCATAAAGAAAGGGTGCAGAGCGTGAATGTATCTCTAGAGTATAAAGATGTTGAAAACAAATTGCTGATTCTGTATTTGATAAACCGCATGGAGTTATCTATGTCTCGTGCGCAAATTACAGACTTTGTTATGAGCAAAGATTTTATGAATTATTTTACATTAGAACAAACCCTTTCCGTTATGTTAGAACAGGGCTTATTAGAGGTTACACAAGAAACTGCTCAAGATGCAAGCACCACACGCTACACCGTTACCAATGATGGGCTCACTAATTTAGAGTACTTTACAAATCACATTCCACGCACAGTACGTGTTATAATCAACCAATATATAGAAGAAAACCGCGGCAAAATAAAGCGCGACTACGAAAGCACCGCAAATTATTTTCCAAATGTAGAGCACAATGAATTTCAAGTAAAATGCGGCGTGTACGAAGACAAACGCGCACTTTTGGAAATAGCAATATCTGTTGATACCCGAGAACAAGCAAAGCAAATTCAAGCGAACTGGCGTAACAACTCCAGTTTAATGTACCAACGGATTATTGACGCGCTAACAAGCCAGGCCTAGAGGCTCATAAAAGACCTGTAGCAAAAATCATATTTCTGCATATTATATGGAACGAACCTCATGTGTTCGTTTCATTTTTTTTGCGCAAACCACGCAGAAAATCCCAATGAAACCAGCACGTGACAACTGTGTAATAATACCTAGACGGAGGGTGACAATGGGAACAGGTTTTTTGAAAGTTGTAACAAGCACTGCAAATAGCGCACTGCCGGTACCTAATGCAAAAATCACTATATTTAACGGTGATAATATTCTCTACGAACTGGTAACAGATGAAAGCGGCAGCTCAGAAACAGTGCCGTTAGAAGCACCTGCTGTTGAGCTAACCCGGGATCCGGATTTTTACGGCGTTCCCTACTCCATTTGCGATGTAAAGGCCGAAGCCGAAGGTTTTACAACGATTATTGTCCATGGTGTAGAAATTTTGGACACAGAAACCAGTGTCCTTCCCATAGACTTGCCACCAAGTTTAGAGGAAGGAACGACTATCGAATACGCCTCCCCTCCTCACAACCTAGTTTCTGGCGAACAGCGCGCACAAGAAGGTCCCACAGAAAGCCCTCGGGTGCTTAGTGAAGTAATTATTCCGGAATACATTACAGTCCACCTAGGCCGTCCCGACAATCCAAATGCACGCAATGTGCGGGTACCCTTTATCCAGTATATAAAAAACTCTGCCAGCCACGAGATTTATTCTACCTGGCCAGCCGCTTCCTTAGAAGCCAATATTTACTGCATCATTTCCTTTGCACTTAATCGAATCTTCACAGAGTGGTACCGGGTACGCGGCCACAGCTTCGACATCACCAACAGCACTCAATTCGACCAAATGTTCGTAGAAGGCGGGCAAATTTTCGGCACCATTAGCGAAATGGTAGACCGTATATTCAACCGC
>Ga0136643_10001241_pt1 | contig 30621 bp, 30 predicted proteins | sample TergutLab28metaG_FD_96883 | JGI IMG/M metagenome (GOLD analysis project Ga0136643, IMG submission 96883) | Labiotermes labralis P1 segment gut microbial communities from Petit-Saut dam, French Guiana - Lab288 P1 (version 3) (version 3) | ecosystem: Host-associated > Arthropoda: Insects >...
GCCCGGCTCGAGACGTACACCATCGCGGGCGAGCGCGGGTCCGGCGTGATCGGCATCAACGGCGCGGCGGCCCACCTCGTGCACCCGGGCGACCTGGTGATCCTCATCGGCTACGGCCAGATGACCACCGAGGAGGCCCGCGAGCTCAAGCCGCACGTCGTCTTCGTCGACGGGGACAACCAGATCATGGCGACCGGCTTCGACCCCGCCGAGACCTTCGGCGACGACTCCCTCGAGCGCGGCGACGCCACCGCCGCCGGCGCCCGCTAGCCTGCGCCAGTGCCCACGGTGCCTCGCGTGACCACCGACGCCGTCCGGCTCCCCGGTCGGCTCATCGCGCCCGAGCCGGGTTGGACCACCCGCGCCGACGTCGTGGTGGTCGGCTCCGGCATCGCCGGCCTGACCGCCGCGCTGCGGCTGCGCAAGAAGGTCGGCAAGGTCCTGCTGGTGACCAAGGACGTGCTGAACGCGGGATCCACGCAGTGGGCGCAGGGCGGCATCGCTGCGGCTCTCGGCCCCGGCGACAGCCCGGCCGAGCACGAGCGCGACACCCTCGTCGCCGGTGCGGGCGTCTGCGACGCGGAGGCGGTGCGGATCCTCGTCAACGAGGGCCCGAAGGCCGTGCGCTACCTGCTCAAGCGAGGCACCAACTTCGATCTCGACGCAGCCGGCGACCTCTCGCTCACCCGCGAGGGCGGCCACCACCGCGACCGCATCGCGCACGCCGGCGGCGACGCGACGGGCGCGGAGATCCAGCGCGCGCTCATGCAGTCGGTCGCCGACGCGCCGCAGATCGAGGTCGTCGAGCACGCCCTGGCCGTCGACCTCCTGCTCGGCGCCGACGGCGGCGTCAGCGGGCTCACGCTGCACGTCATGGGCGAGGGTCAGCGCGACGGCGTCGGCGCGGTCCACTGCCGCGCGGTGGTGCTGGCCAGCGGCGGGCTGGGCCAGGTGTTCTCGCAGACGACCAACCCGGCAGTGTCGACCGGTGACGGCATGGCCGTCGCGCTCCGGGCGGGCGCGCGGCTCCGGGACCTGGAGTTCGTGCAGTTCCACCCGACGGTGATGTACCTCGGCCCCGACTCCCACGGCCAGCAGCCGCTCATCTCCGAGGCCGTCCGTGGCGAGGGCGCGTTCCTCGTCGACGACGAGGGCAACCGGTTCATGCAGGGCGTGCACGAGCTGGCCGACCTCGCACCGCGCGACGTCGTCGCGAAGGCGATCATGAAGCGGATGCTCGAGACGGGCCGGCCGCACATGTGGCTCGACGCCCGTCACCTCGGCGCCGACGCGAGCGGAGCGAGCCACGACGGTGATCGAGGAGCTCGCGAGGCGAGCGTCACCAGATTCTGGGCCCGCCGCTTCCCGACGATCCTCTCCACTGCTCGTCGCCACGGCATCGACCCGGTCACCGACCTGATCCCGGTCGCGCCTGCCTGCCACTACGCGTCCGGTGGCGTCGCCACCGATCTGCACGGACGCACCGGCATCCCTGGCCTGTACGCCACCGGCGAGGTCGCCTGCTCCGGTGTCCACGGCGCCAACCGGCTGGCCTCGAACTCGCTGCTCGAGGGCCTGGTCTTCTCCCGGCGCATCGCCAAGGTGCTGCCCGGCGAGCTGCGTCCGTGGACCGAGCCCGTCGCCGACCAGCGCGTGCCCGGCCTGGTCTCCGGTGCCGTACGACGCGACCTGCAGGCCACCATGAGCGGCAAGGTCGGCGTGCTGCGCAACGCCCCCGGCCTCACCGAGGCGGCGGCCGTGCTCGACAAGCTCGCCGGCGTGACGGCCGACGAGGTCGGCCAGGATGCCTGGGAGGCCACGAACCTGGTCACCATCAGCAGCGCCCTCACCGCCGCCGCGCTCCTCCGCGAGGAGACTCGCGGCTCGCACTGGCGCGAGGACTTCCCCGAGCGCGACGACACCCGCTGGGCCGGCCACTTCGACGTGCAGATGGCCGACGGACTCACCTCGGTCGCGTTCAGCCCAGCAGCCCCTACGGACGGAGACGACTGATGGCCGGCATCGCCAGGACGCCGTACGACGAGCTGCCGGCCGCCCTCCGCGAGGAGATCCGCGAGGCCGGCCTCGACCCGGCGGCGGTCTACGAGCACGTGGTGCTCGCGTTCGAGGAGGACCTGCCCGGCGGCGACGACGTCACCAGCGCGGCGATGCCGGACATGGGGGTCGCGGTCGCCGACTTCGCCGCCCGCGAGCCGGGTGTCGTCGCCGGCCTGGCGATCGCCGAGCTGGCGTTCCGCTACGCGCTCGGCGACACCGTCGAGCTGTCGGGGCGGGTCGCGGACGGCACCCACGTGCGGCCCGGCGACGTCGTGCTCACCGCCGCGGGGCCGGTCCGCGGGGTGCTGACCGCCGAGCGCACCGCCCTCAACTTCGCCTCGCACCTGTCCGGCGTCGCGACGGCGACCTCCCACTGGGTCGAGGCGCTCACCGGGACCCGGGCCCGCGTCCTCGACACCCGCAAGACGCTGCCGGGCTGGCGCGCCCTGCAGAAGTACGCCGTGCGCTGCGGCGGGGGCGTCAACCACCGGTTCAGCCTGGTCGACCGGGCGATGGTCAAGGACAACCACGCGGTCGCGGCAGGGGGAGTCGTGCCGGCGTACAAGGCCGTGGTCGCGGCCAACCCCGGCCTGCGGGTCGAGGTGGAGGTGATGGACCTGGACGAGCTGCGCGACGTGCTGGCCGCGGGCTGCACCGAGGTGCTGCTGGACAACATGAGCAGCGCGGAGATGACCGAGGCGGTCGGCATCCGCGACGAGCTGTCGCCCGACGCGACCCTGGAGGCCTCCGGCGGCCTGACGCTCGAGCGGGCACGCGAGGTCGCGCTGACCGGCGTCGACTTCATCTCGGTCGGTGCCCTCACCCACTCGGTCAAGGTCTTCGACCTCGGCCTGGACTTCCGGACGGCCTGAGGTGGCCCTCCTCGCCGCCGACATCGGCAACGCGCACACCGTGCTGGGGCTGGTCTCCGACGGACGCGTCAGCGCCCACTGGCGGGTCTCGACCGACGCGCGTCGGACCGCCGACGAGTGGGCGGTCGTGCTGCGCGGGGTGCTCGGCGAGGTCCTGGACGAGGTCGACGGCATCGCCGCCTGCTGCACCGTGCCCTCGGTGCTCAACGAATGGCGCGAGATGCTCGCCCGCCACTTCGGCGACCTCCGTTCGGTCATCGTCGAGCCCGGTGTTCGCACCGGCATCGCCATTCAGGTCGACAATCCGCTGGAGGTCGGCACCGACCGCGTCGTGAATGCGCTCGCGGCCAGCGATATCGCGCGGCCGGCGGTCGTCGTCGATTTCGGCTCCACCGCAACCACCTTCGACGTCATCGACGCCCACGGCAGGTACGTCGGCGGCGCGATCACGCCCGGGATCGAGGTCTCGATCGCCGCGCTCAGCCGTGCCGGCGCCCAGCTGCGCCAGGTCGAGCTGGTCCGGCCGAAGGGCGTGATCGGCAAGAACACCGTGCAGGCCCTGCAGTCCGGCATCGTCTTCGGCGTCGCGAGCCTGGTCGAGGGCATGGTCGCCCGGGTGGTCGGCGAGCTCGGCGTCGCGCCCGAGGACGTCGCGGTGATCTCCACCGGATACCTGGCCGACCTCGTCGTCGACGAGTGCTCCTGCTTCACCGCCCACCGACCGTGGCTGACCCTCGAGGGCCTGGCGAAGGTATTCGCGCGCAACGCCCGCGATTAAGGAATGCGATTTCCGCTCCATTTCATTGATCGGCTCAATGTGGCACTATCGGCTGCACGGAATCACCACAGAATTCCGTCACGAACCATCCCCGATATCGAGAGCTGATCATTCATGGCGCAAAAGGTGAACATCATCCTGGTCGACGACATCGACGGGAGTGATGCCAGCCAGACGGTCAGCTTCGGCCTCGACGGCGCCTCCTACGAGATCGACCTCAACGACAAGCACGCCTCGCAGCTGCGCGACGCCCTGGCGTCGTACGTCGGTCACGCGAGGAAGGTCAGCCGCGGCGGCTCGCGTCGTACCACCCGGCCTGTCGCGGCCGGCGGCGCCACCGCCAAGGAGGTCCGCGAGTGGGCCAAGGCCAACGGACACGCGGTCCCCGAGCGCGGCCGCATCCCCGCCGACGTCCGCGAGGCGTACGACAAGGCCCACTGATCCATCGGCGCGAGCGCGTCGCCGCGGTCGCTCCCTCCGTCGCCTGGTTCCTCGTCGCCGGCGGTCGGACCGTCGGCGACGGCTCGCTCGGCCCGGCGCGGTCGCTCCCTCGCGAGGGGGAGGCGTGAATCGCTCCTGCGCGGGTGGTGGCAGCGGCCGGTAGATCGGATTCTTGTCGCATGAACAAGCTGCTCGCGCCCCATGATCGGCGCATCCCGGCCAGCTACTGGCTCGCGGTCGTCGTCGGCTGTCTTGCCGTGCTGGTCTGCTTCGCGACGGCGCGCTGGGTCCCGTGGTTCGTGTTCCAGGCGGCGGAGACGGTGCCCCGGCCGTTGTGGGGAGCAGGAGCGTCGCTGCTCGGCGTGACGCTCGGGCTGATCATGGTCTCGGCGCCCCTGCTCGCGCTCCGCTGGACGTGGTTCGGTCTCTGCATCGCGATCGCACCTGTCGCCGTCACGCTGCTCGACCCCGACGGGGTGGGCTTCGACTTCGGGATGTTCGTCGCCGTCGGATGCGTCGCTGTGGCGGCGTCCTGGCGACGACCGCTCGCCGCCGCCGCCGCCGTGCTGAGCGGCATCGGGCTGGCGTGGTGGTGGGTCGAGAGCCGGCAGAGGCTGGCCGCGCCGTTCGACGCCGACGTGCAGATCCTCGACCACGGCCAGGCCGCACAGCTCGGCACCGTCTACACCGTCGTCTTCCTCCTCGTCCTCGGCGGCGCCCTGCTGCTACGCCGCTCGGCGCTCCGCGAGGAGGAGCGGCGGGCGCTGCAGGCCCGGGCGGGCGAGGTCGAGGGGCAGGCCGCGGTGGTCGCCGAGCGGGCTCGGCTGGCCCGCGACCTGCACGACGTGGTCGCCCACCACGTCTCGCTGATCGCGGTGCGCGCCGAGACGGCGCCGTACACGGACCCGGAGATCGGCGAAGTCGGCAGGCGGGTGCTCGGCGACATCGCCGCCGATGCGCGAATGGCGCTCGACGAGCTGCGCGGCGTGCTCGGCATCCTGGGCCGCGCCGGTGACGCGGAGCGGGCGCCGCAGCCGACCTGGTCCGACATCTCCGCGCTCGTCGAGCGCAGCCGGGCGGCGGGTGTCGACGTGCGGTTGCAGGGGGAGACGTCGGCCCAGGTCTCGGTGGGCGCGGGCTATGCGGCGTACCGGCTGGTGCAGGAGGCGCTGACCAACGCGCGGCGGCACGCTCCCGGGGAGCAGGTCGAGGTCGAGCTGGCGGCGACCGGCCGGCTGCTCTCGGTCCGGGTGGTCAACGGGGGTGCCGCCGCCGCGAACATCGGCGGACACGGCCTGGTCGGCATGCGCGAGCGGGTAGAGGCGCTCGGCGGCCGGTTCCGCGCGGGTCGGGAGAACGGGAGCTTCGTGGTCGAGGCGACCCTCCCGCAGACGGCGACGGAGGACGTCGCGTGACCACCGTCGTGGTCGCCGACGACCAGCCGGTGATCTGCGCCGGGTTCGCCGCACTGCTGGACGCCCAACCCGACCTCGAGGTCGTCGGTACGGCGCCCGACGGGCAGGCCCTGGTGGGTCTGGTCGAGCGCACTCGCCCCGACATCGCGCTCACGGACATCCGGATGCCCGTCATGGACGGCATCGAGGCCGCCCGCCTGATCACCGCGGACCATCCGACGCGGGTCCTGATGCTGACCACCTTCGACCTCGACGCCTACGTGTACGACGCGATCCGCGCCGGTGCCTCGGGCTTCCTGCTCAAGGATGTGACGGCCGAGCGCCTGGTCGAGGCGGTGCGGATGGTCGCCGACGGCGCGATGCTGCTCGCCCCGGCCGCCAGTCGGCGTCTGGTCGCGGCACAGTTCGACGGCCAGTCGTGGTCGCGGCCCGAGCCGCCGGCCGCCGGTGATCTCAGCCCGCGGGAGCGGGAGGTGCTGCTCGAGCTCGCCCGCGGTCGGTCCAACGCCGAGATCGCCGGGGATCTCCACGTCGGCGTCGAGACCGTGAAGTCCCACGTCGGGGAGGTGCTGCGCAAGCTCGGGCTGCGTGACCGCATCCAGGTGGTCGTCTACGCCTACGAGCACGGGCTTGTTCGCTCCTAGCGGACGAGAGATTTCGGTGGGTGCGGGAACGCGTAGGCTGGGCGCGGGGTTTGACCCTGTGTGACCCCGGAGTCTGGAGGAGCGAATATGTTCGAGCGGTTCACCGACCGAGCCCGACGCGTCGTTGTGCTGGCCCAGGAAGAGGCCCGCATGCTCTCGCACAACTACATCGGCACCGAGCACATCCTGCTCGGCCTGATCCACGAGGGCGAGGGCGTCGCCGCGAAGGCGCTGGAGTCGCTGGACATCTCGCTGGAGGCGGTCCGCGCGCAGGTCGAGGAGATCATCGGCCAGGGCCAGCAGGCCCCCAGCGGCCACATCCCCTTCACCCCGCGCGCCAAGAAGGTCCTCGAGCTGTCCCTGCGCGAGGCGCTGCAGCTCGGCCACTCCTACATCGGCACCGAGCACATCCTGCTCGGCCTGATCCGCGAGGGCGAGGGCGTCGCCGCCCAGGTGCTGCAGAAGCTCGGCGCCGACCTCAACCGGGTCCGCCAGCAGGTCATCCAGCTCCTCTCCGGCTTCCAGGGCAAGGAGGGCGGCCAGCAGACCGCCGGCGCCACCGCGGGTGCGGGCGCCGACGCCCCCTCGTCGAGCCTGGTGCTCGACCAGTTCGGCCGCAACCTCACCCAGGACGCCCGCGAGGGCAAGCTCGACCCGATCATCGGGCGCCACCAGCAGATCGAGCGCGTGATGCAGGTGCTGTCGCGGCGTACCAAGAACAACCCTGTCCTCATCGGCGAGCCCGGCGTCGGCAAGACCTCGATCGTCGAGGGCCTGGCCCAGGACATCGTCAAGGGCAACGTCCCCGAGACGCTCAAGGACAAGCAGATCTACACCCTCGACCTGGGTGCGCTGGTCGCCGGCTCGCGCTACCGCGGTGACTTCGAGGAGCGCCTCAAGAAGGTCCTCAAGGAGATCAAGACCCGCGGCGACATCGTGCTGTTCATCGACGAGATCCACACCCTCGTCGGCGCCGGCGCGGCCGAGGGCGCGATCGACGCGGCCTCGATCCTCAAGCCGATGCTGGCCCGCGGCGAGCTGCAGACCATCGGCGCCACCACGCTGGACGAGTACCGCAAGTACCTCGAGAAGGATGCCGCGCTCGAGCGCCGCTTCCAGCCGATCCAGGTGCCCGAGCCGTCGATCGCGGACACGATCGAGATGCTCAAGGGCATCCGCGACCGCTACGAGGCCCACCACCGAGTCACCATCACCGACGAGGCGCTGGTCTCCGCGGCGACACTGGCCGACCGCTACATCTCCGACCGGTTCCTGCCGGACAAGGCCATCGACCTGATCGACGAGGCCGGCTCGCGCCTGCGCATCCGCCGGATGACCGCGCCCGCCGACCTGCGCGAGTACGACGACCAGATCGCCGAGGTCCGCCAGCGCAAGGAGGCGGCCATCGACGGTCAGGACTTCGAGGCGGCCGCTCGTCTGCGCGACGAGGAGAAGCAGCTGATCCTGAAGAAGTCCGAGCGCGAGAAGCAGTGGCGTGCGGGCGACATGGACGAGGTCGCGGAGGTCGACGAGGAGCTGATCGCCGAGGTGCTCGCCGTGGCGACCGGCATCCCGATCGTCAAGCTGTCCGAGGAGGAGTCGACCCGGCTGCTCAAGATGGAGGACGAGCTGCACAAGCGCGTCATCGGGCAGGACGAGGCCGTCAAGGCGCTCAGCCGCGCGATCCGTCGTACCCGTGCCGGCCTGAAGGACCCGAAGCGCCCCGGCGGCTCGTTCATCTTCGCCGGCCCGTCCGGTGTCGGAAAGACCTGGCTGTCCAAGACGCTCGCGGAGTTCCTCTTCGGCGACGAGGACGCGCTGATCCAGCTCGACATGAGCGAGTTCGGCGAGAAGCACACCGCGTCGCGGCTCTTCGGCTCTCCTCCGGGCTACGTCGGCTACGAGGAGGGCGGCCAGCTCACCGAGAAGGTGCGCCGCAAGCCGTTCTCCGTGGTCCTCTTCGACGAGGTCGAGAAGGCCCACCCGGACATCTTCAACAGCCTGTTGCAGATCCTGGAGGAAGGTCGCCTGACCGACTCCCAGGGGCGGGTGGTCGACTTCAAGAACACCGTCATCATCATGACCACCAACCTCGGCACCCGCGACATCGCGAAGTCGGTCAACCTGGGCTTCCAGCAGGCCCACGATGCCGCGGGCAACTACGAGCGGATGAAGGCGAAGGTGTCGGAGGAGCTCAAGCAGCACTTCCGCCCGGAGTTCCTCAACCGCGTGGACGAGATCATCGTGTTCCCGCCGCTGAGCCAGGAGCAGATCGTCGCGATGGTCGACAACATGATCGAGGCCGTCGAGATCCGGCTGAAGGACCGCGACATGCAGCTCGAGCTCACGCAGGCCGCCAAGGACCTGCTCGCCGAGCGCGGCTTCGACCCGGTGCTGGGCGCGCGGCCGCTGCGTCGTACGGTCCAGCGCGAGATCGAGGACACCCTCGCCGAGAAGATGCTGTACGGCGAGGTCGGACCCGGTCAGATCGTTCTGGTCGGCGTCGAGGGCGAGGGGCCGAACGCGACCTTCACCTTCGAGGGCCAGAAGATCACCGAGCTGCCGGACCTGCCGCCGCTGGAGACCGTCCCCGAGGGTGAGGGCCCCTCCGACGGCTGAGCCACCGAGAAGACAAGCGAAGCGGTCGTCGCCCCCGGCGACGACCGCTTCGCCTTTCTCCGGAGGTCGTCCGCGGACGCGTGCCGGCTCGGTCTGACCACGGCGGAGCCGTGGCGAGGACGCCGTGGGTGTCGGCGCCTCGTCGTACGGCGCCTGGGCGGGAGCGGGTCAGTCGCCGTACTCCTCGTCCTCCAGCTCCGCAGCCTTCTCCTTCAGCAGGAGGGTGACCGCCTGGGTGAGCTCGGAGACCTGGCCGCGCAGCTCGCTGATCTCGGCCTGCTGGCGTCGCAGGAGCTCGTCGGGGTCGTCCGCGGCGTCGGGCTCTGCCTTGCCGGCGCTCTTGGACTTGCCCGCGCCCTTCGTCTTGGACTTCTTCTTTTTCTTCCCCGGCTTGTCACCGGAGCTGCCCGACGCGGGCTTCGCCTCCGTGGCCTCGTCGCCGGTCTCGCCATCGTCGCCGGTCTCGCCGCCGCGCCCGTCGGCGTCGCCGAGCGAGCCGGCGACATCCATCGCGATCTGGGCGGGCGCGCGCAGCAGGCCCGCCAACAGGTCGGAGCCGCCCGGGGTGCGGCTGACCCGCCGGCCCAGCACCTGACCGAGGACCTCGTCGGTCCGATCGGCGCCGGTCTTGTGATCGCGGATGACCACCTGGGTCCCCGCTTCGAAGAGCCGGGCGACGTCGTCGAGGGTCGTGAACCGGCGCAGCACGGTGTCGTAGAGCTTGCGATTGGCATAGCGCTTCACGACGTAGGGCGTCTGACCAGGCATTTCTTCTCCGCTCCGGATGTTGGGCAGGTGGGTGGGTCCAGACGGCTGGAACCACTCGTCCGCTTCTGCCCTGCAGAATATTACGCAGTGCGTTGTCGATGCCACCCGCTCGCCGTGCCATCGGCCGTCCGGCTTCGCCGAGGCGTACAAATCCGGAGCGACTTCTCTCTGCGGTGCTGCGGTGACGGGCACGATGCGGTTGGATGCTGTTCACGTCCAGGACGGTGCCCCCGTGCCAGGCAGGAGGTGCCTAGTGCAGCCGTGGTCAGAGATCGTGCGCGATCTCCAGACGAACTGGCCGATCTACGTCTCGATGCCGGTCATCGCCGGCGTCATCGGCTGGTTCACCAAGATCGTCGCGATCAGGATGATGTTCCGACCGCACCGGTTCCGAGGCATCGGGCCGCTGGGCTGGCAGGGCATCATCCCGCGCCGTGCGGCGGAGATGGTCGAGGTGCTGTGCCAGACGCTGACCGGTCGGTTGATCAGCGCCGGCGAGATCATCGACCGGATCGACGGCGACGATCTCGCGCACCGGATCGACCGCCCGCTGCGCAAGGAGATCGCGGCGATCGTGCCGAAGGTCGCCGCGGAGTACCAGCCGACGGTGTGGAACCTGCTCCCCGGGGCGGGCCGCGACGCGGTCGTCCAGCGGGTGCAGGAGGTGGCGCCCGCGGTGATCGTCGAGTTCATCCTGGCGCTGCGCGAGAACATCGACGAGGTCTTCGACCTCAAGGAGATGGTCACCCGTGAGTTCCTGGAGGACCCGGACATCCTCGAGCGGATGTTCCTCGACGTCGGCAGGCGCGAGTTCGCCTTCATCCGGCGCAGTGGTCTCGCCTTCGGCTTCGCGATCGGTGTCGTCCAGGCCCTGATCTGGGCGCTGTTCCACGAGCCGCTGGTCATGCCGATCTTCGGTCTCTTCATCGGCTGGTTCACCGACTGGGCGGCGCTGCGACTCATCTTCGAGCCCAAGGAGCCGACCAGGTATCTCGGCCTGATCACCTGGCAGGGCCTGTTCCTCAAGCATCGGATCCCGGTCTCGGAGGAGTACGGCGTCCTCATCGCCGGTCGTGTCCTGACCGCCGAACGCTTGGTGCGCTCGGTGCTGACAGGCCCGGGCTCGGAGCGGGTGGCCGCGCTGCTGGCACCGATCATCGAGGAGACGGTGCGCGAGGAGATGGTCGACATCGACGTCGTGCTGCGACGTGAGCTGCGGGGGCTCAACTCGGCACTCGGCGACATGGGCGACACTGTCGGCACGGTCTTCGGGGCGTTGACCGGCGCCGCCAAGGCGCCGCTTCGTCAAGTGGGATCGGCGGGTCTGTCGGTCGCCCAGGTCCGGCCGATGTGCGAGGCCGCTGCCGCCGATCTGCTCGCGGTGCTTCCGGATGTCCTACACCCGTCGACCGGCCATCTCGACGAGGTTCTCGACATCCGCGAGACGATGTCGGCCAAGATGGTCGCGATGACACCGGACCAGTTCGAGGGGGTCCTGCGACCGGCCTTCCAGCAGGACGAGCGGACGCTGATCGTCGTCGGCGCGTTGCTGGGCTTCCTGGTCGGTGAGCTGCAGGTGCTCCTCGTCGAGCACCTCTCGCGCTAGTGACACGGATTGGAAATCCGGGTCACTAGGGACCGCGGGGCAAATGCGAGGAGGGGCGACGGCCGAACGGCCGTCGCCCCTCTCGGAGAGCGGTGTCTCTACTTGCTGGTGCTGCTCTTGGCGTCCTTGTCGCTCTTGGTGCTGCGGACCTTGGCGAGCCGCTCGACCTGGCCGGTGAGCTCCTTGGCGTTCTTGCGGAGCTTCTTCATGTCCTTCTCCGAGGGCACGAGCTTGTCGCGGGCGTCCTTGGACCGGGTGCGCACCGACTTCTCGACCTTGGAGGTGGTCGAGAGCACGTCGTCGACGATGTCCTTGCCGGTGTCGATCACGTCGGTGAGGTAGTTGGTGAAGTGCGGGGTCGCGGTCTTCTTGCTGTTCTTGGCGGCGGTCTTGGTGGCCATGGTTTCCTCCTGGGTGATTGGTGATTACGCAGTGAACAATACGCATCGCGTAATCCATTACGCAACGCGTTGTGCGTCAGATCACAACGCGTTGCGTAATTTCCGTCAGGGGAGGCGGTAGCGGCCGTCGGCGTCATGGGTCGCCAGGCCGTCGGCGAGCAGGGACTCCAAGCAGCGCTCGCGCTGGTCGTGGTCGTCCCAGACCACGTCGAGGCGACCCTTCGCGACACTGCCGTGCGAGTCGCGGAGCACGGCGAGGAGCTTGCCGCGGACCATCCGGTCGGTGCCGGCGTAGGTCTGCACGGGCCGCGGAGGGCCGTCGTACGCCGGACGGCCGGCGCCGTGCCACGCACACAGGTCGACGACCGGGCAGTCGGAGCAGCGTGGGCGGTCGGCGGTGCAGACGAGCGCGCCCAGCTCCATCACCGCGACCGACCAGGTGGCGGCGGTCGGCTCGTCCTCGGGCAGCAGGCCCGCGGCCACGTCGCGCTCCGCGCGGGTGACCGACCGCGCGGGGAGCTCGTTGCCGGAGACCGCGCGGGCCAGGACCCGCCGTACGTTGGTGTCCAGGACGACCTGCCGCCGGCCGTACGCGAACGCCGCGATCGCCGCTGCGGTGTAGTCGCCGACGCCGGGCAGCGCCAGCAGCTCGTCGTACGACGACGGCACCTCGCCGCCGTGCTCCTCGACGATCGCGCGGGCGGCGGCGTGGAGCCGCAGCGCGCGCCGCGGGTAGCCGAGGCGCCCCCATGCGCGGACCGCCTCGCCGCTGGGCTCGGCGGCGAGTGCCGCCGGGCTCGGCCAGCGCTGGAGCCACGCGTCGTGGACCGGAAGCACGCGTGAGACCGGCGTCTGCTGCAGCATGAGCTCCGAGACCATCACCGACCACGCCGACGCCTCGGGTCGCCGCCAGGGCAGGTCGCGCGCGGCATCGGCGTACCAGTCGAGGATCGGGCCCACCAGCTCGCCGTCGGGTCGTGTGGCCATGACCGCATTGTCGCCGTACGGCGCGCGTCCGCAGATCGGCGGGTCGGACTGCATAGCATGGACTCATGCCGGCAAGCAAGACCTTCACCCGGGGACCGCTGCCTCCGGAGGTCTACTGGCGGCGTCGCATCCTCCTGCTGGTCGGCGCGGCCGTCCTCGTCTTCATCATCGCGCAGGTCCTCGGTGGCGGCAGCGACGCCAAGTCCGGCGGCGGGCATGCCGCCCGGCAGGCGGCCGCTCCGGTCACGACCTCGTCGTCCACCGCGCCGTCCGCCCCGGCCCGCACGCCCACCGCGGCGACGACTACCACGCGGTCGAAGGCCGGCCCGGCGACGGGGTCGAGCGTGCCGACCGTCGCGACGAGCCCGCTGACCCTCGCCGCGCCGTCGGGTCCGTGCGACCCCAGCGACATCACGGTGACCCCGCAGGTCGGCACGGCTGTGGCCGGCGGCAACATCACCATCCGGTTCGCCCTCGAGACCAAGTCCAACCCGGCCTGCACCTGGAACATCAACTCCCACACGCTGGCGGTGAAGATCGGCCGCCGCGGCCACGTGGTCTGGACCAGCGAGCAGTGCGGCAGCGAGCTGCCGTCGCGATCGATCGTCGTGCGCAACGTCGTACCCAGTGTCGCCTCGATGACCTGGGACGGCCGGTTCTCCACCGACGGCTGCGGGCGCAGTGCCCCGTGGGTCCACCCCGGCAAGCTGACGGCATGGGCGTCCACGATCGGCGGCGAGCCGGGCCACTCGAAGTTCGACCTCGTGCTGCCGGCGGCCCAGACCGTCCAGGTCAGCCCGAAGGCGAACCCGACCACCTCCGCGACCGGCACGACCGCCCAGCCGCGACGCTGATTCGCGCCGCGCTCCGCTCAGACGTAGCGCTCGAGGATGGTGGACTCGGCGAGGCGGGACAGCCCCTCCCGGACGCTGCGGGCACGCAGCTCACCCACGCCCTCGACGGCCTGGAGGTCGTCGATGCCGGCGGACAGGAGCTTCTGCAGGGTGCTGAAGTGGTCGACGAGGTTCTCCACGACCACCTCGGGCAGCCGGGGGACCTTGGCGAGCAGGCGGTAGCCACGCGGGGCGACCGCACCGTCGAGGTGCTCGCCGCCGGCGATGCCGAGCACGCGCGCGACGGACGCGGGGTCGACCAGCTCGGTGGCGGACAGGTCGCCGAGGCGCCCGAGCAGCTCCTCGGGCTCGCGGCTGCGGCGACGCGAGGGGACGTAGTCGCGGATGACCAGCTCGCGCTCGAGGTCGACGCCGGTCACGAGCTCCTCCAGCTGGAGCGAGAGCAGGCGGCCGTCGGTGCCGAGCTCGAGGACGTAGTCCTCGATCTCGCGGGCGATCCGCGTCACCATCTCGAGCCGCTGGGCGACGACCGCGACGTCGCGGACCGTCACGAGGTCCTCGATCTCCAGCGCGGACAGCGTCGAGGAGACCTCGTCGAGGCGGAGCTTGTAGCGCTCCAGCGTGGCCAGCGCCTGGTTGGCTCGGGACAGGATCTGGCCGGAGTCCTCGAGGACGTGGCGCAGGTCCCCGACGTACGCCGCGATGATCTGCATCGACTGCGACACCGAGATGACCGGGAAGCCGGTCTGCTTCGCGACGCGGTTGGCGGTCCGGTGGCGGGTGCCGGTCTCCTCGGTGTGGATGCTCGGGTCGGGCATGAGGTGTACGGCGGCGCGGATGATCCGGGTGATGTCGCCGTCGATGATGATCGCGCCGTCCATCTTCGCGAGCTCGCGCACGGCCGTCGCGGTGAACGGGACCTCCAGCTGGAAGCCGCCGCTGGCGATGTCCTCGACCAGGTCGTCGTGACCCAGGACGATCAGCGCGCCGGTGCGGCCGCGGAGGATGCGCTCGAGTCCGTCGCGCAGGGGAGTGCCCGGAGCGATGGCGGCGAGGGTCTCCCGCAGTCGCATCTCGTCCGTGCGCTCGATCACCACGAAGGAGACTCTACCGATCGCGCAGTGCGCGCTCGGCTTCTTCGACCACTTCCCGGGCGGTCTTGGTGCGCCGGTCCATCCGAAGACCCTCGAGCGTGCGGAGCAGGTCCGGTGCCTCGATGACCCGGAGGCCCTCGACCCGGCGCTCGCGCACGTTGCGCCGATCGGTGCCGGTGCTCGGGACGATCGCCACCGAGAAGCCGAGTCGCGCGGCCTCGGCGATGCGCTGCTCGACGTCGCGCACCGGTCGCAGCTCGCCGGACAGCCCGATCTCGCCCATCGCGACCAGGCCCGCCGGCGGTGGGCTCCCGAGGTGGGCGCTGGCGATCGCCACGGCCAGGGCGAGGTCGCTGCCGGGATCGGCGAGCTTCGCACCGCCGACCGTCGAGGCGAAGATGTCGTGCTTGTGCAGCATCAGCCCGCAGTGCTGCTGCAGCACCGCGAGGACCATCGCGAGCCGGGAGCCGTCCAGCCCCGAGGTGGTACGCCGAGGGCGCTCGGCCGGCGAGATGGTGACGAGCGCCTGCACCTCCGCGAGCAGCGGTCGGCGGCCCTCCATCGTCACCGCGATGCACGTGCCGGGGACGCGGCTGTGGTGGCGCTCGATGAACAGCCCGGTGGGGTCCTCGACGGCCGTGATGCCGTCGGGCCCGAGGTCGAAGCAGCCGACCTCGTCGACCGGCCCGAAGCGGTTCTTGACCGCCCGGAGCATCCGGAAGCGCGAGGCCGGGTCGCCCTCGAAGTGCAGCACCACGTCGACGAGGTGCTCGAGGACGCGCGGCCCGGCGATGGTGCCGTCCTTGGTCACGTGACCGATCAGGACCACGGTGATGTTGCGGGTCTTGGCCACCCGCACGAGCGCCTGCGCGACCTCGCGGACCTGCGTGACGCCGCCCGGCACGCCGTCGACGCCCGCCGCGGCGATGGTCTGCACCGAGTCGACCACCAGCAGCGTGGGCCGGACGTCCTCGACGTGGGTGAGCAGCGCGCCGAGGTCGGTCTCGGCGGCGAGGTAGAGCTCGTCCTGCACGCCCTGGGTCCGGTCGGCGCGCAGCCGCACCTGGGCCGCCGACTCCTCGCCGGTGACGTAGAGGGTGCGGCGGCCGTGCTGGGCGGTGCGGGCGGCGACCTCGAGCAGCAGCGTCGACTTGCCGACGCCCGGCTCGCCGGCGAGCAGCACCGCCGCTCCGGGCACCACGCCGCCGCCGAGCACGCGATCGAGCTCGTCCACGCCCGAGCGGGTGTGGACCGCGCGATCGGCCGACACCGAGCCGATCGGCACCGCTGGTGCGGTGACGGCCGCGGCCAGCGTACGGCCTCCGCCGCTCTGGACGGGAGCGGCCTGCTCGGCCACCGACCCCCAGGCCTGGCACTCGCCGCAGCGGCCCACCCACTTGGCGGTGGTCCACCCGCACTCCGCGCAGCGGAAGGTGGACCGGGGTGCCTTCGTGGATGCCATGACGATCACGCTAGAGGAGGGGGCCGACATCGATGATGGGAACCGCCGCGGGTCGCCCGGAGCCTGTGGACGGCCGGGGACAACGCGGCCAACCACGGCCGAGTAACGATGGATCCATGGCTGACAACAACCCGGCAGACGCACCGCACGACATCGTGATCATCGGCGCCGGTCTCGCGGCGGCCAAGGCGGTCGAGACCCTCCGCGACGAGGGGTACGACGGCGCGCTGACCGTCGTGGGTGGCGAGCCCGAGCCGCCGTACGAGCGGCCCCAGCTGTCCAAGGAGTTCCTCAAGGACGAGAAGGACTTCGAGCTGAGTCACGACGCCGACTGGTACGCCCAGCGCGACGTCCGCCTGCTCACCGGCGTGCTCGCCACGGAGCTCGACCTGGCCGGCGGCAGCGTCGGGCTCGACGACGGCAGCAGCCTGCCGTTCGGGTCGGTCCTGCTCGCAACCGGCGCGACCCCGCGCCGCCTCGACATCCCGGGCGCCGGCACCGCGCTGACGCTGCGCACCATCGAGGACGCCCGCCGGATCAAGGAGGCGCTCCGGCCCGGCAAGCGGGTCGCGCTCGTCGGCGGCGGCTGGATCGGCCTCGAGATCGCCGCGGCCGCCCGCGAGCGCGGTGCCGAGGCGGTCGTGCTCGAGGCCGCGGACCTCCCGCTCGGCAACGTCCTCGGCGCCGAGATCGCCAGGCACCTCGTCGACCTCCACCGCAAGCACGGCGTCGACGTGCGCACCGGTGTGGAGGTCACCTCGATCGAGCCCGACGGTGTCGTCACCGGCGACGGCAAGGTCGAGGCCGACCTCGTCGTCATGGCCGTCGGCGCCGCGCCCGAGACCGCCCTGGCCGAGGCCGCCGGGCTCGAGGTCGACGGCGGCGTCGTGGTCGACCAGCACCTGCGGACCTCGGACCCGCGTGTCCTCGCCGCCGGCGACGTCGCGGTCGCCGAGAACCGCCTCTTCGGCCCGCTGCGCGTCGAGCACTGGGACAACGCGATGAAGCAGGGCGAGCTGGCCGCGCGGGTGATGTTCGGCCGGACCGCGGAGTACGACTGGGCGCCGTACTTCTTCACCGACCAGTTCGAGCTCTCCATGGAGTACGTCGGCCACTCGGCCCCCGACGACGACGTGGTGATCCGCGGGGACCTCGAGGGCGACGAGTTCATCGCCTACTGGTTGCGCAACGGCGTGGTGACCGCGGGCATGAACGTCGGCATCTGGGACGTCAACGACGACCTCCGCGCGCTGGTCGGCACTACCGTCGACCCCGACGCGCTGACCGACCTCCGCTGAGGACCGGCGAGGTTCAGAAGGTCCTGGACCAGAGGTCGACGGCGTAGTCGACCTCGAGACCCTCGTGGTGGCGGATGATCTGCTCGGCCGTCCGCGGCTTGAACTCGATCCGCACCACGGCCTCGAAGTCCTCGCGCCGCTCGAACCGCCAGCCCATGTCGACGCGGTCGAGCGTCCAGCCTCGCGTGGCCCAGAACCGCTCGATCTCGACGGGCGTGGGCAGGTGCGGGTAGCCGCGCCGGAACCACGCGCCGAACGTCGACCGCGAGCCGTCGTTGTCGATGATCAGCCCCACGCCGCCGGGTCGCACGACCCGCGCCAGCTCGGCCAGGCCGGGCTCGCAGCCGGGTCCGAAGAAGTAGGCCCACCGGGCGTGCACGACGTCGACGCTGTGGTCGGGCAGCGGGATCCGCTGCGCCGTACCGACCAGGAGCGAGACGTTCTCGAGCCCCCGGGTACGACGACCGGCGATGCGCAGCAGCGCAGGATGCGGCTCCACGCCGACGACGCGTTCGGCGTCGCGCGCGAACAGGGGCAGGTGGAAGCCGGTCCCGCAGCCGAGGTCGAGCACGGTCCGCCCGGACCAGTCGGCGCGGGCGCGCATCGCCGCCCACAGGCGACCGTCGGGGTCGACGGCCCGGTTCTCGATCTCGTAGGTCGAGGGATGGCGCCAGATGTTGGCGCTCTCGATCGCCCCGGACGCCGGGGCGCTGTGGTCGCTCAGGGCTGTGCCGGCACGGTCAGATGCGGACGATGCCGCTCGGCGTCTGGACCTGCACCGCCAGGATCCCGGGGGTGCCGTGCGGTGCGACCCACTCGACCTTCACGTCCTCCAGGGGGGCCTCGACGGTCTCTCCGAGCCACTCGCTGACCCGCTGCGGGTCGCCGGCGATCTCGAGCGCGGCCAGGCTGGCGCTGCCGTCGGCCTGGGCGGAGGGGTGCAGGTCGCCCTCGGTCTCCCACTGCACGAAGAACGGCAGCTGCGCGTCGGCGATCAGGCCGTTGATGCCGAGCTGGCGCCAGCGCAGCTCGACACCGTCGGGGCGGTGGCGGCTGCCGGGTACCGAGCTGCGACCGAGCCGCTCCTCGAACGGGGCGATGTCCGGGACCGCCACGCACCAGCCGAGCCAGCCGCCGCCGAGGGCCGAGCGGGCCTTGACGGCCTGGCCGAACGGCGCCTTGTCGGAGGCCGGGTGGTCGAGCGCCTCGACGACCTCGATGTAGGTCCCGCCGCCCAGCGGCAGGATGCGGTTCTGGGTGCCGAACCGCGGGTGGACGCCACCGTCGAGGAACTCCAGCCCTAGAGCCGCGCCCAGTCGCTCCACGGTGTTGTCGAGGCCGTCGGGCGCTGCCGCGTAGGAGAGATGGTCCAGGCGCATGTCGACATTCTCGACCCGGCGCCACCGGGTTCGGTCGCCGGGGTCGGAGTCTCTTGACGTCGAGGGAATCAGCGCGGGTCGGCGGGGTGCAGGGCGAGGGCCGAGCGTGAGCGGACGTGCGCCTCGCAGTGGCGGGCCAGCTCGTCGTACGCTGCCTGACCCATCAGTGCGACCAGCTCGGGCCGGCTGGTGACGTAGACCGGCTCGACGGCGACGTGGGCCTCGGGGTTGCCCGAGCAGTACCAGTCGAGGTCGTGCCCGCCGGGGCCCCAGCCGCGGCGGTCGTACTCGCCGATGCTGATCTCGGTGTACGTCGTCCCGTCGGTCAGCTCGACGTCTCGGAACGTACGCCGCAGCGGCAGCTGCCAGCACACGTCCGGCTTGGTCTCGAGGTGCTCGCGGTCCTGCTCGATCGCCAGCAGGTGCAGCGCGCAGCCGGCACCGCGCGCGAAGTCGCGCCGGTTGTGGAACACGCAGCCGCGCTGGCCGTCGACCTCGTGCGCGCGCGTCTTGCGCTCGCCGTCCTCGTCCTTCTCGACCCAGTCCATGCGCTTCACCCTGCGGCCGGGGTGGAACTGCCACTGCTCGGGCGTCAGCTGGTCCACGAAGCCCGCGACCCGCTCCTCGTCCTCGTCGCCGGAGAAGTGCGCGCCGAGGGTGCAGCAGCCGGTGTCGGGGGAGTCGGCGTAGATGCCCTTGCAGCCGCTCCCGAAGATGCAGGTGTACGACGACGTCAGCCACGTCAGGTCGCAGCGGAAGCGCTCGCCGCCGTCGTCGGGATTGGCGAACTCGACGTACGCACGGGGGAAATCAAGGTCGACCTCAGCCACCAGACAACTCTAGTGGCCGGACGTCTGGTGGCCGAGGTCGAACCGGTCTAGGGACCGAAGGTGGGGTCGGGGGTCCACCTGCCGATCTCGAGCTGGATCCCGTAATACTTCGCCGTCTTGATCGTGCCGGGCGAGCACGTCGTCCCGCTGCAGTCGAAGTGGTACTGGAACTGACCCGGTGCGGGGTTGCCCGACGGCGGGCTGGCGTAGCCCTGGATGTGGAGGGTGCCGGTGCCGGAGGCGAAGGCGAAGCCGTTGGCCAGGTCGACGGTCACGGCACCGCCGGGAGTCACGGTCACCGTACCGGCGGCCTTGGTCTGACCGGCGTACAGGTTGTAGGTGCCGCTCGGCCCGGGCACGTACGTCGCCCAGTTGCCGCCGCCCTTGGAGTTGTACTTGTTCGTGCCCGCCGCGCCGGCCGCCGCCCAGGCGGTGTCGGCGGCGAAGGTCTCGCACTGGCGGTGGACGCTGACCGACGCGCTGGCCGGGAGCGCGACGGTCGAGAGCGTCGCGGTGTTGGTCAGCGTGCTGGTGCCGCAGGCCCGGTCGGCCCAGCCGACCGTCGTCGAGAAGGTCTTGACGACGGGGCTGTCGTCGGCGTCGACGGTGGCGCTGTAGCCCTGCGAGGCGTCGGCGAGGGTGGCCGTCTTGTCGACCACGCTCGCCGGCGCGCCCCAGGTGATGGGCGTCGCCGCGCTGCCGTAGCTGTTGACGTCGGTCGTCGCGGTGGCCGTGACGGGGCCCGTCGGCTGACCGGTGGTGCTCCAGGTGCAGTCGACCTCGGCGCCCTTGGCGATGGTCGCCGTCGCGCCGGTGCCCTGGCCGCAGTCGACCGTCGCGATCGCCGGCGACAGCGTCAGCGTGAACGAGGTGTCGTTGTCGCCCGGGTTCGTGACCGCCACCGTGCCGTCGACGGTGTAGCCGTCGTCGACCTTGGTCGCCGTCGCGGTGACGGTCCAGCCGATCGTGTCGGAGTGCGCGCCGGTCGCGTGCGGCGAGTAGAGCCACGAGTCGGTCCGGTCGGACGTCTTCGCCAGCGTCCAGTCGTAGTGGCGGTCGTAGCTGGTGGAGATCGACTGCGCCACGGCGAGCCTCTCCACCAGGGGCGGCTGGTCGCCGGGGCAGGAGACCTGGGCCGCGGTGGCGTGCTGCGGGTCGACGCCGGGGTCGACGGTCGCATAGACGTCGCTGCGCACGGTGCCGTCGGCATCGGTGACCTGGTGCTTGCCGTAGACCGCGTCGCCGGCGAGGTACGCCGCCTCGTCGATGTGGACCGACGGGTCGGCCGGGTCGATGAGGTTCCAGCCGTCGTTGAGCTCGCCGGCACCGTGGACCGGGTGGCAGATCCACGCACGGCCCTGCGCGTCGTTCGCGTTGTCGGCGTGTGCCGCGGGGGTGCCGGCGACCCCGGCGATGGCTGCGGCCGCGACGACCGCGGCCGAGGTGGTGATCCGGAGCAGCCGGTTCGGGCGCTCTCGGAGAGGATGCTTCGACATCTCGGGATTCCTGTCTGGAGGCTTGGGAGCGGCCCGAGATCCTTCACGGACAAGGGTTCGCGGCTTTACCCGGGCCCGAGGCCGAACGGCCCGGGTGCAGGGCAAAATCGGCTCGAGCGGGCTAGACAGGCCGACCGGAGCCCACCGGGTAGTTTTGGGCTCATGCGGCTAGGAGTGCTCGACATCGGCTCGAACACCGGGCATCTGCTGGTGGTCGACGCGCACGACGGAGCACCGCCGCTGCCGGCGTACTCCTTCAAGCAGCCGCTGCGGCTCGCCGAGCATCTCGACGCCGACGGCGACGTCTCGCGGACCGGCATCGACGCGCTCACCGACTTCACCGCCGAGTCGCTGCGGGTGGCCGAGGAGCGCGGCTGCGAGGAGATGCTGACGTTCGCGACCTCGGCGGTCCGCGACGCGGGCAACTCCGAGGCCGTGCTGGCCCACGTCAGGGACAAGACCGGCGTCGGCATCTCGGTCCTCTCCGGTGAGGACGAGGCGCGGCTGACCTTCCTCGCCGTACGACGATGGTTCGGGTGGTCCGCCGGCCGGATGATCGTCTTCGACATCGGCGGCGGCTCGCTGGAGATCGCGGCCGGCGCCGACGAGCGGCCCGACGTCGCGCAGTCGCTGCCGCTGGGCGCGGCCCGCCTGGCCAACCGCCACTTCGAGGGCCACAAGCGCGTCGACGACGAGGAGCTGCGCGACATCCGCAAGCAGATCCGCGCCGACCTGGCCAAGGACGCCGGTCACGTGCTGCGCGCCGGGACCACCCACCGCGCGGCGGCGACGTCCAAGACGTTCCGCTCGCTGGCTCGCATCTGCGGCGCCGCGCCGTCGGGCGACGGGCCCCTGGTGCCGCGCGCGCTGCCCCTCGACGAGCTGCGGCGCTGGATCCCCAAGCTCATCGCGATGTCGCCCGACGAGCTCAAGGACCTGCCCGGCGTCTCCCCCAGCCGGGCGCACCAGATCGTCCCCGGCGCCCTGCTCGCGGAGGCCTGCATGGACATCTTCGACGAGGACCGGCTCGAGATCTGCCCGTGGGCGCTCCGCGAGGGCGTCATCCTCGAGCGGATCGACAAGCTGGACACCGTCTCCGAGGCGTGAGCGCGCGATGGCCACGTCGGTAGGGCTCTCCACGGTCTCGGTCTACCCCGAGTCCACCGCTCACGGCTTCGCCTACGCCGCCGACCTCGGCTACGACACCGTCGAGGTGATGGTCGGCATCGACGCGATCTCCCAGCAGGTCAGCGCGGTGCTGCAGCTCGCCGACCACCACCAGATCCCGATCAGCGCCGTCCACGCGCCCTGCCTGCTCTTCACGCAGCGCGTCTGGGGCCTCGAGCCGTGGGGCAAGCTGCAGCGTTCGGCGGACATGGCGGCGGCGGTGGGCGCCGAGGTGGTCGTCGTGCACCCGCCGTTCCGGTGGCAGAAGGAGTACGCCGCCGAGTTCGTCAACGGCATCGCGGCCCTCGAGGAGTCGACCGGCCTGGCGTTCGCCGTGGAGAACATGTATCCGTGGCGAGCGTCGAAGCGGCAGCTGCCGATGTACCTCCCCGGCACCGACCCGTCGGCCGAGACCTACGCGAACACCACCATCGACCTGTCCCACGCCGCGATCGCGGGTGACGACGTGATCGAGATGGCCGAGCGACTCGGTCCGCGGCTGCGCCACATCCACCTCACCGACGGCACCTCGAACGCCCGCGACGAGCACCTCGTGCCGGGCCGCGGCGAGATGGGGGCCGACCGGTTCCTGCAGCACCTGACCCGCACCGGCTTCGCCGGCGACGTCGTCGTCGAGATCAACACCCGCAAGGCCGCCGACCTCGAGGAGCGGGAGGCGGACCTGGTCGAGTCGCTGGAGTTCGCCCGCAAGCACCTCGCTGCCGGCGCCGCGGACAGCGAGGACTGAGCCCATGAGCAGCCCGGTCGTCGTCGTGGACGGGCTGCGGGTCGTGCGCGGCGGCACCGCTGTCCTGGACGGTCTCGACGTGACCGTCGAGGCCGGTGTGACCGGTCTCCTCGGCCCGTCCGGCTGCGGCAAGTCCACGCTGCTGCGCTCGGTCGTCGGCGTGCAGCGGGTCGCCGGTGGCACCGTCACCGTCCTCGGCAGCCCGGCGGGCAGCCCGTCGCTGCGCACCCGCGTCGGCTACCTCACCCAGTCCTCCAGCGTGTACGACGACCTCTCGGTCACCGAGAACCTCCGCTTCTTCGCGCGGGTGCTGGGCCGGCCGGTGCGCGTCGTCGACGAGACCGTCGAGCTGGTCGACCTCGGCCGCCACCGCGACCAGGTGGTCGGGAGGCTGAGCGGCGGTCAGCGATCGCGGGTCGGCCTGGCGGCCGCGCTGCTCGGCGACCCCGAGCTGCTGGTGCTCGACGAGCCGACCGTCGGGCTCGACCCGGTGCTGCGTCGCGACCTGTGGGCCGTCTTCCACCGCCTCGCGGCAGACGGCAAGGTGCTGCTGATCTCCAGCCACGTCATGGACGAGGCGGAGCGCTGCGACCGGCTGCTGCTCATGCGCGACGGCGCGATCATCGCCCACGACAGCCCGGCCGAGGTCAAGCGCGCGACCGGCACCGACAGCGTCGAGGACGCCTTCCTCGCGCTCGTCGTGCCTCGAGAGGGTCGCGGAGCGACCTCGTCGACATCCGAGGACCAGCGATGACCCCGCGTATCACGCTCGCGATCACGGCCCGTGTGCTGCGACAGCTCACGCGCGACCGTCGTACCCTCGCCATCCTGCTGGTCCTCCCGTGCGCGCTCCAGGCGCTGCTGTGGTGGATCTTCAAGGACGACCCGCTCGTCTTCGACCGGGTCGGGCCGGCGCTGCTGGCGATCTTCCCGTTCTTCGTGATGTTCCTGGTGACGTCGGTGACGACGCTGCGGGAGCGGTCCGGCGGCATGCTCGAGCGGCTGTTCACGCTGCCGATGGGCAAGCTGGACTTCCTGCTCGGCTACGCGCTGGCCTTCGGCCTGGTCGCGATGGTTCAGGCGGTGCTGGCCGTCAGCGTGGCGGTCGGGCTGCTCGGCATGGACGTCGGCGGCCCGGTCGTGATGCTGGGCGTGGTCGGGGTGGCCGACGCGGTGCTCGGCACGGCGCTCGGGCTGTTCGTCTCGGCGTTCGCGCGCACCGAGTTCCAGGCCGTGCAGTTCCTGCCCGCGGTCGTCGTGCCACAGATCCTGGTGTGCGGGCTGCTCACGCCGCGCGACGCGATGCCCGGCGTGCTCCACGCCGTCTCCGACGTCATGCCGTTGACCTACGCCGTCGAGGCGATGGACCGGCTGGCGAGCGGCGAGGCGCTGGGCCGCGTCTGGGCCGACCTCGCGGTCGTGGTGGCGTTCGGACTCGCCGCGCTCGCCCTCGGCGCCGCCACCCTGCGTCGTCGTACCGAGTAGTTTTCGGGGCATGACTGGAGCGACGCAGACCGCGGTGATCGGTGCCGGGATGATGGGCGAGGCGCTGCTCGCCGGCCTCCTCCGCTCTCGCCCCGCCGACGCGGTGGTGGTGGGGGAGAAGCGCGCCGAGCGCGCGGCCGAGCTCACCGACAAGTACGGCGTACGCGTCGTGTCCAACCTCGACGCGGCCGCGGCCGACACCGTGCTGCTGGTGGTCAAGCCGCAGGACGTCGCCACGGTCCTCGAGGAGATCGGGCCCTCGCTGCGGGCCGGTCAGCTGGTCGTCTCGCTGGCCGCCGGCATCACCATCGCGGCGATCGAGGCGCTCGTGCCCGAGGGAGTGTCCGTCGTACGCGTCATGCCGAACACGCCCGCCCTCGTCGGGCAGGGCATGGCCGCCCTGTCGCCCGGCACGCACTGCTCCGAGGACCAGCTCGCCGAGGCCACCGACCTGCTGTCCGCTGCCGGCCGCACCGTGGTCGTGCCGGAGAAGCAGCAGGACGCCGTGACGGCGATCAGCGGCTCGGGTCCGGCGTACGTCTTCTTGGTCGCGGAGGCCATGGTCGAGGCGGGCGTGCACCTCGGTCTCCCGCGCGCCACCGCCCACGAGCTGACCGTGCAGACGCTGCTCGGCGCCGCGACGATGCTCAGCGAGACCGGCGACCACCCGGCCCTGCTGCGCGAGAACGTCACCTCGCCGGCCGGCACCACCGCCGCGGCCCTCCGCACGCTCGAGGACCACGGTCTGCGGGCAGCGTTCCTCGCCGCCCTCGAAGCCGCCCGCGACCGCTCCGTCGAGCTCGGCGGCTGACCGGCTGTCCCGCTCGGCGGCGGCTGGGGCTGTGTGGTGGTGGCGGGGCTGGGTCGTGTGCCTGAGACATCGCGATAGCGGGGTGTGGGGCACACGACCGCCTGCCGGGTGGTGCACGGACCTTGGTCGTGTGCCCGAGGCATCGGCCACGATGTGTCAGGCACACGACCCCACGAAACGAACCCCGCGTGCCCACCACTCCATGAACCCCCAGCCCGCTGGGGCGCCGGGGTGCGGGGCCTCAGGCCCACGCGAGCGAGGCGAGGTCGCGGACGCGCCGGATCTCCGCGCCGGCCCGCGACCAGCCGGCACGGTCGAGCAGCACGCCGGTGAGGCCGGCCCGCTGCGCGCCGATCACGTCGTTGCGCAGCGAGTCGCCGACCATCAGCGTGGCCGAGGGCTCGACGCCGAGGGCCGAGCAGGCGGCTGTGTAGGAGCGCGGATCGGGCTTGGCCGCGGGCAGGTCGGACGAGGCGAAGACAGGGACGTCGCGACGGAGCAGGCCGGTACGACGCAGCTTCTCGGTCTGGACGTGCCGCTCCCCGTTGGTCAGGATGCCGACCCGCAGCCCCTTGGTCAGCGCCCGCTCGAGCGCGGCGGCCGCGTCGCCGAAGGCGCGCCAGGCGGCCTGGTAGGAGCCGAGGTAGCCCGCGAAGACGTCGTCGGCCAGCACGTCGTCGGCGAGGTCCCAGCTCGGCAGGAACTCGCGGATGCGCACCCGGCGCTGCTCGACGTGGCTGATCTCGCGGCGCTGGTAGCGCTCGTGGTGGCGCGCCTCCAGGGCGAACCAGCGGTCGACGAGGGCCTCCAGATCCGCGGCCGAATCCGCCAGGCCGAGGCCGGCCAGCCATGAGCGCACGCCGCGATCGGCCGCCCCCCGGTGGTCGACCAGGGTGTCGTCGAGGTCGAACAGCACACCCGCGAACGCCACCATGCGGCCAAGTCTCGCAGCGGCCGCCGACACCGGGCAGCCGGCCTCAGCCCGCGGTGAACCGCACCGTGTCCCATCCGGTGGCGCCGTCGGGAACCACGTCGCGGCGTACCGCCGTCTGCAGGGTGCCGTTCCGGTCACGGGCGCGTACGGCGATCTGGTGCTCGCCCGGCGTCACGTCCAGCGTCGCCTTCCACTGCACCCAGGTGTCGACGTCGGGGACCCGGGCGAGCTCGGCGCCGGTCCACGCCCCGCCGTCGAGCGAGACCTCGACCGCCTCGATGCCGGTGTGCTGCTCCCAGGCGACGCCCGCGAAGGTGTAGCTCCCGGCCTGGATCGAGTCCGAGCTCGGCCGGTCGATCCTGCTCATCAGCTTCACCGGACCGTCGGCCGACCATCCGCGGGCGATCCAGAACCCGACGGCCCGGTCCATCGTCGTCACCTCGAGGTCTACGACCCATTTGGTGGCGGAGACGTAGCCGAACAGGCCGGGGACCACCGTGCGCACCGGGAAACCGTGGTCGATCGGGAGCGGCGCGCCGTTCATCGCCACGGCCAGCATCGCGTCGCGGCCGTCGGTCATGGCCGACAGCGGGGTGCCGCAGGTCCAGCCGTCGACCGACGTCTGGAGCACGGCGTCGGCACCCGGCTGCACACCTGCCTCGGCCAGGAGCGGGGCGATGCGCACCCCGCTCCACCAGGCGTTGCCGATCAGCTGTCCGCCGACGGGGTTCGAGACGCAGCACAGCGTGATCCAGGCCTGGGTCCGCTGTCGCGCGAGGAGGTCCGCGAACGTCAGGGTGAGCTCGCGGTCGACCATGCCGTGGATCCGCAGCTGCCAGGTGCCGGGGTCGACGGCGGGTGAGCTGAACGTCGTGTCGATCTTGTAGAAGCGGTCGGCAGGCGTCTGCCAGGGCTGGGCGAGCCCGAGATCGGCGCCCTTCGGTACGACGGGTGCGGTGACTCCCGCGAGGGCGAGACCGGCGCGGGAGTGCTCGACGCGACGCCGGGCCCTGCCCACCGCCGGCGCCACGGCCGCCAGGGCGCCGGTCCCGACTGCGGCGACCGCGAGCCGCAGCACGGCGCGACGGTCGGTGACCGGTCGATGGCCGCGGACGAGCCAGGCCCAGGCCACCAGCATCGCGAGCAGCCCGGCGGCGATGGCGACCAGACCGGGTGCCGGGCCCGGCTGGGTCGCGATCGCGGCGACGCCGATGCCGCTCAGCACGAGCCAACCGACGTACGCCGTCGCGGGTCGGCGGCGGGCGAGGACCCCGATCAGCGCGAAGAGCGCGAAGAGGGAGGCGAGCACGATCAGCACCAGGACGTGCTTGTCGTCGGTGCCGAAGCGCTGCTCACCGGCGCGTGCCCACGACCCCGGGATGGTCGCGACGACCGTGCTCGCCACCGCATCCACCGGGTTGGCGGGCGCCGACAGCGCGTCCGCGACGAACCAGCTCGTCGCCAGCCCGAGCAGACCGGTCACCAGCCCGCGGGCCGCCCAGAGCGCGCGCACCGGCGCGAGCCGGCGCGCTTCCAGGTCGTCCATGATCGCCTCGGGTCGTCCCGGGCTCAGGAGAGCCGTGCGGTGCCGAGCACCGTGTGGTCCATCGGGGAGTGGACGAGTGCGTAGTGCTCACCCGACGCGCCCATGTGGCCCAGCCGGAACGTCTGCGTGGTCCCGCCGCGGATCGGCCCCAGGTCGGTGCCCTGCATCAGGCTGGACTCGGAGGTGCCCGCGGCCAGGTACAGGTGGAGGTCGGACATACCGCCAGCCGCGGAGAACCCGCTGAGGACGACGCGGCCACCGCTGATGGTGACGGTGCCCGAGACCTGCTTGCCGCGGACGCCCGACAGCATGCCGGTCATGTGCGCCGACATCGTCGACGAGGCGCTGTCGTGCATCATCGGCGAGGCGCCGGACGTGGTCGTGGCGTGGGTGCTCCCACAGGCGGTGAGCGAGGCCGCGGCGAGGCCGGCGACGGCGAGGGTGAGCTTGCGCATGGCGGGTCCTTGTGAGTGGTGGTGATCGCCCGCTTCGGTGGCGGCGGGGCGTGGACGTGCTCGACGTTAGGAAGCCACGCGTGCGGATCGGCCGGATCTTTCAAGGCCGTAAGAATCGGCAGCCGTCGCTCTCCGGTCGCCTAATCTCGCCGTATGGCCGCTCGCGTGATGCTCGTCGAGGACGACCGGACCGTCCTCACGGTCACCGGCGACTACCTGCGTGCCCACGGGTACGACGTCGAGGCCTTCGACGACGGCGCCCGGGCGCGGGCCGCGCTGCGCGACGAGCAGCCCGACGTGCTGGTTCTGGATCGGATGCTGCCGGGGGTGAACGGCGACGTTCTGTGCCGCGACGTACGACGCCTCGCGCCGACCCTGCCGATCATCATGGTCACGGCGATGGGCGCGGTCGAGCACCGGATCGGTGGCCTCGAGGCCGGCGCCGACGACTACCTCGCCAAGCCGTTCTCGCTCAAGGAGCTGCAGCTGCGCATCGACTCGCTGCTGCGGCGTACCCGCTCCGGCTCGGGTACGCCCACCACCATCGAGGTCGGGCCGTTCCTGCTCGATGCCGTGCGCCGGCGGATCTGGCTCCACGGCGAGGAGATCGCCCTGACCGGTCGTGAGTACGAGCTGCTCGCCTACCTGCTCCATCACCCCGGCCGCGTGATCAGCCGCGAGGAGATCCTCGCCGAGGTCTGGGGGTGGTCCTTCGGCGAGGCGTCGACGGTGACCGTGCACGTCCGAAGGCTGAGGGAGAAGATCGAGCCCGAGCCGCGCTTCCCGGTCTACCTGCTGACGGAGTGGGGCTCGGGCTACCGGATGCAGGTCGCGGGGTCGACGACGTGCTGACGGCGGGTGACCTCGGCCTGATCTTCTTCACCACGCTCGCCTGCACCGCCGTGGTGATGCTCGTCGCCGTCGGCGTCTCGCGGCTGAACCGCCACGGCACGCTCGCGTTCCACCTGGCGACGATGCTCGCCGCGGCGCTGATCGGCGTCGCCGGCTCCACCTGGGCGGTCGCCCGGGAGATGCTCTTCCCGGCCCATGAGCTGACCGTGCTGCTCTGGATCCTCGGGGCCGCCATCTTGATGAGCCTGGCCGGCGTGTGGTTCGTCAGCGTCGCGGGCAGGCGTGCCGCCGCGGCGCTGCAGGCATCGCTCTCGCGCGTGGCGCGCGGCGAGGTCGTCCGGCCGGCCGCCGGCTGGAAGGAGTTCGCCGAGCTGTCGGCCCAGCTGGCCACGACCTCGGAGCAGCTCGCCGCGGCCCGTCGTCACCTGGAACAGGTCGACGCCGACCGCCGCGAGTTCTTCGCCTGGATCTCCCACGACCTGCGCACGCCGCTCGCCGGCATGCGGGTCCTGGCGGAGGCCCTCGAGGACGGTCCCGCCGATCCGACCGGCTACGTCCGCCAGATGCAGGCACAGGTCGACAACATGGCGCGGCTCGTCGACGACCTGTTCGAGCTGTCCCGGCTGCGCAGCGGCGGGTTCCGGCTGACCTGCGAGTCGGTGGCGCTGCTGGACATCGTGTCCGACGCGGTGGCCGACGTGCGCGAGCTCGCGCGTGCGCGCGACGTACGCATCACCCACACCGGCATCGAGGGCCACCTGCTGTGGGCCGACCCGCACGAGTTCTCCCGCGTCGTGGTCAACCTGCTGACCAATGCGATCCGTCACTCGCCGATCGGCTCGACCGTCGTCGTCGCGGCCCGCCGCGAGGCGGACGGTCGACTGCTCATGTCGGTGCTCGACCGGGGTGCAGGCGTCGCTCCGGAGGACCTCGGCCGGATGTTCGAGGTCGGTTGGCGCGCCAACGACGCGCGCACGGCGCCCGCGGGCCGCCAGGCGACGGGTGGGGGAGGCCTGGGCCTGGCCATCGTCCGTGGCATCGTCGAGGCCCACGGCGGCGAGGTCACCGCGGAGCACGCCCCAGAAGGATTCGAGCTGTGCGTGACGATGCCGGCGCCCGCATAGCCTCCGAGGGCCCGAGCAAGTCGACACGCCGAGTGCTCAAAAGTTTCTCTGGTGAATCCCTTCCCCATGAGTCACATCAGGCTCTAGTCTCACGGACATGTCCGGTGATGCACGGCTGGGGAAGGCCGTGACGGATACACCAGAAAGCGTGGTTTGCCATGGCTCCCTCGTCGCGTGAGCGTCCCGAGTCCCTTCCAGACCCCAAGTTCCTGACCATCGCCGAGGTCGCCACCATGATGCGCGTCTCGAAGATGACCGTCTACCGCCTGGTGCACGACGGCACCATCCCGGCGCACCGCGTCGGCCGGTCGTTCCGGCTGACCGAGGAGGACGTCAACGACTACCTCCGCAAGTCCTTCTACGACGCGGGCTGACATTTGGCGCGAGCGCGTCGCCGCTGATCGGCGTCTCGCCTCACTTGGCCCGCCCGCTCGCTCCGGTCGCTGGCGCTCCCTGCGCTCCCGTCCGGACCGCGCTCGGCCTCGCGCCGGCGGCGC